>Ga0326511_10002668_pt1 | contig 14409 bp, 20 predicted proteins | sample 0_2496_0518_D_FD_203701 | JGI IMG/M metagenome (GOLD analysis project Ga0326511, IMG submission 203701) | Bovine rumen microbial communities from UC Davis, California, United States - 0_2496_0518 | ecosystem: Host-associated > Mammals > Digestive system > Stomach > Rumen | place: USA... | reverse complement strand
TTTTCCATATTTATTTTTGCCTACAAATTCAGCTTTAGTTGTTATCAATTTAGGATACCATACTCTAAAACCTAAATCTTTAGGAGCAGGTACCCTCCATATATATTTGACCATTTTATCATGATAAAGTTCAGATTTTACTTTAGTTAAAGTTACTGATTTGAATTCTTTTGTACCACCTTGATGAACAACTTGCTAATGCTTTGTCTGACTACATCCAATATAGTAATACTTATCCCAAACTCTTCTCTAAATCCTAAATAAAAATCTTTCCTTCATTCTCCACTTAAACATAGCCTGGTCAAACCATGAAAGTGGATTTATAAATAACATGCCAGTAAACATAAAGATGCTGTCTCTATTATCACAAGTAAAAACATCACATTTCTTATGATTTACATACCAATACATTCTAAGACCATAAGATAAAATATTTTTAATCTCTTCTCTAGTAAATATTGTATGTTTTTTCTAAACAGCTTCTACATAATCCTCAACAGTCCTGTAATCACCAGCACCAAACTTCTTACCACTATTAGCAGCATTTAATAGTTCATGTGCTAAAGTAGAAGTGATGTATATAGGTTTTTTATATTCCTAATAGACTGTTCTCCATTTTAAATAAACTCTATAACCAGTGAAGTTAGTTGCAATATAATCAACACCTTCAAAACCACCTAATTGTCTAGCTTTTTTAAAATCATCACCAGTAATAGGATGAACTTCAATCCATGCCCTAGTACCAGAAGGAAGTTTAAAAGCTATGTTTTCTCTAACAATATCAGGTAATAAGATTCTAAAGAAATCTCTTAATATAAGAGCTAAAAGATTTTGAAATGACATTCCATATACTTCTTCTGCTCTTTCTTTAGATATTCTAATTTTTTTGACTTTGAAATTGGTATATAAGTCATCAAAGTGGACACTGTAGCTTACTGGATAAACAGGTCCTTCATACATTATTAGTGTGCAATATGAGCACTAAGCCCATACAATTTTCTGTTAAATGATGTTTGTACATCAAGTACTTCATCAATAACATTCTGGTTAATATGTTCAGGAATTCTAGCTAGTTGACTAAGCTTAATCCATTCCTGTTTTTCTGCTTGTGCTAGCTGGAATGTTGAAGCATCCCTAGTTAATCTAGCTTTTTTAAAATCTTCTGAATATGCACAATACATTGCAATTGCTTGCATTTCTCTTTCTGTAAGATAAGGCAATTCATTTTCATCCATATAATGACCAAGATAGTAAAGATGAACTTCACCATAGTTTTTATTGAACACTAACTTATCACCTAAATCTTCAAAAAGTGCAAATTCATTATGTGTATATAAACGATGAGAATTTCTTCTCCTTAATTCAATATCAGACTCAATTGAGTATGTACCACCTGCATACCATTCATGAGTAGTAGTAAGCTCTTTAACATCTAAAAATTTAGTTGTTACAGCTTCTATGTAAATAAGGTTACACGGTTTATAAACATACCAACCTTCAGGTCCTCTTTGTACCTTTAAAACAGTATGATACATCCTAGTATCTTTATTTCCTATTTTGTTGAAGGCTACCATACCTATAGTTTCAAATGTATCCTCATCTAAATCAACACCATAAAGGTCATTAGCTAAAGCTAATGCTGAATAAAAATTATATTTTTTCATTATTTAGGAACTTGATTATTTGGCATTGGTGGTTGCCAGTATTGTTTATAATATGATAGGTATTTTTGTGTTAACCTTCTTTCAACTTCATTATTTATAGCAGAGAAGTTTTCAGAATCTGCTAAATCACAACAACCCCATTCTGCAACTTGTCTTGGATCTTTAAAAATTGCTTCAACTGATATTACTTCAAGCATTGGAGCATTAAATACCCAGCCATCATAAAGATTGTCTGCATTAGGAGTAGTATCAATATATACATAAGGAGATTTACTTCTCCTAATTCTAAACTTATGGAATCTAAAGTTCTTATTTGTATATACTTTGAAAGGTATTTGCTTATCAACTGTACCAATGTAAACAATGCCCTCATCCCCAAAGTCATTGATTATTTGTGGTATCTGGAAATGTTGTTCTGGTTGAGAATAATCTCCTGAACAACATTTGTCCAAAGACTTACAGTCTAACTTAATACAGTTGATTGCATATGTTAAATCCTTTACAGGAATAAGATTTCTTTTTGAGTACTCTTGTATAACTTGTAATCTTTCTGCTACTACAGCATCTTCTAATTGTTCAATGGAGATATTAAGAGTAGCATTATAACCACTCAATCCACTGACAACATTATTATACACAGCACTTGCTAATTTGCTTACATTCATACCAATATAAATAAAGAAAGGGAGACAGGTAGATTACTCCACCTACCTCCCTTGTTAAGATTTAGGACTAAATATCTTATGCTACAACAACTTCAGCAGTGTTGTTATTTACTGTCTTAATGGCAGCAATCAAAGCAGCAGTATTAGCAGTAGGAACATATACTACAGTATAAACTCTAGATACAGCCAACTGACTAACTACACCGTGTGCAACACTCTGTCTGTCAGTATCAACAGACCAGCTTACCTGGTCATACAAAGTACCAGGAACAGGATACTCACCTCTAAATGCAGCACCATCTCCATATGGATGAACATTCTGAGTAGTAGGCAGGATAGCATCCTTAACCAATCTCTTGTAAGTTCCAAGTCCTTCATCACCATGTACCCAGCTAGTGTAAACAGAGCTATCAAGCAAATTAAGACTTGCTTCAGGTCTAGCAGCAAGGTCATTGCCATAGACATTAACCTTAACTTCTTTCAGTCTCTGATAGCAGTCAACAGCTTCAATAGTAACAGCAGCACCACTAGCACTTACCTTGATGATTTCATAACCAGCCATATCAGCAGCTTTCTTGAAGATAGCAGCCAGCTTAGGCATAGCAGTAGCAAGAGTATCAGTTGCACTACATACAAGAGTAGCAGTCAGAGGTTTATCTCTATCTGGCATTCTTGTGTTATCTTCAGAGGCGTTCAAACCTTCTCTAGTGTAGTTAACAAACAACTCAAGCACCTTACCAGCACCCAGTGTTAAACCGCTAACAGTAGCAATCAGCTTTTCCTTAGCTTCATTTCTACCTGCTCTCTTAGCCAAGTTCTTTACAGAACCATTGTTCAGCAATTGACCAAGACCAGGGATAGTGATGGAATCAACAATAGTAGTAGTACCACCTGCACCATCATCTACATCATGAGTTGCAGAACTGATTGCAGCTACATCAGCAGCTGTCAGAATGGCAAATTTCTTAAATTCATTCATTGCTTAAAAATATATGATAGGTATTAAAACCAATGCTTATTATCTTTGTTGTGGGATAGGTTGATTGGTTGCAATATGTGTCTGCAACCTTGCATCTTTAGCATTTTCCAATGCAATCATTACTATCTTATTGATTATCTTATATTGCATCCCAATTGGGAATTCTAATGTTGCTGAAGTATCTCCAACAGCATCTATTTCATCTTGTGTGAGCTACATTTGTATTGGAGCTCTGAGGTAATCTACAAAAACTTTATTTAACCTATATCTTCTATTATTGCCAAACTTCAATTCCATTACTGGAAGAGAAGTATTGGCATAATTTCTAGAACCTACAGTGTCATCAGTAGTATTACTTAATACAACAGGCTCATCTATATTAGAAATATAATAGTATGGTCTCTTGACAGATGGCTTCATATAGTAATTGGAGTGAATAGAAGGCCACTGATTAGATGTTACTTTATTAGCTGTTATTTGGAAGATTGAAGGATGAGTTGCCTCACATTTACAATCTTTTTGATTTAAATCCTCAAATTCAAATATGCAATTTAAAATATGCATATAGTCTTTTGGTAAATGAATGTAATATCTATCAGTCCCAGTAAAGATAGGGTCTGAATTAGAACCTTTCTCAATTACTAGTGGGCTGCTACCACCATAAACAACAGTCTTAGCAAGTACTCTTAATTCATCAGTATTCTTCTGTTCAACTTCAAAGGCTTGATAAGCCTCTTCAATAACTTGCTGTACAGCCTTGTTATAGAAGTACTCATAGTCCTTCAACAGTAAGGCTGGTGCCTGAACTTTGTTAAGTTCTGTGAGCACATTTCTATAAACTTCAAGTTCTGTCATAAGAAATTATTATTTATTAGTTCTTGTAGTCTTTTTAACAGGCTCATACTCTGGATATGCAGCCTTCTTTATTTCCTCGTAAACAGCCTGATAAGCATCTTGTGCCAACATTCTAGCTGCTGACTCAATGTCTTTTCCAAGCATTGTATCTCCATAGTAGAGTAAACCTCTAATTCTAGTTACTACTCCAACTTCAACAGCCTTTGTAACAACAATAATTACATTAGTAATAGGATTTTCATAGAGGTCAATAATCTTGTTTGGATCTTTACCAGCTTCTCTAAGTAAGAAAGCTTTAATGTCATAGCTGGATTGTCTTTCCATACCATCTCTACCTAACAGCTTACACTTAGAAATCATATCTTCAATACTGTCATTATTGAAAATAAGAGATTTTGCTTTGAAGATCAACTCATCTCTCTTAACTCTGGCTTCTGCCATCTTACCTGGCTTGTAGATGTAAAACTCAGCTGCACCAAGTCTTCCTTTAGCATTACCGTGCTCATCTACAACACTATCAGGACCATCAATCAGATAACCATCAGTACCTCTTTCAGCTCTATCCTTAGCAATAGCTCTGGAATACTTAATAGCTTCCCATTCAGCAGCATCTTTGAGATTACCAAGATTGAACTCCTTATTATGGTAAATCTCAATAAGGTCATCTGTACCAATGAAATAAACTTTACCTTTAGATTGAGCTTCCAAATCAGAACTGGAAAGAATCAACTTACCATGCTCATCTCTAGGTCTTATAAAATCAGGATATTCCCCAGATTCAGGGTTTCTACAAGGTTGAAGAAGGATCTTTCTGCCTGATTTATCATAAGCATCCTTCAAAATAATAATTTCATTACTAGCCATAATACTTATTCACATTTTCTAAAAATAAAAAGGAAGGGAGGCAGGGTATCTAACCCCGCCATCCCTCACCTAAAAAAGGACATTATCTAAGAGATTAGTTCTCAAAGATAATAACACTTCTGTATGGGTTGAATACACCCAGACCTGCATAGCCACTGACGGTCAACTTAGCTCCAGCAACAGGGCTAGCAGCAGGACCATCTTTAAATGCAACACCAGTTACATCGTTGCTAACAAACTCTTTACCTTTGATAGTAAAGCCTTGCATTGCAGGACTACCTGTAGTAGCATCAGCAGTCAGGTCAATCAGAACACCATAACCCTTATCTTCCCACTCTGCATCAAGAGCCTTATCAGTCTTGAAGATGAGAGTATTACCCATGTAAGAGTAACCTACAAATTCAGCACCAACAGTAATCTTGTTACCAGCGGCTTTAGAGTAAATATAGGTGTTATCTGCCTGGAATTGCTGCAACCACAGAAGCAGTGTATCTTGGATGTCAGCATACATCTTAGTGTTTACAATAAATGTCCAAGTGTTACCAGTGGACTTTTTGCATTTCTGACCCAGAATCTGAATCATTCTCTTAAACAGAGCAACAGAGAAGTTACCATTGTAACCAATCTTAGTTGCAAATCTGTTAATTTGAGCCATCAGACCATCACCTGCAATCAGAGGTCTACCTTCTCTGTCAAACAGAGTGCACTTACCATTAGCATCCATAGTGGATTTCTGCCACATAAGAGACTCATTCTTTGCATGAGTAAAGTTCTCAAGCAAGAGTTTCTTTTTGTCATCCAACTTATAGATTCTAGTCTGTAAGTTATGCTCATCAGTACCAGCTGCAATCTTGATAAACATATCCTCAAGAGCATCATATCTCGAAGAGTAGTTAATATCATTTCTGTGCTCAGTAATGTAGTTTCTCTGTTTCTCTACATTGGAGGTATACTTGGTGAAGCCCATTTCATGGAACTCTGGCATGATGTTACCAATCCATCTTGTCTTCATACCTACTTGGCAGTAAGAAGCATCAAGAACTTGTGCACCATCATTAGTCACCAATTTAACTTGATAGCTCCAGTAATCATCAGCTCTTCTTACAGGAGCATCAACTACCAGACACATCTGATGAGAACCATCAATTTTGAAGGTATCATAAGTTTCATACCATCTCTCTTTGAAGGCCATTGTAATTTCAGAGCCATACTGTCCATCACCTACAGGAACTGCTGCAAAGGCAATTTTCTTAATTTGCTCTGTTTCTACAGCCCACTCAAAAGCCATACTATTGATAGCCTGGAACTTGTTACCAAGTTTTTCCTCATTGTACATAATATTACCAAGACCCTCAGTGAGGAAGGTAATAGTGTAATCTGGATTCATTCTGGATACAATACCAAGTCTTGCGGGCTGATTACCAAGGAATTTGTAGAAATCCTCAGCAGTTCTATCTGCTGAAATCTCTGCCTTGTTTGTTGTAAATTGCGCTACAATCATGAATTAAATATATTATGAGATTAAACCTAATGCTCTCAATTCTGCCTCCTGCTGAAGTTTTGATAATTCAGCTTGTGTTTTAGGAGGAGTCGTTGGAGTACTTTTTGGGGTTTCAACAGGGGGCTTCTTTTCAGAAGGCTTTGGTTGTCCCTGTTTTTTAGCTTCAGCCATGAGATATTTAACCATATCATTCATAGCCTCTTCTCCATGTGTCATTAACCAAGCAATTTTAATTTGTTTCTTGACATCTTGCATGTCCTCTTGGAACTGCGAAAGACCTTTATCATTTGTTTGAAGATAATATGCCATAGCATCATTTCTATCTTCATCAGTGAGTACAGCACCAAAGATGTCTGTAGTCTCACCAGCTGCTTGGTTTAATGCTTCAACATATCTTTTTGTCTCAGCCTACATCTTTTCTTCATTTGCCTTGGTCTGCATCTCTCTGTAGGAACTCTCTTCCTCAAGCATAACCTTTCTCAAGGCATCTGCTTTTTGTTTGAACAGATCTTCATTTTCTTTCTCTTTATCTACAAGAGCTTGATACTGTTCATCAGTCAGAGCATCCTTATATCTGCTTTTATAATCATTAAGAACTAACTCTTCATCACTCATATCTTTAATAGATACATATTCAGCAGAGTTATTTCTTTTGTATTCTTCAATAGCAGCATCTACATTACTTTGGATAAGCTGTTGTAAGTTAATACCTTTAGTTCTTAAAAGATTAACTGTGTTAAGTTCATCCTCAGTTAAATCAGATCCTCTCTCTTGTGAAAGAATACTTAATTTATCTTCTTCTGTTAAATCATCAAAACTAGCTTCCTCATAAGCTCCTTTATCATTGATGAAATATACTTTCTTATCCTTAAAACCTTTTAACTCCAACAGTTTGTCAATTAAACTTGGCTCTGTTGCAGGTTCAGCAGGAGGTTCTGGTCCTGGCTCAGTTGGTGGCACAGGAGGAACTGGTTCCTGAGGAGGTTCTGGACTAGCTGGGCTAGGTTCAGCAGGAGGTGGAGTCTGTGGCTGCACAGGCTCTTGTGGTGGCTCTTGAGGAGTATTTCCCCAATCAGCCAATAAGTCTTGTTCAAGACTTGGGTCAACAAAAAAATCCATAAAACTTATATATCATTTAGATTAACATCAATTGTGGGTGCAAAATTACTACATTTTTAAGCAATAAAAAACCCAGAATTAAAAAAAGTGATTTAAGCTTCTCATTTAACAATGAGCTTCCCAATTTAATTTAAAAGAAGTCTATTGTAAATTTAAAATTTTACACTTTTATATAAATCTTATGAAATTTTGTTATAAACCCATCCCCTTTTGATGGGGGATGGGTGATAAACTATTAAAGAATTAAAGAAGCACAAACAATTAAATCTTTTTGTTCAGCCTTATCAGAACTATTCCAATCTGCATAATTAGTAAGACTCTAATCAATATTCCAGGCTTCAGAAGAAATTGCTTGACAAATATTCCAATATGCTCTATTAAATGTTGCATTTAAATCTTGTGAATCATAGTGTCTCCAAAGATTGTCAACATTATTAGGTACTTTCAGTATTTTTCTCAATACAAGTTTATGAGCCATAGAAGCAAGCATTAACTCAGATTCTGTTGGTAAATAAGGTTGCTGAATTATTCCATCTAAAGGTAATTCAATGTTATCACACCATTGTGTAGCTTCAAAAGTACCCCAGTTAAGAACAAGTGCTTGTGTACCTAAATTACCATTATAATCATTTAAAAATGCTTGTGTCGCTGATTGAACAGGATTACTAACAATATCATTATAATTATGATAGCAAGGGTTACTTGTTATATTAAGCTTATCATTACTCCAAGGAATATTGACAGTATCTTTTGGTAAAATAACAAAAGATGCATCTTCATCAACAATTAACAATCCATCAATATTTGTTACATTTTCTGTAGTAATGTCCCAACTTCTATCTCCAGCCCAAGTATCAATGCTAGGATTATAGAAAAGGTTATTCTTAATATAGTAGCAAGTCATTGGCTGTAGTGTATTCAAACTACCATGTGATCCAGCAGCATCTGCATTATCTATATTTTGATAATTGATATTATGATATTTCCAAGAACCTGCACTAAAACTATAGTTAATAGGTCTATCACTCATGAAATTGTTAGTAATAGGAAGTAAACAAAGTTCAATATCTTGATTTACTTGCTTATATACTTGTCTTGGAGCTGCACCATATCCACTTTTCTTAGCATATACTTGATATATATCACAAGTAGGAATAGTAATTGTTACTTCTCCATATTCATTTGTAGTATATTCTTTATGATAATTAGTTGCTTGAGTATCTTGTAAAGATACACCATATTTGCTATCAATTGTGTAACAGTCAACAATTACTGTTGCACTTCCAGCAGTTTTTCTTACCATATAATCCTCATCAGAAGTATCTACAAGCTCATCAATATGGTAAACCTTAATAGTTGCTTTAAATTGATCAATATGTCTATACTTATCAAAATAAGTAGTCATATCTTCTACATCAACCAATCTATTAGTAGTACCAACAAGACTATATGTTGGATTTTTAATCCCACCTTGTGCTGTTACATCCTAAGTACCATGAAGAACAATACCTTTAAGATAATCAAAAAGTTTAATTTTACTCATTTTTGTCTTTTTTAAAATGTTATGCACTACTTATTATATAGAAGGTGTAGGTACTTCAAATACAACATCAATGTCTTGTTGGACATTTCTTAAAGCTTCCTCACTTACTGACCAAGCTCCATTATCAGAATAATCATCATAATCAAGAGCTGGCCATTCTACAGCACTTCCTTTAAATACATTTTTCTTACAAATAAGATTAGCAGAAGTAATACTATTTTTGTAGAAAGATACTGTGACAATATCTCCTGTAATAGCACCTACTGCATTATCAACATAAGTTTTAACAGCTCCTGAAGTTGGTGCTACAGAACTATTATCAATAGTTGTTACAAGACTTCTTTCAACAGCAGAAACTTGTCCATCTGCCTAAGATACTTGCTCAATGTATTTACCAGTACCTCCTTGCTGTGCTAAATCTAAAGCATTAACTTTATTGTCAATATATGTTTTAGCAGCAGTAGATGTAGGTGCAGTATTACCACCAGTAGCTAAATCAGAAGCAAAGTCAACTGCAACAGCTGCAACTTGACCATCAGCTTGACTTACTTTTTGAATAAACTTACCTGCTTGACCAACTTCTACTAAGTCTAATGCATTTATTTTATTATCTGTATAAGTATTTGCATCTTGTAAAGCCTATGCAGCAGCACCTCTTAAATCCCAAGCACCTTCATCTCCAAATTCTGTCCAAGTTCCATTATAAAGAATATACTCTTTTGTACCAAGCATTACAATATCACCATCCTAATAGTTAACAGGATCTGGTAAAGCTTGTACAATTCCTCTAAAGTGAGTAGCACCTGCAAGAGGAGCAACAGCTTGTGCAACATGGTCATAAACTGCTTTTGCAGTAGGAGCAATATTACCATTAGCAGTTACAGATTGTGCAAACTGTGTTTTTGTTGCAGTAACAACACCATCTGTTTCAGAAACAGTTTCTATAAAAGAACCTGATTCTCCTACACTTTGCATGTCCAAAGCTTCTATCTTACTTTTGGTATCTGCTTTAGCAGCAGCTTCAGCATCATTTGCTTTTCCTTGTGCATACTCTTTTGTTGCTATAATTTCTAAATCTACACCAGCTTGAGTAGCAATTGGGGTATTCCATTGTCTAACCCCACCCTAACCTAAACCAGCATAGACATACATTTGGTTATCAGCTATGACATATACAGCCATACCTTCTTCCAATCTGTTTTCAGTAATAGTAGCAAGGTCAGCATAAGTCTAAACACTTCTGTAACCTCCCTTACCATACTTTGCATCATGAGTAGCATAAATGTCTTCAGTAGTAAAAGGAACCACTGGAGCAGCTACATTTGTACCTTGTATATTTGCCATAGTTATGAAATAATTACATTTATTGCAGAACCAGTTTGGATGTCACCACTTCTATAAACATCATATTGTACTTCCAAACCATACTGATTAGTTATTGTTTCAGTTGTCTTAACCCACCCTGTATAAGATAATCCACCAACAGTAGTAGTTATATTTCCAAGAGCATGTGGAATTGCATAATAAAAATATTTACCACCAGAGCAGTTATAAGTGATTGTCTTTGCTTTAGAGTTACTGAGTTCTGAACTGGAAATCTCATCAGCATGTAAATCAGGATACTCACTTACTCCCCAGAATCTTTTATAACTAAAATTAACAGAGGCTGTTGCAGAATTAGTATCACTACCAGTTGCTTTTACAACTTTGTTATTACTTACAATCAAACCACTCTTGGAAGCACTTAATGTACAAGTAAATGTTCTGTTACTTGTTATTCCTGCTACTTCAAGTCTATCTGATATGAGAGCATCTTCACCAAATGTAAAATTACCAGTTATTGTAGTAGGTGCTTTCTAATACTCGCTGGGAGCATAATATCTAGCAACACCACTGAAATCTATAATAGCTCCTCTCTCAACAGTTAAAGATGCCTAAGTGCTAGTAACAACATAAGTGTTATCTTGCTTTTTAATATCCCATTCAGGACTAATAAATGGCTAAACTAATAATAAATCACCAACATAGTTACTACCATCTTTGTTCATCTTAGTATCTAAACTATTATTGATTGCAGTAATCTAGTCGTTAATACCATTTACAGTAGAATCAATATCTTCTTTATTATAATATTCATCTGCTACTTTTTGTATCAAGGCTTCAAGGTCTTCTTGTTTAGCAATTGTTTCATCAACTGCAATCTCATAACCAATAACTACATTATTTTGTTTAATTTCAGTTACTGCAATACCCTCACCTTGTGATATAATGGTCTTTGTTAAACCTTGTAATTGTTCAAGAACCCATTCGGTTGTGGCAAAAATAGAAACATCTGGGCCAAGTAAAATCCAGACTCTACCATTCCAGATATATTCATCTGTACCAGCTCTATAAAAATCACCCTTATGCAACTATTCTACAGGAATTGCATCAAGCTCTTCTTTATCTGCTACAATTCCACCAAAATGGAAGTAATCATCATATTTAGTTTCATCATTAGTGATTCTTTCACTAAGTACTTGATCGAGATCATTGATCATTGCTTCTAATCTAGCAAATTCACCATCTCCACCACTAACTTGATATAGATATATAAGAGATCCTTGTAAAAGTTTACACAAGTGTCCAAGGTCTTCCTTAGTAAGGAATTTAGCACCATTATCAAATCTAATTACTACTTCAGAAAGTTGTCTAAGTAAATCATCTAAACTTGTTATGTTTGGGTATGGTTCAGAATAAATGTTTTGTGCAGTTGTCTGCAAAGATTCTAAATCCCTTACTAAATAACTATTAGCTAATGTGTGATCCAAACTTCTGGAAGTACCAATTGGATTTATAAAAATTGGAATTTGTACTTGTCCATTATTCATGTTAGTTGTAATAATAATATTTTTGTTTATTTAATATTGTCGTTGCAAAAGGAAGATATTCATTGTCCCTAACAAGTCTATCTTTCAATACAGAGGAAGCTGTAATAAATACATAGTCTTCAGATTCTATATCATTATCTAAATAAGCAAATCTTACTACTATTTTTTCTTCTCCTTTAATAGGCACTACCTCAAACTGTTTAATAGCAATTAACTTACCAATAACATCTGTTATACTAACTCTTTTATCAGTTGGTACACCTAACCAGTTATCATAGCCCTTCTTTTCAGCTAAAGATTGATACTACATTTTCTTAAATAAATTTATGTTTCTATCACCTTTTATAGATAGCCAAAAACCAATAGACTTGGTTAATTGTAGCCACCCTAGGTAACTAGCCATCTGTTGTTTAAATGTATGATCGTCAACACCTCTTTTATTAAGTCTAGCTGCTTTTCTTCTTATTTTTATATAAAGGTGTCTTTGTAATGTCATTTTATTTTCTGTAAATTTACAACCAACCATTTTAACACCACACTTTACTGGAGCAATTCTAACATTATTTTTAATAGTTAATTTATACTCATCAGCAAATTGTTGAAGTTCTTTAAGAAGTTTCTAAGCTTCTTCTTTAGTTGGAATAAACATTATTATATCATCCATATATCTAAAGTAAAACTTAATTCCAAGAACTTCTTTAAAATAGTGGTCACATATAGATAAAAATAAATTAGCAAGATACTAGCTACTACCAACACCAATTGCTAAACCTTTTTTGTTTCTATCTATTAACTTTTCAAAATATCTTATTATTCTTTTATCTTTAAATACTTTTCTGACAATTTCTTTCATCTTTTCATGGTCAATAGACTCATAAAAATGTCTGAAATCTGTCTTTAAGTAATACCAATTTTGATGTTTACTTACTACTACAGAAAGTGACTTAGCTAATCTGTGTAAACCTCTATATTGTAAACTACCATAAGAACAATAAGGTATTCTATCTAATAATTCCCATTTTACTACTCTTAGTACAGCATGGTCAATTATTTTATCTGGATAAAGCTTCGGGGCATGTATATCTCTTTCTTTAGGTTCATAAACTTTAAAAGAATATAAAGGACTTAACTTGTATGTCTCTTCTTTTAAAGCATTATATATTTCTTCAATTATTTCATCATGCTTTTCCCAAGCAGCTTTAACAGCTTTCTTGTTTTTACAAACTCTCAATGCTTCTCTAAAAGCATTTTCCAAGTTCATTTTATCATAAACTTGTTCCCAAGTAACTTTGGACTTCTTCATATCCAGTCCTGTTAACAAGTCATCTTCAGCATTAGCTTACCAACACCTTGTCGTTATACTGTGTTTTGTTGTTAAACAACAAGGTCTAGCCAGGTTTGGTGCTATGTACACCTTAATTATAAGAACTGTTTGGAGGCAAACCCATTCACATTGTTAGCATTGTTAACATTGTTAGCATTGTTAGCACGCCCCAAGCCATAGAGGGAAAGCCTGACCTGGCTAGACCTATATATATTTATTTTCTAATTATCTTAAAATAGGTATTTGTTATTGAACCAGCACCACCTTCACTACCAGGAGTACCTGTAGTAGGATAAGGAGCTTCTTTCAATGAGATACCTCTAACATTTATATTGGAAACAGCTTCTGGCCCATTTAAGAATTGGAAGTAACTCAGAGATAAACCCCTCAACACTTCCTCAATAGGACTGTGAGCTTCTTCACCTTCAAGAAACTAAAAGTAACTTAAAGATATTCCTCTCAAGAGTACATCACTATCCATATTATACACTCTTTGTTACAAATACTGCAAATTGCATATAAGGTTGATCTAATACAGATTTAGTTCCTGCCATAATTGAGCCATTAGCTTGATAAGAATATGGATTACCAGAACCAAGCAACTGATCATTGATTGTACTTCTGTTAATTACTCCATTACTCTTTAAAGCAAAATATTCTCCTCTAGTGGCAGCTGGAACCCAAGGAGCAGTTGGAACCAATCTCTCACTATCTGCTGCTGCAATTTCTTCATCTGTTCTATCATCAAACATCATTGCAATTTGATATGCATTGTCTTCTGGACAAACAAATGTTGCAGTTGTTTCAGCTACAAAAGATTCTCCTGGTACAATAGTTCTGCCATTAAAACTGATGCTTTTACCATTTTCAGGATTATAATAAGTTATACCTTGAATAAGAGTATTACCAGAAGTAACTGTTCTATATACACTTGATCTACATCTGCAATATACAACATTCTGTACATTTGGATCATTGATAGCATATGCATAAATAGTTCCATCTGCTCCAGCACTCATGTTATA
>Ga0326511_10002667_pt1 | contig 14411 bp, 17 predicted proteins | sample 0_2496_0518_D_FD_203701 | JGI IMG/M metagenome (GOLD analysis project Ga0326511, IMG submission 203701) | Bovine rumen microbial communities from UC Davis, California, United States - 0_2496_0518 | ecosystem: Host-associated > Mammals > Digestive system > Stomach > Rumen | place: USA... | reverse complement strand
ACTTGCCGAAGAAACACCCTGTTGTTAGTAATAGCAATAGGGTGTTTCACTGTTTAATTTTAACATACAATACATAACAGGTGCCTTTTCTTGGCGGCGGTATATATGGCAAGGCTATAATTCTTAGAATCATTTTATACAAAATGAAGCTCATAATAGTATAAATCAATATACATCTATGTTATTCAATAAAACAGATATAACTTCATAGTCCTGCAATTTTAGTATTTTATGTGTACATTAAGTATTAAACATTAGCTATTAGCATTATTGAAGAGCATATAACCAATAATTTTATACATATCTACCTGCTTAAAAATTTTTAATTAACTTATGTACACCTCTTTAATGTGCATAAAACATAGCATAGTGATTATTTATGTAGTGTTTTAATATTTTTTAGGTGGGCAAGATTATGAATAATAGACATAAGGAAAAATTGCAAAAACCAAAAGGAAGAAAAGGACATTTTTCTAAGCCCGGTACTGTGCCAACAACAATAACAAGAACACGATTAAATAAGATAGAAGCAGGTAAAGGAAATAAGCTTTCAGGTTCTCCAAGTTTAGTTGAAAAATTGATGAGAGCTAACCTGCTTCCTTTAGTATGTGTAGAAACAAGAAAATTCAGAATGTCCAACCCTCAAACAGGGTATGCAGATCTATATAGATATCTTGCTGATAAATTCCCAGACTATTTTGATGCTAGTAAGAAATTATATGCTGGCAGTAATTTTTCAAAACAACTTAATCAGAGTAGAGAGTGGCAAGCTGCATATTGGAGTGCTGCATATAATATAGACGAGATGTTAGAGACCAAAATACATGAAGGTTTATATAATGACAAGTTTGATAATAAGGATATAGTAAAACTTTATGATATACAGCGTAGAGCTGTAGAAAATAAAGAAATACTGGACAGTATAGAAAAGAATGTAACAGTTAGTATGAATATTTCGGAGGATGATGGTGAATGTTAATCTTGACAAGCACGTCTTACCTTCATTTAAGAAATTACTTAATGAGATACTAAACTTTAAGTATTTAAGAGCCATCATTAAGGGAGGAAGAAGTTCAGGTAAGAGTGTTCTTATAAGTATAATTGTAATTGTGGGAACACTAACAAAAAAGCGAAGTGCTATATGTGTTCTTTCAACCAAAACTGATGTGCAGAAAAGACTTGATAATGTTATTAATTCAACACTAAAAATTTTAGGGTTGAATCAATATTTTAGATATATTCAGACTAAACATACATTTGTATTACAAGATGCTTATGGAAATGATACAGATGTGGAAATCATCTGTACTGGTGTAGATGATCCTGAGCGTTTAAAAGGTGTAAAAAGTAAAGCTGGAAGTTTTTGGTGCTTATGGGTTGAAGAAGCTACAAACTTCAGGAATTTAAAACAGATAAAGAATATAGAGAGCTCAGTAGGTCGTGGTGACTTACTTCACTTTGTCTCCATTATTTCATATAACCCAAGACAGAGCAGTTCTCATTTCTTAAATAAAGAATATGAGAACGTTACAGAAAATGTAATAGCAAGATTTAGTAATGATGAGACTTTTGGTGAAAAGATAGTTTCAGAATTTGAATTAGAAAACTACACATTTCAACAGGTAGTATTTCATTGTACATATAAAGCACTTATTAAATACGGGCATACGGATTGGATATCTCCTACTGACTTGGTTGATATAAGCATAGGAGAAAAAACTAATAGCGAATATTACCAGTGGTATTATCTTGGTAAGGTTGTGGGTAGTGACACAATTAATGTCTTTAGAAATATAAGAGACTGGGATGGTAATACATCAAGTCTTAACATAACAAAGATAAATCGTGGACTTGACGTAGGAAATGGTGGTCCTGATCCATTCCATTATGGCGAATGGTACTTTGATAAGAAAGAACTGAATCTTTACTGTTTAGCAGAATACAACGATAAGGGTGGAGAGACAGTAATACACAGGGTTGCAGAAGGAATACGAAGAATAAATACACATAACCTTGAATTTTATATTGATTCTGCAGTGCCATTAATAAGAGATATGCTTGTTAAAGAAAAGCTTAAACCTATTCCAGTTAAGAAGGCACAAGGTTCAGTAGAGGCTGGCATTTTGTGGTTGCAGAGTTTACAAGGGATTTATATTTGTAAATCACTAACACCTGTAACTTACAAGGAATTTACAGAGTATGAATATGTTGTAGACAAGTATGAACAAGTAACTAATGAGCTACGCGATAGCAATAATCATAGCATAGATTGTTGCAGGTATGCGAACTATATGAACATCAGATTCTAAAGGAGGATACAACTATGAGTAGGCGGAGACTTAATAAAGTACCTAATGTACTTGATAAAGATAGACATTGGGAGACACATAGAAAAACAAAAGCGACTTTTGAATTTAAAATTAAATCTAAAAATTATGATGATAATGGCAGATGTGAATTTGTTGATAATTTTGATATTTACATAGAAATAAAGAGTTTTGATACATATCCTTGTAGACATGATCTTGAGAATCTTATTAATGAGCACATAGCAAGAAGAGATATGGGAGCAGACGAAGTAGTAGATTTATTAGTTACATTTTTAAATAAATATGACATAAACAGATTTAACATTAGAGTTACTGACAACAAGGATATGATTAAAAATACATTTTACTATAGCACTGAAGATTGATGGTTCAGAGGAGAAAAAACAATGAACTTATGGATGTATGATTTTGACTTAGATTATGAACATGATTTTTCATTTTTAAATGCTGGTGAACAGTTTCCGAATAAGAGGATGCTAGCAAAAAATGCAGAATACAAGTTCAGAAGAAAACAATACGGTGGTAAATATGGTAATGGTCGTAACATGATAGTTATGATCAACAAGATTGAAAAAGAGATACCATATAAGGTATTAAGTTTAAACTATTACAAGCTACTGTCTAATAAGTTAATTGATCTTATATTTAACAACGAGATAGTAATTAAAACTAACAGCAAAGATAATGATGTAGCACTTAATAAAATAATAGAGAAAACCAAGTGGCTTGATAGCATACGCAAGGCTATTAAGTATTGTACTATTTACGGAGATAGTTACATAAAGACTTATAAGCAAGGAGCCTCTGTTTTCTCTCCAAACTATGCTTTCAAGATTGTGGCTGATAATGATGTGAATAGTGTACTTGCTTATGTATTATATCAGCCTATTAAAGTAAAAGAGTTCGGAGAGATAAAAGTAAAGTACATCAGATTTGAAATTCATTTCAATGGTCAGATCTTTGAAATTGTAAAAGAGTACTCAGGTACTTATTCTGACTACCTCTCTTTTGGTGGTGGTTCATTAGGAAATTCTGTTGAATATACATATAAAGGTAGAAAAATAAGCAAGGATGGAAATTGGTATAGTACAGGAGTAACTGATGCTAGCATGGTACAGTGCTTGTCTACTGGAGTAGAACCAGAGAATATATATGGAACATCTCCATATGTTGACATTCAGGATATAGTGACAGCATTAGAACAAAGAATATCAGCAGAACATCATGGTTTGAACTCCCTTGCTGACCCCTTATTAATTGTAGGAATGTCTTCTGTGGAGGAGTTAGAAGACGGTACTTATAGACTTAAAACAGTTAATGGAAATATGCTTGTCACTGAAGATAGAAATAATGACAAGGCTATAGTTCCTCAGCAGTTTCAACAGGATATGAAACTTGATAGCTATGAGACTTTCATTAATCAGTTAAAGAGTGAACTCTATGAGTTATCAGAGCTTGGTCGTGTATTCTTATCTTCTGAATACTCTGGCAATATTTCTGAAGAGTCAATCAGTAATTTAATTAAAGGTGCAATAGATAAAGCCAATAGGGTACTAACTGACGTGTATTATGAAGTAGTTGACTCCCTTTATGTCCTTGCTCGCACAAACGGGTTAGAGCTAAACAAGGAAGATTTAAATATTAACTTCAATATAGGTCAGACCGACAATGATAAAAATGTTGCAGAAGTATGCCAGATATTAAGCACTTGCAAGATATTAAGTAGACAGACTTTGAGAGAAAAGTACTTTGGATATAGTGAGGATCAGTCAATTGTAGAACAGAGACAGATTGACCTAGAAGATGGTTTAGATACAGAAGATGCACAGCAAAATGAGGAAATTGAGGAACAAACTGATAATTTAGTTAACCGAAGTGTTGAAAATTTTAACTTATAAATTTAAAGGAGGAAAACAAAATGAAGCTACAAGATGCACTAAAGGAAATGGGAATAAGCTTAGATGGTGAATTTGATGAAGCGTCTCTCGCTACATTAAATTCAAAAGGTAAGGATGTTTTAGTTAAAGAGGCGGACAAGAAAAAGGAAGCTAGTAACACTATAAACATCAATGTGACTGGTGATAAAAAAGAGGATAACACAGATAAGAAACAGGAGGACACTAAGGTGGCTGATTATAGCAAGATTAAATTCAATCAAGAGACAGGACTGTTTGACCTTAACACAGTTGAGGATGATGGACTTAAAGCAATACTTCAGTTATCAAATGATACTGTTGTAAAGACAGCTAACAATGTGAAGATTAATGATGCTTTCAATAAAAAGATGGCAGACGTAAAGCTTCATAAAGGAATAACTGCTGATGCAATTAAGTCATTAATAAAGATGGACAACGTTAAGGTTGGAGCAGATGGAAAGGTCACTGGACTTGATGAGGCCTTTGAGACACTTAAGAAGGAGCAGTCAGGTCTATTTGTGAGTAGGAATACTCCTGAGAGTACTCCTGTATTAGAGGGTTACAATCCAGCTAGTGGAAACGCTTCTGGTGGAAATAATGTAACAGATATGGAGTTAATGGCATTAAGCCAGACTTTAAAAGGTGAATAAGAAAGGAGTAATGACATGGGATCATTAACTAAGGGGACTAATTTCCCAGCAGTACTGAGTAATGAGATGCTTAATCTTGTAAGGGGTAAGTCATCTCTGGCAAGACTTTCCGAGCAGAAGCCACTTCCTTTTGTAGGCACTGATGTGTTTACTTTCAACTTTGACAAGGAAGCTGACTTTGTTGGTGAGGGAGCAGCAAAGGGTGTAGGTGGTGGAACCATCAATCCTGTTCAGATCAGACCCATCAAGGTTGAGTACGGCATGAGGGTTTCTGATGAGTTCGTTACAGCTGCTGACGAGCAGAGAATCGGATATCTTAGAGCTTTCTCTGAGGGATTCGCAGCAAAGGCAGCTAGGGCACTTGATATAGGTGCTATGCACGGTGTAAATCCTCGTACAGGAAACGCTAGTGCTCTTATAGGTAATAACAACTTTGATGCTGTTGCAGTTGCACAGAGTCAGGTTGTAACTCCTACAGCTTCTGCTAACGCAGATGTTGAGAGTGCTATAGCTCTTGTTACGGGTCATGAGCACGAGGTTACAGGAATGGCAATGTCTCCAGGCTTCAGGTCTTCTCTTGCATCAGAGACTCGTCAGGATGGCACTCCTCTGTTCCCTGAGCTTGGTTGGGGTTCACAGCCTGATGTTATCAAGGGGCTTCCTGTTGATACTAACAGCACTGTTAGCTTCAATAGTTCTGCTGACAAGGCAGTAGTTGGAAACTTCCGTGACTTCTTCAGATGGGGCGTGGGCAAGGACATTACCATAGAAGTCATACAGTATGGTAATCCAGACAACAGTGAGGATGGAGACCTTAAAGGTCACAATCAGGTTTATCTCCGTGGTGAGATCTACATAGGTTGGGGTATCCTTGTACCTAATGCTTTCGCTTTAATATCGGGGGAAGCCTGAGTCCATCGGTTGAGGAGATCAGTAGCAGTCTCTCACAACAGATGGGACTATTCGAACAGCGTCTAAACGGGTCTAATGTCGATGTTGATGATTACAAGACTGTATCGGTGGATGATGATGACTACTGGAAGACCAATGGAGACTACAGTGACGCAGTAGATGCTCTTGAGGCTGCCATGGATGGCACTGATTAAGTACAATTTGGGGGTGTAGAAATACACCCCTATGTATTTAAACAATAGATAAAAATTTATGTAAGCATAAGTATTTATGTGTTGTTTAAATAATAGGAGGTATACATATGAGTACAACAATAGTTGATGATTTACAGAGAGCTACAACAGCAATAAACAAGATACAGAGGGCAATAGAAAGAAAAACATCAGAAAGCTTGGATAATGTACCTGTAGAGGAATATGATGATATCATAAAAGATGATATGCCATCATTAGTAGTAAACAAGTATACACAACAGACAATAACATTTGAAAATTCAATAGCATTAGATGATAATACAACAGCTAACGATATAGATGATAAAATAGATTATTCAAACATGCTTAAGAATGCATCATTTAATAATGATAGTGCTAATCCAGATAATTCAGCTAAAGAATTAATAATTGAACTAAACATTACAGATAGTAGAAGTACACAAGGCCCAATTACAGGAACAAAAGTCAATTTTAGGAGTGCATTTAGTGGATTAAAAGGTGAAGGATTAAGTATAATACTGAAAAATATAGCTTCATACACAGTAAGTGATTCAGACATTAAATTTGAGGATTCTAACTTTACTTATGCATTTGATAAAGTAAATGAAAAACTAACATTAGATGATTGTGATGGCAAGATACTAGTAGAAGCATTACGTGCAATTGCTGGTACAGCACAAATAGCTACATCTGATTTGACTGGAGTATTACGTAATGCCAAGGGAATATATACTAGTAAAGAGAATGATGACATTACACTTGACCTTAATGCAATATTTACACTAAAAGCTTCAGGTAGATATGTAAGAGTAAACAATATGCTAAATGGGTTCACAGCACCAAATACAATTGTAATTGCTCCATCAATTGTTAATCCGGATATAGACTTATCAACTGATTATTTTGCTGGGAGTAGTGAGTACGCTAATATTAACGTAAAGTCATTAACGAATGTTGATCTTGGATATAAGGATACAGATGTAGAAATGTATTATGCTGACAGAGGTAGAGGTGGACATGCACTTTATAACTCTACTATAAATGATAGTCTAGCAATAATAGGTGTACCGGGCAGTGTATATTATAAGAATAATTCTGTACCTGTATCACAACTTCAATCATACTTAGACCTTGCTGATGTATGGGATGCTGTAGACTTTGCTGAATTAGCAACTGCATATGGTAAGCTTCTTCAATTAGGTAGTGATTACCAAGAGGGCTCTACATTCACACAGGGCAATGTAGTTGTTTATAAGTATTCTGACCAACAGCTTTCAGGTGATGAGAGTGCAATAACAGCATTAGGTGTATCTATAGTAGATATACCAAGAGCATAATTAAGAGGGGATAACAACAATGTCATTAATAGTTGGTGAAAATTCATACATGACAGTTGCTGAGGCTGATGCATTTATACAACAGATGTTTCTGTCAACTTCTGCGGAGAGGGAGTATTGGAGCTCCCTCTCTGTTGATGATAAAGAAATTCTGTTGATGAATATGACACAGCAAGTAGACATTCCTTTAATGATGTACAAAGGTTCAAAAGTAAGCTCAGATCAAGATATGGAATGGCCTAGAGTAATAAATGGTAAAACTGTTGAGTGTCCTAATAGCATTAAGATGGGTATGCTTAAACAATTATTTTATAATCACTTTGCTTCTGTTTCAGACGAATATAAGCTTAAGAATATGGGTGTGAAATCATTTGCTGATGGTGGTGGTGCTAGGATTGAATTTGCATCTGCTTCTGATTCTGTAAGTTCTACTTCATTAAATAATATTGGCATTAGTAAAGATATATGGAGAATCTATTTTAACGAGTGGAGCTATATAGTTTAGGAGGTCACACCAATGGACAAGCCAATAATGATGACAACACAAGATATAGTGAACGTTATAATAGCTACTTGTGCTGCATTAGTTACTATATCATCAGCAATAGCTGTGATTATGAGGTTTGTAGCTAAAATAAGACAGCCAGAAAAGGATCAAAATGAGCGTCTTAATAAGGTAGAAGATGACATAAAGAAAATTCAACATTGTCTATCAATAGATAAAGCACGCTTAGATAATATAGAGTATGGCAATACTATAACTCAGGAAGCTCTGTTAGCTCTGTTAGATCATGCTTTAAATAAGGATGATACAGAGACAGTAAAACAGGCTAAGAAAAAACTTGAGAAGTATTTAATAGATAAAGAGAGAATGCCATATAAGGCTGATGATAGATACGAGGATGATTTAAAATAAAACAAGGAGGATATAAAAGATGCAGATATCGAATAAAACTTATGACATTTTGAAATGGGTTGCACAGTTACTTCTTCCAGCACTTGCTACTTTTGTAATGAGTTTGGGCAATATATGGGGGATACCCTACAGTGAGCAAATAAGTCTTACTTTAGTAGCACTTGACACAGCTCTTGGTGTTGTGCTTGGCATTTCAACAAAGAGCTACAACAGCAACAAGCTTAGTGAAAAAGAGGATTCATTATAATTGACAGATTCTCCATTTTGTTATCCTCTTTAGCACTGTGCAGGGAGGATACTAGCTACCTCTCTGTACAGTGTATATAGGAGATAAAGAAATGTTTGATTACTTTCATAAACCACTTAGATATAAAGAATTTGACGGTCTAACTGATTCAGACCAGCCAATATTTAAGCCAGAGACAACTGTTCTTGGTTTAAGGGTCAAAGGTCAGACTAAGGTAATACATAGTGAAGATGGTGATTCAGTGACTTGTACTATAGTGTACAGAACGGCTGAGCCTCTTGTACCAAAGTCTTTCATAGAAGGACACGAGATTATGGAGTCTGTTCCAATTAACGCAATGATGTTAAGCACGGGGTTTTTAAACTATGTCAAGTAATTTTATAGATATAAGTGTAGATACTCATAAAGTTACATATACGAACATAGGATATAGAAAGAACCATAGTAAGAATGGAACTTACATAGATGGAATACATCAAGAACTATATAGGGTTCTTTCTGAACAGGTAATAAATGATATAAAACAGAATGTCGGAGATACTCGTGCAATAGAGACATCTATACCAACAACACTAGATAAGGTTGCACTTGACGAGGTAGGTATAGGTATACAGGAATTAAATTATGATGTAGCAAAGGAAATATTATCAGTTGCTCAAGATTTATGTCCTGTACGTACTGGTGCCCTTAGGAGATCAGGTAGAGTAGTACATCAAGGTGGAAATAAATATGCAGTTGTATTTGGTGGCGGAGACACAGGAGTAAACTACGCTTGGTATGTTGAGGAGTTTACTTGGAACAATATAATAAGCGAAGGCAATCCAAGAGGTCAGCATAAGTTTTTATATACAGCTTCAGTATTAGTTGCTAAGTCTCTTGGTATAAATATAAGAGGATTAAGTTAATGAATGATATCACTAGTTCATTATTTGAACACTTAAAAAATAGATTAGCTACTGGCTATGAATATGGTGATGACGGTCAGACTATCATTGATAAAATTCCTGACCATAGGACTAGTAACCAATCAATTAGGGAAGATCATGAAGGTGATGTTGGAATATTTGAGTATATGATAAGAAAACAACCTTCATATGATGGAATAGATAGTCATACATTATGGATAACTAATGTTCAAATTAGTGTAGTGACTAAACAAGGTAATATAGAGGATGCAAAGAATTACTTGCTTGATTCATTTAAGAATTTCATTAGTGATGCAATGAGCAGTAACGTTTATGTGAAAAATGCCTCATTAATTAATATTATTCCAGCAGGTAAGAATAGCAAGGGATTACAGATGGTAATAATGAATACACAAGTATTCTATTACATAAATAAAGAAGAGTAACAACTCTAGCTTACTACTAAGAAAGGAGATTAGAGCAATGAGTGATGCATCGTGGAGCAGTTGGGTACAGGCGGCAGGAGTCGTAAGCGCTGGTGAAGGAAAGTATCCAATCTGCATGTCAACGACTACTGGTAATACAACTCCGGTAGCCTTTTCAGATGACGATTTCATTGGTGAGCTGAATGACATCAATGGAATGGGTTCAAGCAAGGAGACTTCTGAGATTAATGGTTATAGGTATCCTTCAGCTTCTAAGATAACAGGTAAGGCTACACCTAATGATGTTAGCCTTGTACTGAATCTTACGAAGAGTGACATGGATCTTCTGAGAGGATACTATGACTCAGACCAGAAACTTGCAGTTGGTATTTTTGATAACGACACCAATCATTCACTGATCTATGGTTTCTCAGGAACCATCAGTGAGTGGGGTGCAGAGATACCTAACGGAGAAGCTGCAAGTCTTACCATTACGATGGCTGTGCTTAACGATAATGTTGCACATACCTACACACCGTAAGCAGGAACCAATAGGTTTAGGGGACACCTTAAAGGTGTCCCCCTTATCATTTTAAAGAGAGAGGATAACACTATGACAAGGTCGAATATTACAACTAAATTCACAATTCACACTGTAGGCGAGTTTTCAAAATCTTATGCTGAAAGATATAAGCGTGAGAATGATGAGAAGTTCAAGGGAAATGTATTAGATGACATTACTCTTGGAGTAATAAGAAAAAAGAGGTTGCCTGATGTTACTGATGTATTCACTTTAGTAAAACTTGGCAATATTAAAATAACGGATGAACAGGCTGAGGCTATTATAGAGCGTGAGCTGGCTAATGAAAGAACACTTGTTGATATCTTCTGTGATTGTTGTTCTGACTTGGCTATAGATATACCACTATCAAAGGAGTTTAAAGAACAGCTTATTAATTTACATGAAACAATAGACAAGCAGCAAGCAGCATTGAATAGTATGAATGACTTAGTCAACCAGCTTGCTAAGTTAGGTGAGAATCTTAAGAACTCACTTGGTGAAGAAAATAAAACTAGTGAGGAAGTTAAAGAGACTAGTGAAGAAGTTACAGAGACTAGTGAGAAGGTAGAGACTCCAATAGTTCCTTTACCAACAGCAGCTGAGGGTTAATTAAATACCCGATTGTGCATAAATATGTGGGGTTGGGTATACAGTAGTATATTCAACCCCTCTTTTAGTATAAGGGGATAGAAATGATTGTAGATGAGTTCATCATTAAAGATATTATAGACTACGAGTTATTAAATGATAGAGACTTGTTAGGAGAATTGGCAGCAGGAAATTTTGATGTTGCTGCTGATTTAATTATGTTAGGAAAAAAATGTTCTGAAGAGGAGGCATATAAGATTCTAGAAGATTGCCTAGAAAAATATGGCTTTGAACAGACTTTTGAATATTTAGCTTATGACTTGATAGGTAGAAAACCAGAGGATGATAAGGACGAGCATAATGTTACAGAATACAAATCATTTTCTGATGTATTAGAAAACTTCTGTAATGAAGTTCGTGTATTAGATAATAATTTAGGACTTTCAGATTTTTGGGGTATGAGCACTAGATATATGTATAAGTATTCTGAGGGTCTTAAGGATAGATACATATTTAATTTAAATAAACAGGCACAAGAACAGTTCTTAAATGCAGAGACTTTCTTAGGTTTATTGTTTGGCAAGCTAAAGAAACCATTAGAGTTCAATGATGAGTGCAAGGCTAAGAAAAATAATAGCTTAAGAGATAAGTTGGACAATCTAAGAAACCATAATTATTAAGGAGTAGGCTATGGCGGATAATGAAATACGTACTGACGTAGACACTAATGTAAAAGTAAATACTGAGGGTATAGATAAAGCCACAAAGGATATAAACGAATTTACAAATAGTGTAATTAATTTAAGCAGACAATTAAAAGATGTCAATAAAAGTGATGATAACGCCTTAAAAAGAATAATTGACAGCATTGACATAATTGAAGAGAAATATAAAGAAATCAACAACAATACAGAAGTTGGTGGACTTGGTAATTATCTTGATTATGCAAAAGCTGGTGGATTAAGTCAGTATGTAGATGAACTAAATAAAAATGGGGATACCATTAAAGATACAAAAGTAAACTTAGATGGTCTTGAAGATACACTCTTAAATATGGTGAAGTCAGGCAAGTTGTCTTCTGCTTCTATTGAGGGATTGTTAAGCACTCTTGGGATGGCTGCTCCTGAAATAGCAGCAGTTGTAGCCGCCTTTACTATACTTGCTAAGGTGTTCAGTGAGATTTCTAAAGCTACAGATGAAGTAATAGATGGATTCAAGGGTGTTAGTATTCAGACAGCTAAATTCCTAGGTGATATAGCTACAGGCAGTGTTGACTTATTTGTTGACGGTTTGGAGGCTATATCAGACGCATTTAAGAATATAGCTAACTTCTGTGGTGATTGTATAGAACAAATACGTGAATTTGCAGACATAGGTTCTGATGTACAAGATTCATATTTTAAGATATATGAGTATCTTGGAGCTGATGCAGGTTCAAACATAATTAATTATACAAAGAACCTTTCAGAATTAACTAACACAGATTTTAAAGAGATGATGGCAGGTATGAAAGGAATACTTGCTGTTACATCTCAACTTGGACTAGATGCTGATGGAGTTACCAAGTATTCAAAAGCACTAAACAATATGGCTCTTGATTTATCAGTATTTTCTGGTGAGAGCGTAGAAAATATAGCAAGTCAGTATGAAAACGCAATAAATCTTGGAGTATTAAATAGTAGGTCAGCAATAGCAAAGGCTTTCGACCTTACTGACTCTGATATAGCACAATTTAAATCATTAAATACAGAACTTGAAAGAACTAACTTCCTGCTACAGCGTGGGGAGTCTATTCAAGGTCTTTACAATCAATATATGGATACAGCGTCTGGTAAAGTTAACCAGTTGAAAAATGCTTGGGCTAACTTTAACTCAACTGTTGGACAGTTAGCTTTACAACTATATGCAATAGTTGCCCCTGTACTGACCAAGTTAGTAAATTTAGCTACATATGCTGTAAATGTATTAGCTAAGCTTTTACATATAGATTTAGGAACTAACAATAATGGTTTAGCTTCTGCCTTTAGTAATAATATGGCTGACAATGTTGGTAGGTATGCTGACAATGTTGGTAAAGTTGGAGACAGTATAGAAGAAACAGGCAAGAAGGCTAAAGCTGCTTCTCGTAAAGTAGCATCCTTTGATGATGTCATTCAGATCAATGAGGATAAATCAAGTGACAGCAAGACATCAGGATTAACAGATGATATAAAGGATTTACAGAATTATGATCCAAGTAGTTGGCTTGGTGAGTTTGGAGATGCACTTGATGATGTAACGGACTACAGTCTTCCTAACCTTAAAAATATGCTTCGTGACATGCTTGACCAGTTCAAAAAGTGGGAAGAGGGGCTTGACTGGTCAAAAATAAGAGAGGAAGCTCGTGGATTAGGTAGGGACTTAGCTTCATTATTAAATGTTATTATTGATGATAAAGATGCTTGGCATGACTTAGGTGACTTAATAGCTAATAGTCTTAACACTGGATTAGAATTCTTAAACGGTTTTGGTAAGGAATTACACTGGCAGACTTTAGGAACTAACATAGCAGAGTCTTGGAATACATTTTGGAAAACGCTTGATGCTGATCTTACAGCTGACACAGTTTACACCTACTTTAGGGGAGTATTAACAACAGCTATAGCTTTCTTGGCAGAACATCCATTTACAAATGCTTCCGATAAGATTAGTGAGATATTTGCAGGTATTATAGATAATTTAAGCACTGGATCAAGTCTAAGAAACATTAGTGACTTTATTGATTTACTATTTGCTGATGTTGAGGGTGCAATAAATACAGCTCTTGACACTTTTGAAGAGAATCATACTGGTGAGAAGATAACAAAAATCATATCAAAAGTATTTGAGAGACTTGGTATGAATTTACCAAGCTTTATAGGTACTATTAGCAGACTTATAGTAGATGCTCTTAATTTGTTAGGTGACACTATAAGCAGTTCAATCAATAGTTTCTTTGAAGGACTTGGGTCTGACCCTGATGCAATAAACAATATAGTAAATTCCATTACCAACGCTATATCAGCAATATTTGAAAATATAGGAAAAATTGGTGATGCAATTGCACAGCATAAAGATCAAATAATAGAACTCATAAAGGGTTTAGTTGACCAATTATTAAATAACAGTATTGATTGGGGAAGTCAGTTGGCTCCTTTTGTAGATACCATAATAGAGGTACTTAATAGCCTAGATTGGGGTAAGATTGATACAGCTATTGCAAGATTTCTAAACAATTCTCATCTACCAGATCTTGTAGAAACTTGGCTTTACACTAAATTTCAAATGTTGATAGCAGGACTTGTTGCCAAGATAACAGTTGGTGGTGAAACAATACTTAAAGCTATACTAGTTGTAATAAACTTAATAAGCGGAAATATACTTGGTGCA
>Ga0326511_10002665_pt1 | contig 14421 bp, 16 predicted proteins | sample 0_2496_0518_D_FD_203701 | JGI IMG/M metagenome (GOLD analysis project Ga0326511, IMG submission 203701) | Bovine rumen microbial communities from UC Davis, California, United States - 0_2496_0518 | ecosystem: Host-associated > Mammals > Digestive system > Stomach > Rumen | place: USA... | reverse complement strand
GTCTACTTTCTGCATTTCAACGTCATAGTCTTTTGCGTCACCCGAAATACCTAAGTTCACGTTTATTTTAGTACGCATACCTGTTCCGATGCCTTCGGGGGAAAGTGACCTGTGATTTACGTTGCAAGGAATACATACTTCTCCCTTTGCTACAAGCTCCATTACCTTTTCAGGGGTAGTATACTCCTTTTCGGCTACAACTTTCATTTCGGGTGTTACTATTCCCCTCCTGCCTGCCTCCATCTGTGTACTGTAATTTCTCATAATTTTATTCCTTTCATAAACAAACATTTTTTATTGAAGTCCGAGTGCGTTTTGTGTACGAACACAGTTCGCCCCTGCAAGTTATACCAGCATAATCAATTACGCATTACGAATTAAAATTCAGTCGTGCAGAAAGCCTGTAAGAGAGTCGGACGGTGATGCACCACGGGTAAGTACACGCCCAAGACCTGCAAGGTACGCCTTTCTTCCTGCCTCTACCGCCTGACGGAAAGCCTGTGCCATTAAAGGCAAGTCTCCTGCGGTAGCAAGGGCAGTATTGCACATTACTGCTGACGCTCCCATTTCCATAGCCTCACAAGCCTGAGAGGGTCTGCCTATTCCTGCGTCTACTATTATCGGGAGGTCTATTTCGTCAATAAGAATCTGAATAAAGTCCTTAGTGGCAAGTCCCTTGTTTGAACCTATCGGAGAGGCAAGTGGCATTACTGACGAAGCACCTGCATTTACAAGGTCACGGGCTGTATTGAGGTCGGGGTACATATACGGCATTACTATAAATCCCTCTTTTGCAAGTATTTCAGTAGCCCTTACAGTTTCCTGATTGTCGGGGAGAAGGTACTTTGTATCACGCATTATCTCTACCTTTACAAAGTCACCGCAACCCATTGCTCTTGCAAGCCTTGCAATTCTTACAGCTTCATCTGCATTTCTCGCTCCCGATGTATTCGGAAGCAGTGTCACTCCTTTCGGAATGTAGTCAATTATACTCTCATTCTCTTTCGAGTTCGCTCTCCTTACTGCAAGTGTTATTATTTCCGCACCGCCGTGCTTTACTGCCGACTCAATCAGCTTTACTGAGTACTTTCCTGACCCAAGTATAAAGCGTGAATTAAATTCATGACCGCCTATTACAAGTTTATCTTCACTCATTGCTTTTCTCCTTTGCGTAAAATTCAGAACCTCCGCCTACAAACCTTACTACCTCAACACTGTCGCCGTCTTTAAGCACTCTTTTTCCGTACTCCTCTCTGGGTACTATTTCCTGCTCATTCAGTTCAACTGCAACGTGTGACGGGATATAGTCAAGTTCAGAAAGCATTTCTGATACAGTCTTTCCCGATAATTCAAGATTTTCACCGTTTACTCTTACCATCTGATTCACTCCTTTAACAAAAAATGACCGCAATAATGCAGTCACTTACAAACATATTTGTGTTTCCTACGCTGGCATTATCCAAATCAGGTATAAGGGTCGAAGGGCGTACCTTCCTCTCAGCCTGTCTGCAAGCTCCCCAATGATATTATAACACACTGCTGTAAAAAAATCAAGAACTTTTAATGCCTAATCATGAGAAACAATTTTTAATTTTGTTGGGGGACGCTGTTCCCCAATCCCCCTGTCAAAGGGTGCATATCACCCTTTGGAATCCCTAATTTTTACATATTGCAGGGGCGAACAGTGTTCGCCCCTAATAATATAATATTGAACCTGCATTAATTGCCAATTACGAATTAGAAATTGACTTTTCCGTGAATACATGATATAATTAAACGGTATACAAGTAAAGGAGCATGAATAATGGATAAAATAAAACTGTCCGCTGTTGCATACGCCTGCAACCAGAAGGATTCAGGCAGAGGAAAAGACGCTTTCTCAGTATTCTTCAATGACGAAAACAGCGGAATTATTGCTGTCTACTCAGGAAAAAGCACCTCTGAACAACCGTTTTTCCAAAACAGAACAAATGCAAATGTTTCATCTATAATATCTGCTTACGTTACAGATAAATTTTACAGTCAGAAAAAATTCCTGTTTGACGGTACAGATTCACAAAGGCTCTGTACTGACCTGAAAAAAGTATTCAAACGTATAAGACACAAGTCAGAAATAAAAAACAGTGAACCCCTTTCCGCTTCGTGTGCAGTAGTAGCCCTCAATATAGAGGAGGAAACAGTAGAATGTGAACTGCTCTGGGCTGGAAATTCAAGAATATATATACTCGACAGATTCGGTCTGCATCAGCTTTCAAAAGACGACTGCAAACTGGGTGACGACTTTGAAAATGCACTTAACGGAAGTGAACAGATTAACTTTCACATAAATGAAATGAAAATAAATATTACTGAACCCTGTGTGGTAGTTACTGCAACTGACGGTGCATACAGCGGAATATCCATGCCTGCCGAATTTGAGTACAAAATTCTAAGCTCACTCTACTACGCTGACAGTACCGAAATGTGGCAGGACAAGCTACAATCAGCACTGAATAATACTGACTGCTCTGTCGCTATGGCAATACTCGGATTTGAAACTTTCAGCTCACTCTGGCAGTATTTCAGTAGCAGGTACGAAAATCTGTTAAAAATGTTCATTGAACCCTGTAAAAATTCAGACCCCGACGGCTTACGCTCACTTTGGAACGAGTACCGAAAAACCTACTTAGGAAATGGTGATATACAATGAATGAAAACAATGACATTTTTGAAGTAAAATACCCGCTGAAAAAAAACAGCTACGAAAAAGAACTCGAAAATAAAAGCAGTGAACCTGTGGGGCAGACTGACGAAAGTACAGACCCCCTGCCCGAAATAAGAATCATTCCCTCGTCAGTACCTGAAACCGAAAAGAAAAGTCACTTCGGAATTACAGTATTTTTCGCTGTCACTGCCCTCTGTATACTCTGGGCTTGTTCCTACTTCCTTATGGGTGACAGCATTCAGAAAAAAACTGACGAGTTTATTGCAGAACCTCCCTCACAAAGCAAGAGTATCCCTGAAAGGTCACTGTATAAAAGTACCTACGATAACAGCGGTCTGCTCATATTCGACGAAAACGGTGACTTCTTCGACCGCAGTTACAGTGAACTCGCAATAATGTCCGCTGAAAACTTCCCCTCATATACTTCCCCTGACGGCAGTTTTTCAGTATCTCAAAGCGGTTCGGGCAAAGTGTACTCCTCACCCTACTCCCTTACTGCTGATGACCCGTTCTCTTACTTCAAAGGCAGATTTTCAAGTACTCAGTACGCAGGAAGCCTCTACGAGTACAATTTTATAGGTACTGACGGAAAAGAGGTAAAAACTCTTTGCAGTCTCGTCCCTGACTGCTTTGCAAGTACTTCCCTTGTTGATGACTCCTATATTACTCAGCTTTCATTCAGCAACGGCTTTACTGTTGAACTGTCACAGAATAATTGGAGGTGTTCGGACGAAAGCCTTTACGGTGAGTACTACGAGGAAAACAACGGCTTAATAGTACGCTGTCATACCGTTCAGGACTTCTCAATCCAGCTTTTTATAGTCGGAAATCAAGTCTACATTCAGGAATTTATCTACACAGGCAACGGCAAGGAAACTAAAAATATATAGGCATTTCACTGTATACCCCCGTGTGTCAGCCCGTATTAAATAATGGTTTGTCTGCGGGCGCACACTGTTCTCCCCTGCATTTAAATTTGAGGAACGCATCGCATTGAACCTTGTGCCTTCGTTCACTTCACCTCTTTTCACTCACTTTCAGCACAAGAGCATTGCTTTTCCCCAAACCCATTATCATTCCCTGAAATAATTACGAATTAAAACTGTAATATTAAAAATAATTTACATACTGTATATAATCACTTTTTTAATACATTTTTTCCGAAAACTATTGACAAATCTGTTTTATTGTGATATAATGTTTTCAGTTTAAACCGTTGATGCGGAAGTAAAGGCAGTTATGATTCCACAGAGAACCTGTGTTGCTGAGAACAGGTGAAAAACAGGCTGTCAAATGGACCGCTGAGGGTGCAGTCAAATGATTTTTTTCAGAGTATTCTGCAACGTGAGATGTGCGTCAATCATCGGGGATATGTCAGTATCCTGCTAAGTGCATGGTCTTTGTACCGTGAATCAAGGTGGTACCGCGGATAAGTATTTATTCGTCCTTGACAGATTTATCTCATCTGTCAAGGACTTTTTTGTGTCATGACAGAATATTTCAGGAGGTGCTTTATGAAATTCCTACCGGATTTCAATCAGGTCAAAAAAATTGCAGAATATGGAAAGTACGATATTTTACCCGTAAGCTGTGAAATAATGTCAGATATATGTACTCCCATAGAAGCTGTTAAAATACTCAAAAACATTTCTACTCACTGCTATATGCTCGAATCAGTAGCCGAAAACGAAAAGTGGGGAAGGTATACTTTCCTCGGCTTTGAACCTAAGTGCGAAATTACCTGTTGCGGAAACGAAATAAAAATCGGTGACATCACTATGCAGACCGATAACCCAAAAGAAAATATAAGACAAATCCTCAATTCATACAAAAGTCCTAAATTTGACTACCTGCCGTCATTTACAGGAGGTCTTGTAGGCTACTTCTCCTACGACTTCCTCGGCTATACCGAACCGTCTGTACGTATTCAGACTGAGGATACCGAAAACTTCAAGGACGTTGACCTCATGCTCTTTGACAAAGTTATAGCTTTCGACAACTTCCGCCAGAAAATAGTACTTATCTCCAATATGAAACTAACTGACCCCGAAGTAAACTACAACAAAGCTAAAATGGAACTCTCTCAGCTTGCAGAACTCCTGAGAAACGGAAGCAAAGCCAAAGAACCAAAGTCACGCCTTACTACCGAAGTAACTCCGCTTTTCACCAAACAGGAGTACTGTGAAATGGTAGAAAAAGCAAAGCACTATATACATGAGGGCGATATTTTCCAGATTGTACTCTCAAACAGACTAAGTGCAGGATTTGAGGGAAGTCTGCTCAATACCTACCGTGTTCTCCGCACTATCAACCCCTCTCCCTATATGTTCTACTTCTCAGGCACTGACGTTGAAATTGCAGGTGCTTCACCTGAAACACTGGTAAAACTCGAAAACGGTGTACTCCACACCTTCCCCCTTGCAGGTACTCGTCCAAGAGGCAGAACTGACGAGGAAGACAAGGAACTCGAAAGAAATCTTCTCGCTGACGAAAAAGAACTCGCTGAACACAATATGCTTGTTGACCTCGGAAGAAACGACCTCGGAAGAATAAGCAAATTCGGTACGGTACAGGTTGAAAAGCTACACACTATCGAACGCTACTCCCATGTAATGCACATAGGTTCTACGGTAAGAGGCGAAATCCGTGACGAATTTGATGCCCTTGACGCTGTAAGCTCCGTACTCCCTGCGGGTACTCTTTCAGGTGCTCCAAAAATAAGAGCTTGTCAGCTTATTGCCGAACTCGAAAATAACAAGCGTGGAATTTACGGCGGTGCAATAGGCTATATCGACTTCACAGGAAACCTCGATACCTGTATTGCAATAAGAATCGCTTACAAGAAAAACGGCAAGGTATTTGTAAGAAGCGGTGCAGGAATAGTAGCAGACTCAGTACCCGAAAAAGAGTATCAGGAGTGCATAAACAAGGCTCAGGCAGTAGTAAACGCTCTTAAACTATCAGAGGAGGCTGACTCATGATTTTACTTATTGACAACTACGACAGCTTTTCCTATAACCTCTACCAGCTTGTCGGTGAAATAAATCCTGATATAAAGGTAATAAGAAATGACGAAATGACCGTTGAACAGATTGAACAGCTCAGCCCCGACAGAATTATTCTCTCTCCCGGTCCGAAAAGACCCGAAGATGCAGGTATAATAATAGAAGCATCAAGGACAGTTTGCAGAAAAATCAAAACCCTCGGAGTATGTCTCGGTCATCAGGCTATATGTTCCGCTTACGGTGCAGAAATTACCTACGCAAAAAAACTCATGCACGGCAAACAGTCGGTAATAAAGTTCATAGGTGACTGCTCCCTGTTCAGGGGTATCAACCAAAATTCTCCCGTTGCAAGATACCACTCCCTTGCAGTAAATCCCGATACCCTCCCCGACTGCCTTGAAGTTACTGCCGTTGCAGATGACGGTGAAATAATGGCTGTAAAACACAGGGACTACGAAATCTACGGAGTACAGTTCCACCCCGAATCAATTATGACTCCTGACGGAAAAATAATGCTCAGTAACTTTATAAACAATTAACGGAGGTAATTCAGATGATTAAAGAGGCTATCGTAAAAATAGTTGACAAACAAGACCTGACATACGATGAGGCTTATGCCGTAATGAGCGAAATAATGTCGGGACAGACAACACCTACTCAAAATTCCGCTTTTCTCGCTGCCCTCTCTACTAAAAGTACAAAGTCGGAAACAATTGACGAAATTACAGGCTGTGCTGCTGCTATGCGTGACGCTGCAACACGTTTTGAAAATGATATGGATTTGCTCGAAATAGTAGGCACAGGCGGTGACAACGCTCACAGTTTCAATATATCCACTACTTCTGCCATTATTATCGCAAGCTCAGGAATAAAGGTAGCAAAACACGGAAACCGTGCAGCATCTTCCCTCAGCGGTACTGCTGACTGCCTTGAAGCTCTCGGAGTAAATATAAACCTCGAACCTGAAAAGTGCCGTGAACTTCTTGAAAAGGTCGGATTCTGCTTTTTCTTCGCCCAGAAGTACCACACCTCAATGAAGTATGTAGGTTCTATCAGAAAAGAACTCGGCATAAGGACTGTATTCAATATCCTCGGTCCTCTTACCAATCCTGCTTACCCCAAATTCCACCTCCTCGGAGTATACGACCGTTCACTCCTCGAACCTGTCGCAGAAGTACTTATGAAACTCGGCTCTGAAAGAGGAATGGTAGTTTACGGCAATGACAAGCTCGACGAAATTTCACTCAGCTCGTCTACGTCAGTATGCGAGTACAAGGACGGCTGGATTAAAAATTACCAGATTACTCCTGAAAAGTTCGGCTTTGAAAGATGTTCAAAAGATGACCTCAAAGGCAGTACTCCTGCTGAAAATGCCGAAATTACAAGGCAGATACTCAGCGGTGAGTTAAAGGGTCACAAGAGAAATGTAGTACTCCTCAATGCGGGTACTGCCATTTACATCGGCGGTAAGGCTGAATCTATTGCTGACGGAATCAAAAAAGCTCAGGAAATAATCGACTCAGGAAAAGCAACTGAAACCCTTAACAAGCTCGTAGAACTTTCAAACAAATGAGGTAAAATATGAATATTCTCGACCAGCTCGCTCAATACGCTCTTGAACGTGTAAAAAGTTCAGAAAAAACAGTACCGCCTGACGAGGTAAAGGAAAAAGCCCTGTCACTACCGAAAGGAAACGGTGAGTTTGCAAAGGCACTGAAAAAAAATGACCTCGCTTTTATCTGCGAGTGCAAAAAAGCATCACCCTCAAAGGGTGTAATTGCTGAAAACTTCCCTTACCTCGAAATTGCACAGGAGTACCAAAAGGCAGGTGCTGACTGCATATCCGTACTGACTGAACCCAAGTGGTTTCTCGGAAAAAACGAGTACCTTAAAGAGATTGCACAGACAGTAAGCATACCCTGTATAAGAAAAGACTTTACTGTAAGCGAGTACATGATTTATGAGGCTAAACTCCTCGGTGCAAATGCTGTACTCCTTATATGCTCTATACTTTCTCCCGAACAGATTTACAAGTACCTCCAAATATGCGACGATTTGGGTATTTCCGCACTCGTTGAGGCTCATGACCAAAATGAGGTAAAAACTGCCGTTTCATGCGGTGCGGAGATAATAGGAGTAAACAACAGAAATCTCAAAGACTTTTCTGTCGATACCGCAAACAGCAGGCGTATGCGTGAACTCGTACCCCAAAATATAATTTTCGTATCGGAAAGCGGAGTGAAAACTCCGCAGGACATAAAACTTCTGCGTGAATCAGGAGTAAATGCCGTACTTATCGGTGAAACACTCATGAAAGCAGAGGACAAAATCAAAAAACTTGCAGAACTGAGAGGTTTGTAATGACTAAAATTAAAATGTGCGGACTCAGAAGAGAAGCCGATATTGAGTACGCAAACAGGATTATGCCTGAATTTGTCGGATTTGTTTTTGCAAAGCAAAGCAAAAGATATGTAACGGTCGAAAAGGCTTTTGAACTCCGTTACTTCCTCGACTACCGAATAGCGTCAGTAGGAGTATTTGTTGACGAAGCTCCCGAAGCAATAGCGGAAATCGCTGAAAGAGACATAATAAATGCAGTTCAGCTACACGGAAATGAGGACTCCGCCTATATAAAAAGACTCCGTGAACTCTGTGACGTTCCCATTATAAAAGCCTACAAAATAAACTCCGTTTACGATATTGAGTGTGCCTGCCTTTCAGATGCGGACTTCGTTCTGCTTGACTCAGGAAACGGCTCAGGCAAAACTTTTGACCACTCTCTTATCCAAAATATTGACCGCCCTTACTTCCTCGCAGGCGGTGTAACCCCACAAAACGCTCGCTCTCTTGTAAATACTTTCAGCCCCTACGCAATTGACGCAAGCTCTTCACTCGAAACTGACGGCTTTAAGGACTTCGATAAAATGAAAGCCCTTGCAGATGCCGTAAGAAATGAAAGGATTGATTAAAATGTCTGAATCAAAAGGAAGATTCGGTATACACGGCGGACAGTACATACCTGAAACCCTTATGAATGCAGTAATCGAACTCGAAAACGCTTACAACCATTACAAAGATGACCCCGATTTCAACCGTGAACTTACTCAGCTACTCAATGACTACGCAGGCAGACCCTCACTTCTCTACTACGCTGAAAAAATGACTGCTGACCTCGGCGGTGCAAAAATCTACCTCAAACGTGAGGACCTCAACCATACAGGCTCACATAAAATAAACAACGTTCTGGGTCAGGCACTCCTCGCCAAAAAAATGGGAAAAACAAGACTCATTGCCGAAACGGGTGCAGGTCAGCACGGTGTTGCTACTGCTACCGCTTCTGCACTTCTGGGTATGGAATGTGTAATATTCATGGGCGAAGAAGATACAAAGCGTCAGGCTTTAAATGTATACAGAATGAAACTCCTCGGTGCTGACGTTGTTCCCGTAACATCTGGTACTGCTACTCTCAAAGACGCTGTTTCCGAAGCTATGCGTGAGTGGACTTCCAGAATTGACGATACTCACTACTGTCTCGGTTCAGTAATGGGTCCTCACCCCTTCCCTACTATCGTCCGTGACTTCCAGTCAGTAATATCACGTGAGTCAAGAAGTCAGATACTCGAAAAAGAGGGCAGGCTTCCTGATGCAGTAATAGCCTGTGTCGGAGGCGGTTCTAACGCTATCGGCAGTTTCTACCACTTCATTCCCGATGAAAACGTAAAACTTATAGGCTGTGAGGCTGCGGGCAGAGGCATTGATACCTTTGAAACTGCTGCTACTGTAAATACCGGAAAAATCGGTATATTCCACGGCATGAAGTCATACTTCTGTCAGGACAAGTACGGTCAGATTGCTCCTGTTTACTCAATATCGGCAGGTCTTGACTACCCGGGAGTAGGTCCTGAACACGCTTACCTCCACGATATTAAACGTGCCGAATACGTACCAGTAACAGACGATGAGGCAGTAAACGCTTTTGAGTACCTCTCACGCACTGAGGGTATAATTCCTGCAATAGAGTCGGCTCATGCAGTAGCTTACGCTATGAAACTCGCTCCGACTATGGGCAAAGACAAAATTATCATTATTACCGTTTCAGGCAGAGGCGACAAGGACTGCTCCGCTATTGCAAGGTACAGAGGGGAGAATATTTATGAGTAATATTTCATCAGCTTTCAAGGACGGAAAGGCTTTCATACCGTTTATTACCTGCGGTGACCCCGACCTTGACACTACTAAAAAAGCTATAAAGGCTATGGCTGAAAACGGTGCTGACCTTATCGAACTCGGCATACCGTTTTCTGACCCCACTGCCGAAGGTCCTGTAATACAGTCAGCCAACATAAGAGCTTTGACTAATAACCACATTACTACTGATGACGTTTTTAAATTCGTTGCAGAATTAAGAAAAGAAGTAAGTACGCCTATGGTATTTATGACCTACGCTAATGTAGTTTTTTCCTACGATGCCGAAAGATTCATGGCAAGGTGCTGTGAAACGGGTATAGGCGGAATAGTAATGCCTGATGTTCCTATCGAAGAAAAGTCTGAATTTTCTGATGTTGCCAGACAGTACGGAATTGACCTCATTCCGCTTATCGCTCCTACTTCCGAAAACAGAGTTGCTATGATTGCAAAACAGGCTGAGGGCTTCATTTACATTGTTTCAAGTCTCGGAGTTACAGGTGTAAGAAAGGAAATAAATACCGATATAGGAAGTATAGTATCGGTTATCCGTGAAAATACCAATATCCCGTGTGCAGTCGGATTCGGAATATCAACTCCCGAACAGGCTAAGAAAATGGCTGGACTTTCTGATGGTGCAATAGTAGGCTCTGCAATAATCAAAATGATTGAAAAGTACGGAAAAGATGCTCCTGAGTACATAGGAAAGTACGTAAAGGAAATGAAAGAGGCAGTAATGTCAGCAGATTGACTGTTATTTAACGAGAGTTCGATGGTGCTTAATTCGGGGGGACACTGTCTCCCAAAAACTCCTCCCGGAAATCACAAAAAAAAGGGTAGCTTAGTGCTACCCCATTTTTATGACTTGTTCTTTCTCCTGACTACCACCGCAACAAGGTCAGGACCTATATTTGCTGAAACTACCGCACCTATCGGGTTGTACATCTCAGCCTTTCTGCCTGTACGCTTTATAAGTTCCTTCTCTACTTCCTTTGCAAGTGCAGTATCTCTGCCGTGAACCATTATGTAAGGGGTCTGAGGAGTCATATTTCTCTCAACACAGTCAGCGAGTTTCTGTACTATATTTTTCTCTCCCCTTATCTTCTCTACTGTTTTAGTTGTACCGTCAGCAAATTCGATAATTGGTTTAAGTCCGAGAAGTTCACCTGCAAACGCTGCCGCAGCAGATATTCTGCCTGACTTTTTTGCGTATTTCAGGCTGTAAGGTACTGCGTATATCGCACCTACCTCAAACCAGTCTTTAAGGTAAGCTACTATGTCCTCAGCCTCCGCACCCTTTTTAATCTTCTTTACTGCCTCGATTATAGGGTAGCCGTAAAAAACAGTATAGCACTTTGAGTCTATATTGAATATACGCATTTTCGCTTTTGCTTCGGGACTGTTTTCGTAAAAGTCCTCTTTTCCTATTATCGAGTTGTTGTAAGTACCTGAACCCTGACTGTTTATTGATACACTTATAACGTCAGTATAGCCCTGCTTGTAGAGTTCCATGTAGGTTTCAGTAAAAGTAAGCGGTGAAATCTGGGAGTGCTTTGGAATCTCGTCAGTTTTCTCCATAAGTTCATAAACTTCCTGCGTTGACTTGTCAAAAATTTCACGGAATTTCTCGTTTCCGACCGTAAGGGTGAAAGGCAGTACCTTTATACCCAGTTCTTCAATTAATTCTTTTGAAAGGTCACAGCATGAATCAGTAAGAATAACAATTTTTCCCATTTTTTTCTCCTTTACCACTCATATTTTGTCAGTTTTCCCTCACGGGAAAGGTCAGGGTAGTCCCACTGCCTAAGTACCTCGTAAACCGCTACTGCTACGGAATTTGAAAGATTAAGGCTTCTGAGTTCGTTTCTCATGGGTATTCTTACACAGCTTTCAGGATTTGCGTACAGAAGTTCCTCAGGAAGTCCCTTGTCCTCACGCCCGAAAACTATGTAGCAGTTATCGGGGTAGTTCACTTCACTGTGAACACTTCTTCCCTTAGTAGTGAAGTAGAAGAATTTACCGTCAGGATTTTTTTCAAAGAAGTCACTAAGTCCGTCATAGTAAAATATGTCCAGCTTGTCCCAGTAGTCAAGTCCTGCACGTTTCAGGTGCTTGTCACTTACTTCAAATCCAAGAGGTCTTACAAGGTGAAGCCTTGCACCCGTGACCGCACAGGTTCGGGAGATATTCCCTGTATTCTGAGGTATCTGCGGTTCAACAAGTACAATGTTGAGATTTTTCATTTTTTCTCACCACACGAATATTCAAGTTATTTTTACAGATAATAAGTTCAGGAATTTTAATTCCTACTAATTAAAAAGGAAGTAATAGCCATGAATTACAAATCATCTATAACTGTCGGAACTGTTACAGGACTTGCAACAGGTATTTTGTGCTATGCAGTTTCATCTCCCTCAAAAAAGAACAGAATGAAAAAACACGCAGGCAAAGCACTCAAATCAGCAGGCTGTCTGATTGAAGATATAAAATCGGTAATAATGTAAAATTAAACAGCTTGTTTACGGGGGACGCTGTCCCCCGTACCACCTGCCAAAGGGAGCAAGCTCCCTTTGGAAACCCAATTTTAAAATAATTATAAAATAAATTGCATAATTTTTTGTAGGGGCGAACAGTGTCCGCCCGTAAATTTACATAATTATAATCATCAAATTCATGTTATTTTAATACATAACATCATTAATAATTAAGCATTGGTATTACGGCGGTATCCCAAATAGCTTTCAAGTATTATTACTGCTGAAACTGCATCAACTACTGCCTTGCGTTTTTTCCCTCTTGTATTGGTTACATTGAGGTAATTATGTGCTGAAACAGTAGTACAGCGTTCGTCCCACAGCTTTACGGGACAGTCAATAAGTTCAGCGAGTTTCTGCGAAAAAAGTTCGCACTTCTCACACCTGTCCCCTATTGTACCGTTCATATTCTTAGGGTAGCCTACTACTACTTCTTCTGCTTTATGTTCCTTTGCAAGCTGTGCAGTTTTTTCAATGCACCTTTCAAAGTTTTTTTCCTGAATTACACATACGGGTGACGCAATCAGCTCGCTTTTTCCGCATACCGCTATACCCGTTCTTGCGTCACCGAAATCAACTGACATTATTATCATACACTCACCACGGCTGTACAGTACCGATAATATCCCTTACTGACTGGATATTCTTACTGTCAAGAAATTCATTCATTTCCTCAATTATTCTTACGGGAGAATAGGGGTCAGTAAATATTGACGCTCCTACCTGTACTGCACTTGCACCTGCCATCATAAGTTCAATTGCATCTCTGCCTGACGATACTCCGCCCATTCCGATAACGGGTATTTTTACCGCATTTGCTACCTGCCATACCATTCTTACTGCAACAGGGAATACAGCAGGTCCGCTGAGTCCGCCTACATTGTTGTGGAGTACGGGTCTGCGTGTATTGACATCAATTCTCATTCCAAGCAGAGTATTAATGAGTGAAACAGCGTCAGCACCTGCATCTTCTACTGACTTTGCAATATCTGCTATACTGGTGACATTGGGTGAGAGTTTAACTATCAGTGGCTTGTTTGTAGCCTTTCTTACTCTCCTTGTTACCTCTCCTGCAAGTTCACAGCTTGTACCGAATGTCGCACCGCCCTGTTTTACGTTCGGACATGATATGTTCAGTTCTATCATGTGTACATCGGTGTCATTGAGTTTTTCTGCTACTTCCGCACACTCATCAGGAGTAGAACCTGCAATATTAGCGAGTATTACCAGATTTTTAGTAAGAAGGTAAGGGAGTTCAGTTTCAATAAAGTGGTCAATGCCGGGGTTTTGAAGTCCTACTGAATTTAACATTCCTGATGGTGTTTCAGCAATTCGGGGTGCAATATTTCCCGTTCTCCTGTTCAGGGTAGTACCCTTTGTAGCTATTCCGCCGAGTTTTTCAAGCGGAAAAAGTTCCTCATACTCCCTGCCGTAGCCGAATACTCCCGAAGCAGGAATAACAGGGTTTTTAAAGTCTACACCGCATACTTTTACAGATAAATCAGCCATTACCACAGTACCTCCTCAGCATTGAATACAGGACCGTCCTTGCAGACGTGAGCAAAATACTCCTCATCGTTTCTGACAGTACGGCACGCACAGCCAAGACACGCTCCTATTCCGCAAGCCATACGTTCTTCGAGTGAAATCTCACAGAATACGCCCTTTTCCTTACACATTCCTGCTATATTTTTAAGCATGGGAGCAGGTCCGCACGCATATACTGCATCTGCTTTCTGAGTATTCAGAATCTCACTCAAAGGCTGTGTTACAAATCCGTGAATACCCATTGAACCGTCATCGGTACAAAGTATTGTTTCCGCACCTGTTTTTTTGAAGTCATCTTGAAGTATTACTGCCTGTGCGTTTCTGAATCCGCTTATTACAGTAGCTTTTTCACCGTAAAACTGTGCAATCGGGAGCATAGGCGGAGTACCTATTCCGCCTCCTATGAGAACTGTTTTACTGAAATTTTTATTAAGTGTAAAGCCGT
>Ga0326511_10002662_pt1 | contig 14432 bp, 16 predicted proteins | sample 0_2496_0518_D_FD_203701 | JGI IMG/M metagenome (GOLD analysis project Ga0326511, IMG submission 203701) | Bovine rumen microbial communities from UC Davis, California, United States - 0_2496_0518 | ecosystem: Host-associated > Mammals > Digestive system > Stomach > Rumen | place: USA... | reverse complement strand
AATGACAATGAGTCACTGCTTTTCATGAATGATACATCAATCATAGCCACTGCTTCTGTCTATCACATCAGGTTAATAAACTTAAAATAAGTCCTCCTCATCAACTCTCTCATAAGGTGGCATATAATTCAGTGAACTCCCATAATAATACTCATCGTATTCGCCGTAATTATCATCACTATAAGTATAATTCTCTCGATTGAAATCAGAGCCAAGCGATTTTTCTACATCTATTTTTTCTTCTCCAAGCAATGAATCAAATTCATCATTCACAACCGATTTAGTGCCATAAAATTTTTTCTTATACTCTTTCAATTGTTTGTAATAATTAATTGCTTGCTCTACTTCTTCCTTATTTGCATCATAGATATTTCTAACCGTTTGTTTCGAAACCTGCATTTGTATCGCCGTTGCATTTATGTTACCACAATTTTCCTTTAAGGCTTCTAATATAGCCTTTTTTTCGTCAGCACTTTTCCTGCAATACTTTTTAGTGCTATCTTTTACGCCTTTGCTTCTTATTATCACTCTGTCAGATATGTCGTATCCGCCATAGGATGAGCCTATAGTGTCAACAAGCATTTTCACCATTTCCACCATATCATCTTCTGTACAGCCAGCAGTAAACCCTTTACCTAGCAGTAAGCACGCTATAACTTTACATTTCTCGCTCCTGCTTAATTTTTTAAACGTTTCCATAATAAAAAGCCTCCTTCAAAATTGTTTTATATTTATCTGTTATTTGTACGCTTTAAAATATGTGTCCACCCTGTCAACCAAATGATTCGCTTATCTCAATGAATGATTAAGAGATTTTTACAATGATGATAGAATGATTATTAAATATTTGTCTATGATTGACCTCTCTTTGCAATGATGATAGAATGATTCTTAAATAACAATCAAGACACTTCAATCTGAAATATCTCGCCTATACTACAAGTTGACTAACACTAATATTTTACTATACGCATAAAACAATGCTTTTATAATTCTTTATTTGCTTATTGACTTTATGCCAAAAGGTATGCTATAATTTAATTTGAAGGGGTGAATAATTATGCTATGCTATACTACTCAAAATGGGAGTGCTTATTGTGGTGATTCCCTTGACCTGATTCCTAATATACTACAAAACAATAGTATTGATTTATTGTTTACCAGTCCGCCATTTCCGTTAGTCACAGAAAAAGAGTATGGTAATGTAAACCAAGAAAAGTATCTGGAATGGTTTATGCAATTTATTGAGGTTATTTTACCCAAAATTAAAGATACAGGTTCAATCGTCCTCGATTTTGGTAATACGTGGGCAAAGGGAATACCAGCGTTCAATATCTATCAATTTCGTGTCTTGTTAAAATTAGTAGATGATTATGGGCTATACCTTGCCTGCCCAATGTATTGGTACAATCCGTCAAGACCCCCGTTGCCTGCGGTTTTTACTGCTAAACGTAAACTTCGACCGGTAGACAAAATCGATAATGTATGGTGGCTCTGCAAATCCCCCCTTGAAGCTAAAGCTGATATAACACAAGTGCTTGTACCCTATTCTAAATCCATGAAAAAATTCTTCCGTAAACATCGCAATAATAAATCAATGTCATATCAAAAACATGACGGAGCATTGCCTTCTAATTTATTGGAAATCCCAAATACAAGCAATAAAACACAATATCATCGTGCTTGTAGAAAACTCAAAATAAAAGGTCAGCCAAGTACAATGCCCTCAAAACTTGCTGAATTTTTTATCAAAATGCTTACCAATGAACAAGATTTAGTGGTGGATATTTTTGCTGGTTCAAATACTACAGGATTTGTAGCCGATTCTTTAAACAGACGATACATTTCTATTGAACAACGACTTAATTATGTGGCTATGTCCTCATTTCGTTTTTTGAATGACATTGAAAACGCTGAAATAGTCTATAATACCATACTGAATCAGCAAAACCTTCCTATTGATATGGAACAATACTAATAGTAGGGTACTATTTGCACAATAAAAATAGGCATATGTAATTCCCTTACATATGCCTATAAGTATTTACAACAGTATTACATCATCAACGATTTCAGCATTTTTGAAAGCACAATCGCACATTTTGATGTAATTCTGTTTTAATATTTCATATTGACCACAGATTTCACGATATTTTTCTTCCATTGCTTCATATCCATATGAAATATTCCTCATATCTTCTAATAAATTATAATTATGTTCCAATAAAAATCAACTTTGTTTTTAAGGAACATATTCTCCTCTTCAAGCTCATTAATTCTTGATACTAAATCAGTATTGCATCCTCCTCAAATTGTAATTACTAACTCACGCTCTTGTTCGTACTTTTTGACCCTATACCGCAGACTGTTGACACTTTTCCCAGTTTTAGACGACAATTCACTCCACGAACACTGCATTTTCATATCGTACAATTGTTCGTCAGTAAAATCTTTTGAAAATTCTTTAATTTTCAAGTGCATTCCTATCAGGTTTATTGCTTCATCAATTTCGTTCAGCTTATCCATAATAAGGCTTAATTCGTCCTGAGAAGTTACTTTTTGATTCATGCTGTTTTTCCCTCCCCTGTCAATCAACATTGTTCTTCAACACAAAATAAACAACCAATATCATACTTTGTTGATTAAAATTCCTTATTTTCTACTCCAAAACCATATTTTTTCTCTGAAAAATAAAATTCAACTACCAAACACTTGTTTTTTCAACAAAGATAGTCACACCCACCATTGATGGAATGTCGATTACTCTCCTATCGAATATGTCTTATCACTTTATACACGGAAAATGAGTATTGCAGTAATCGATTATTTTTTGTCCACCATCAGCCCTGCCCTTATTGAAATGATAAACCGTATCAAACAAGAAATCGTTTGCAGATATTGCATATAGATGCCCAGTAATTTCATACAGTGGTTTGATTCTGTCATAATGCTTAAAACTATCAAATTCAGTAGTAAATTCCAAGTTATGCAAATGATAATCAGCTTTAATACCAAACCATTCTCTGATTTCTGAATTGATACTACCATCCTTTGCATAAACCACTATATTTTCATAAGTATTCAGCATATACCCATCAATGATATTGCTAGCTATCATAATAAGCAATTCAATAGGAATAGAATAGTCATCCAAAGCACTGAATACAATTTGCTGGTCACAATCCACAAACTGGAAATCTGATTCACTGGAATTTCGATAATGTCCATCAAACAACAATTCCAGATAATTCCTTGAACCGTAATAGCTCCCACCGCAAGCAGTAGGTTTAAATCGAATTACAACACCAGTCATATTAGAATTATAGCTTGTTTTTTCTTTATCAATATGTGTTATCAATCCATGAATGTTTTTACTGCCAATCCATGCTTTATCAAACGTAGCAGGAGAAATGACTTTATATCCATACAGTTCCATAATCTGTCTTTTGATATGATTCCCAACATTAGGATTAGTTCTTTTAATAATACCGCCCAACATCAACAAGAATTGTATTGCTTTCATATCATACATCCCCAACAAAATTATATTTTTCTTTATTGAAAATGATGTTTTTTGGCAAGTTATCAAATCGCTCAACTATTTGATATTCCATATTTCTCCATTAGATGATATATCGTGACTCGACTTACATTCAATGCCTTACTTGCACCAGTAACAGTCAATGATTTATTTTTCAGACCAGATAGCACCTCATTCAATAGTTGAGTATCATATTGAGTAGGTTTACGTCCTTTATATTTGTGATTTTGTTTTGCAATAGCAATCCCTTCTTTTTGACGTTCCAATAAATTCATGCGTTCAAATTCGTTGATACTTGCTATCAAATTCATCATGAGCCTGCCCGTAGGAGTGCATAGGTCAAAATTTTCCTTCAAACTCACTAATCTTACCTTTTTATCGTTTAATTTTTCAATCAATTGCAATAAATCTTTAACCGAACGACTTAATCTACTAAAATCCAGTACAAATATCACATCCCCCTCTCTGCAATAGGTAAGTAATTTTTGAAGTTCGGGTCTATCCATATTTTTACCGCTGATTTTTTCCACAAAAAACTTGTCAATTTGATATTGTTTTAATGCTTCCATCTGACGAGCCTCATTCTGTTCAACAGTGCTTACCCTTACATAACCAATATTCATATTTTCGCTCCTTCACAATGCATTTTAAAATACTCACCAGTCACAATATTGAGTATCATATTCCTCTTAAAGAATGTTAAACTTGACTATACCCTACGCTTACACTTCTAACCATGCCTGTAACTGTTAATTTTGATATACCTTGATTTACAATTTTACAACTTATTTTATATATAAACTATATCTCTATATCCTAAATATGCACATTTTCAGGATATTCCTATTTTTAGCAATTGCATGAAGAAAAAATACAAATGCTATCATGTCTAGTTTAATGACACAATAGCATCTGTTTATTGTTTAATTGTAGTAAAATTTAGGACTCCTCTTCACTATTAGAGCCACCATGCCATCCAACAACGTTATTCTCTGCTCTAGCTGTAACATCCACAGCAGTTACTTTTCCAGCCAAAATATTTCCGTCACCTGTAGGACTAATGGAACTTTTATTTTTAACACGTTCCCACTCAATACCTTTCCAATTGATATCATCTACTTCAATTCTTGCAGAACCAATCCCTAAAACATTGCAGTCAACCACATCATATGCACCAGGAACAAAAAGAGTATATGCTTGCGCTGGTTTGCCTCTGCCGCTAACTTCTTCGCCCTTTTTAATATCACCAAGATCACATCCGGCAACCCCCAGCACATCAATTCCTATACCTGGAACGTCCAAAAATTTGCTGTCAATGTTTCCACCAATAGCACCGCCATTATTCAAAATTCTGTGATGCAATGCCCCCACAACAAAGGGAAGTTTAGCAACCACCCTTGCTCCTGTTTCTTTTGTCGGCTTAATGTATTCATAACTTTTAGGAGTATCCTGATATTCGTTTAATCCATTGGGAGACAACCGAATAGAATAACTATCATCTATTGTAAGCATAGTATCTGGTCCAGCACTTACTTTGAAATCAGCAGTATAGTGATATAATGAATAATCACCGTCATCCATTACCTTTCCAATAGGCACTTCAAATGCATAATACTGTCTGTTTTCTGCATCAGCCGACACCCAATCATACGTTGTACCTTCATCAACAATATTATCGTAATGAGGATTACCATCTTCTCTCACAGGAGTATCATCTGGCAAATACTGATATAAGTCGACACTTGCGTCTGCCATAAAATAATTGTTAGGTCTTGCTGCACGAGACATAAGCTCAAATGCAGGTTCATCACTATATTGCTCATGCACTCTGCCATAAATAATAGTGTATGGATTTACAAGACGATATTCAGGACTACCTTGCAGTACAAATTTACAACTATTGCCATTCTTAGCCTCGTAAGGGTCAATAAGCCCCAATGTATTTCCTACGCTTTCATAACTTTTCTTTGCACTGTCAGCCTTCAAAAGTAAACCATTCACTACAAATTCGAGCATGGTCTTATTTCTGTACGCTATATTTACAGTTTCATTATAACCGGCAATGCATTGTGCACCTAAATGTTCTATTTCAGTACCAATATGGACGGGCTTCCCATATGCTTTCATATAATCGTCATAACCGTTTACCTTCTGAATACCAGCATTGGTCTTATCATTGCCTGCTTTCTTCATACTGTCGCAGTAACCCAAAAACCAGAATGTTTCATCAAAACAATTCTTGGAAAAACATTCACTATTATTCGAGAAAAATTTTCCTGTTACAAGATATCTTTGATGTCCGCCACTGTAGGAAGGAATAACTCTGCCAGCAAGTATGTCAGCGGACTCCGAAATGATACTTCCGCCATGGCATACAAATGCATCTGTTCCAGCCGGAATAATTTTATTGTAAAATCGATTCTTATACTGAAATTCCTTTTCTTGTATTTGAACAATCGGATTCGGCATATTATTATCCCAAATGTTCCAACCAATATCCTTCACAGTGTCATAATCCCCATCCAGATAAGTCCCATGAGTCTCAATCATAATCGTTCCATAATTATGAAACCCAAGTGTTTTGAGTGTGTCTAATGAAGCATCTCCATCATCATATACATCACATGATTCATCTCCAGTGAATGCATATGATATCATTTCACCTGCAAACTTAAACTCATCTCTCGCCATACCTGCCGATTCTTCGCCTCTATATGGTCTGAAAACAAATACTCCAGTTTTATCCGGATGAGCAGGTCTGAATGCATTACAAACATGCTTCTCTTCATCTTTTTCTTCATCGATAGTTGCCTTAACTTGTGTCTTCAAAGTTTCAAGTTGTACATTTATAGCATCATTATTTATAATCGCATAGTTTTGATTTAATTCATAACTAACAAATTCATTGACTGTTTTACGTTCCAATGATTTCTCAGCATGTGCTTCTGAAGAAGCCATTGATACTATATTTGCATCAGCCGCATTGTTACTGGATGACAACCCTGCTGTCCAACCAGAGAAGTTACACCACACCCCAGGAATGCCAGAAGTTGTTACATAATAAATCAATTCTGAATCCTCTGATATAGCATATCCACCAACATCAGATGAAGATTCAATGTATTTCTTAGCATCCTCAAAAGAAACATCTGTAATGTTTTCATTTACAGTGTTAAAAACTTCAACTTCCTCATCTGTAAAATCACGATAAAAATTCAGCTCATATGCATTGCTCTTAACATTAGTCGTAGCCGCATAGAATGACACCAACGCAATATCACTGGAACTTACAACAACTTGTGCTGAATAAACCCCATCATTCGCTTCCCAGTCACCGTTTTCACCATCATCATGCATATAAGCAATAAAATCATCATTTTCGTCATATACTGCTACTGCATCATTACCCAATGGATTACTGGAAGTGACTTCAACCGTAAAAGTAACTGTCGTTTCCCCATCCAAGTAAATATCAGTTCTATCTGCCCAGAAATGCGATAATGTCACTGCACCGCTATTCAAATATGCTCTTTTTGCCAGTGAAAGGTCAATAACATTCACAACCCCATCACCGTTCATGTCCTTGACATTCCCTAAACCAGAATAGCCATAGTTCATCAGGAATGCCTGTGTAGCCTTAATGTCCTCAATAGTCGTACTTGGCGCATCATCAATTGACACTGCACTTACAAGTAAACCTTCACCAATCGGCAATGCTATTGTAGACAAACCACAAGCCAAAGCAAGCATTGAAGACACAAGTCTCTTTCGTATGCTCATCTGCATCCTCCTCCAATATATTTTCATAATGTCATCACAATTCCGTCACAATTATATTATAGCACAACATTCTCACAATGTCAAGTAGAAAAAACGAATAATTTCACACTACATATTATAAATTTTACACGGTTTAATAATTTTCAATTCTGTATTATGCTTATATTAGAGGTGATACATCATGAAACCAGAATACAAAGACCGATATATAAGATTTGGACTTAATATTGCATACTATCGAAAATTAAAACGTCTTACTCAATTGCAACTTGCAGAAATCGTTGACATTGACCGCACACACATTAGTGCTATTGAATTAGGTAAGGTAGGCATATCAATGGACTTAATGTTTAAAATATGTGATGCATTAGAGATAAAACCAAAAGAACTATTTGACTTCCGTGACTAAAACAACTAGTCATATTTTGGGCTAAATTTCAATATATTTTCATCATAACTATTTACTTTTATCCAATATCATGCTATAATTATCATATAAACCCAAACACCCCTATCACATAAGGAGGTATCCTATGCCACAAAGAAAATTTGCTATTTATGCTCGTAAATCAAAATTAACATTCAAAGGTGAATCGATTGCCAACCAAATTACCCTATGTAAAAACTATATCGGAGCGATGGTTCTCAATATCACAGATGATGATATTCTTATTTTTGAAGATGAAGGCTTTTCGGGAAAAGATATGCATAGACCCCAACTACAACAATTACTTGCTCTCGTAAACCAAGACAAGATAAGTCATATAGTCGTTTATCGACTAGACCGTATCAGTAGAAGTGTCTATGATTTCCTTGGCTTCTATCGAAATTTGAAACAACATAATGTAGAATTTATTTCCACATCCGACAAATTTGATACAACCAGTAAAATGGGAGAATTTATCCTTACCATTACAATTGCCTTTGCTGAATTAGAACGTAACATCATTTCTGAACGTATCTCTGACAATTTACATGAACTGTCAAAAACAGGAAGATGGTTAGGAGGTACACCCCCCACAGGCTACAGGTCAGCCCCTACAATGATGGGGAATAAACAAGCCAAAATGCTTGAAGTCGTACCAGTAGAAGCAGACACAATCAAATTACTGTTTACAAAATATATAGAACTAGGCTCACTCACATCACTTGAAACATACTGTCTCCAGAATAGTATTAAATCCAAAAATAACAAATCTTATAATAACTGCACTTTACGCACCATCTTAACCAATCCGGTATATTGCACAGCCGACCAAACCGCATATGAATGGTTTACAGAACAAGGGTATGGAATGTATGCAGATGAAGCATTATTTGATGGTACGCATGGACTGATAGGCTATAACAAAATAGACCAGAATATGTCAAATGATGATACTCCCATAAATCCGCAAGCCAAAAAGAAAAGCAATCAAAAGTATGCACAGCCACACAGATATTACACCAAGCCAAACAATGAATGGATAGTCACTGTTGGATTACATCCCCCCATCATATCAAGTGCTTTATTTATTCAAGCACAAGAAATAATGAAACGTAATGCTTCAAAGTCATACCGCCAGTCTAAAACGCATATCGCCTTATTATCAGGTTTACTTGTTTGTCCAGATTGTGGAAGTTATCTCCGCCCTAAAAAATATCGTACCAAAAAAGATGGCACGACCCCCTATGCATATACCTGTGAATTGAAAGAGAAATCAAATGGAGTAAACTGTCACTGCCCGAATGTACAAGGCAACATACTTGACAGTGAAGTATGGAACGCTATTACACATCTTGCCTATGACCCTGATAACCTTGTACAACAGCTTCAAAATCAGCTAACTAGCCATCATAATGATACTGATTCTTATACTGCTATCATCAATGAACTCCAAAGTGAACGTAGAGACTTAAATAACCAAATAAACAATCTTACTAACAATGTCGCCCTTACCAATAATCAACAAGTGGTACAAGTCCTCTTAACCAAAATATCTGAATTGGTCTCACAAACCAATGATATTGATACCAAAATAAACCATTACAACCAGTTAATTGAGAAGTCGAAACAAAACAACACTGTATATGATGAATTTATTGACCTGCTATTACAATTTGAACCTGACTCTTATGACAACTTATCACACGAACAAAAATGTTCCATTATTAGAAACATTGTAAACAAGGTTATCTATGACTATAATACTAAAACAATTACTCTTTTCCTTACTACTGACCAAAATATAAAACTCAATCCCCAAAATCCTCTTATTCGCTTGCAGTCAGATACTATGCATAGCAAATGAAATTCTCATGCATTTTCGTGCGCAAAAAAAGCACTTGACAGACATATCGATGAACGAACCAGCCATGACAGACAAAGACGGCAACACCCTGACACTAATGGACACCCTAGAGGACGGCACGAACCTAGAAGAACAGGTGGATTTATCCATACACACACAGCAGTTATACCGATTTTTAGAAGAATGTCTTGATGAGCGAGAATTAGAGATTATTGTTTTACGTTATGGGCTTTTTGGGGGGATTCCCCTCACACAGAAGGAAGTAGCCAAGAAGCTGGATATATCACGCTCCTATGTTTCCCGATTGGAAAAAAAAGCCCTTGCAAGCCTGAAAGAAAAATATGACTGCACACCCTTTTAAAAATGCTTGCAATTATCATAAAACTATGCTATAATAAAGGAAAAATCAGAAAGGAGAAATCCGCATGAAAAAAAGTAAAAAGACCGCCTTAACAGCGGCATTATTTGCAGCAGCATTGAATATGTCCGCCTGCACTCCGCCGGATGCGAATGTACAAACGGAATACGGCGCACCGATAGCCGTACCCAGTGAAGCAGAAACACCAGAAACAGAAGTCAGCGATTTAGAAACAACAATGGAAGAAACAGAAATTCCCGAAACTCCCGAAACAGAAGACACCTACCAGCCAGAAGAAGAATATCCCGAAGAGGTTTATGGACCTCCCGAATTTTTCAATGATGACATGGAAGAAAGTGACCAAACTCCCGAAGAAACGGAAGAGAACCAGCCCGAAGAAGATTATGAACCTCAAAAAGACAATCCACCACTTGTCTATGGACCTCCACAAGCTGATGAAGATGAAAACAGTACGCCCGACGACGAAGAATATGAGCCGAGAAATGAAAGAATCCCTTTAGTTTATGGACCCCCTACAGCCTTTAAGGACGAATAATTATGTTGGACATTGGAAAAAAGCAAAAAAATATGCAGAAATTATCTGCCTACCGTGAAACATTGTGGACGAAACCGCAGTTACGGAACTTATTTCTAGAATTAACAATGCGCTGTAATGAAAACTGTTTACATTGTGGAAGCCGTTGTGGAGAAATTCATTCCGAAGAATTGACAGTAAAGCAGTACCAAAAATTTCTGGATGAAATCAAAGCGGATTTCGGCACACAAGACAAAATGTTATGCATTACAGGTGGAGAGCCGTTACTCCGGAAAGATTTCGCCGAAATCATGGGCTATGCGAACGAATTAGGCTTTTTATGGGGCATGACGAGCAATGCCACATTGATTGACGAATCGAATGCCCGAATGTTGAGAGAATGTGGAATGAAAACAATTTCTGTCAGCATAGACGGCTTAGAGCAAACCCATGACAATTTCCGGCGAACCCCCTCCGGCTGGAAAAGAGCCATGAAGGGCATTGAATGCCTGTTAAATGAGGGAGGATTCCAGCACATCCAAGTAACAACCGTTGTCACCCACCAAAATATTAGTGAACTCGATGAATTATTCAAGATATTTGACAACATGGATATCGATTCATGGCGAGTCATTAACATTGAGCCGATGGGAAGAGCGAAGAACTACCCCGAATTATTATTGACAAGAGAAGATTATGTGACATTATTTGAATTCATCCGGAACAAGCGGAGAGCCGGAGAGCCGGTCTGTTACGGATGCAGTCATTATTTAGGGCTGGAATATGAAATGGAAGTCAGAGACTGGTATTATCATTGTACAGCAGGAACATACACAGCAAGCATCACAGCGAATGGGAATATTATTGCCTGTTTAGACATTGACCGCCGACCGGAATTTGTGCAGGGGAATATTTTGCAGAATCGATTCAAGGACGTGTGGGAGAACAGATTTCAGGTATTCCGCCGGAACTTATGTGAAGAGAACGAAAAATGTAAAGTCTGTCCGGAGAAAGAATTCTGTCATGGGGATTCATTTCATAGTTGGGATTTTGATGCAAACGAGCCGTTAGTCTGCATGAAAGATATTTTATTTTAATAAAGGGGGTATGGGGGAAAGCAATGCACTTGACACAAACGAATGAGAAAAATCTTGTTTTTCGATTTCGTGTGTCAAGACTTTCATGCATTGTGTTCCCCCATTATAATAATAAAAGGGGCATGGGGAAAAATGCCCCCTTAGTGCGTTTTGCGTTAGTTTTTTGCAAAACGTGCTAAGCCTTAAAGGGCATTTGTCCCCATTATAATAAAAGGGGGTATGGGGGAAAAGTTGCGCCCTTAGCATAGATTGTACCAGTTTTAATCAATCTATGCTAAGACTCAACGGCGCAACGTCCCCCATTATAATAAATATCCCCCATTTTAATAAACCAAGATTTTGAGGGAATAAAATGGAAAAAACGATAATTTATATTCATGGAAAGGGCGGAAATGCACGTGAAGCAGAATATTATAAGCCACTTTTCCAAGGATACAACGTAATAGGTTATGACTACAAAGCACAAACTCCATGGGAAGCAAAAGAAGAATTCCCGATATTTTTTGATTTGGTGAGTAAGAATCAAAAAAGTATCATGTTGATAGCGAATAGCATAGGAGCGTATTTTGCAATGCAAGCATTGACAGATAAGAAGATAGACCGAGCATTTTTCATTTCTCCGATTGTAAATATGGAAAAGGTAATTTTGAATATGATGACATGGGAAGGAATCACAGAAAATGATTTACAGGAGAAAAAAGAAATCCGCACAGCATTTGGAGAAACATTGTCATATGAATATTTAGAATATGTAAGAAAGCATCCAATAGATTGGAATATTTTCACGGATGTTTTGTATGGTGAAAAGGATAATATCACATCTCGTGAAACGATGTTAGATTTTGTCAATCGTCATAATGCAAGACTAACAGAAATGAAAAATGGTGAACACTGGTTTCACACAGAAGAACAAATGAAATTTTTGGCTTTTTGGATAAGCCATAACACAAAATCATAGAATACAGGTTCAACATTGACGGAGGAATTCAGGATGAATACAGAAGAAGCGCAAAAAGTAATATTTGATAATGATAATTGCAGTGAAAACAGCTTTATATATTATCTTCATGAAGAATGCTATTTTTCCATTGAAAAATTTTGGGAATTTTACGACAGTATCATTGCATGGATAGGCGAAGATAAAAAAGCGCACATAACGAAAAAAATCACAGAAATCTATCAAAAAATGCTGAAAGAAATGATATATCATTTTGACCCGATGGATATTTCAGTCATAGCCAATTTCCCTGAAAATTACACGGAGTATATAGAAAGAATTGATTTTGCATTGTTAGCCTACGACACAGATAATACAGATTTGATAGACGATAAAACATTTGCGCTACAGAGAGGGGAAAAATAATAAAAAGACAGCCCGAACGGACTGCCTTTTCCGAAGCAAATCAATAAAAATCAGACACCATGCTTAACACGGTCAGCCTCTTCAGCTTTTTTGCCGTCATTCCAGCGAGTCATATTGCCGACGAGATAGCCAGTAATTCTGCGGATTCTGTCGAAAGGGACGACATCATACTGATAAGAAACGTCCACAAAATCGCCGTCAATTCTGAATGTAACCTCTTTGAAAAGGCGTTCAGGATATTTTTCTTTGAGCATAGCAACATAAGAATCCATTTCTTCAATAGGCATTTGACCGCCGATAACTTGATACTTCATAGGGTATACACCTCCGTAATTTTCTATTCTTATCATACCACATTTTGTGATAAAAGTCAAGAATTGTGAAAACATTATCAAAGGTAGAAAACTTTTCCCTTTTCTGAAGTTTTAGCATGATATGGGATTTTTTCGAGTTGATACAAAAATTCTGCTAATATTTGTAGGAAATCACCATTCACAGGAATTTCAGCGACAACATCCCGAATAAGTCGATTACCATAAATAATGATTCTGGAGTTAGCGCAATTCCGAACGGTAAGCAAATACATCCCATTCCCATCATCAAGATAAAAATCGACTTCCTGATTTTCCGCCCATACTTGAGGAATTTGATGCACCGCATTGAGCCGGAAGTGACGAATCCGAATATCATCATCTCCGAAGTGAGAAAGGAAGCTGTTTCTGATTTTCTGATATTGACTCATGTAATCCCTCCATTAAAAACAGTACCCTGACAAAAATCAGGGTACTTCTATGGGCCATCGGGGACTCGAACCCAGGACCATCCGGTTATGAGCCGGAAGCTCTAACCAACTGAGCTAATGGCCCAACTATAGTAAAAAAGAGTGGAAACTCCACTCTTTTCAGATATTGTGCCGGCACCTATCCGATTTCCCAGCTCGTCACCAAGCAAGTATTTTAGACGTAAAAGAGCTTAACTACTGTGTTCGGAATGGGAACAGGTGAACCTCTTTGCAATCAGCACCGACTGTGAACAGAATCAAGAAAAGCAAGCGGAAGGGAGAACGAACTCACAAACATGAGGAAAAGTAATCGACCGATTAGTATTCGCTAGCTGAACGTGTCACCACGCTTACACTTTGAACCTATCAACCTCGTAGTCTACAAGGGGTCTTACCAAAAGGAGGACATCTCATCTTGAGGACGGCTTCACGCTTAGATGCTTTCAGCGTTTATCCGAACCGCACATAGCTGCCCAGCTGTGCCGTTGGCACGACAACTGGTGCACCAGAGGTGCGTCCATCCCGGTCCTCTCGTACTAGGGACAGCGCCTCTCAAATGTCCTACGCCCACGACAGATAGGGACCGAACTGTCTCACGACGTTCTGAACCCAGCTCGCGTACCGCTTTAATTGGCGAACAGCCAAACCCTTGGGACCGAATTCAGCCCCAGGATGCGATGAGCCGA
>Ga0326511_10002661_pt1 | contig 14434 bp, 19 predicted proteins | sample 0_2496_0518_D_FD_203701 | JGI IMG/M metagenome (GOLD analysis project Ga0326511, IMG submission 203701) | Bovine rumen microbial communities from UC Davis, California, United States - 0_2496_0518 | ecosystem: Host-associated > Mammals > Digestive system > Stomach > Rumen | place: USA... | reverse complement strand
GGGTATTAGCCCTGACGATCTGGTAACTTTTTTTCCCATTTTGTACATTGTCAAATCTGGTAACAAATCATACCAGAAACTACATGACCAGAAAAGACAAATGCCGATCCGAGCCCTACCAGAAAATACATTAGCCCTAAACAGCCCAAAACGGGCCCATTTACGCGTTCTGGCCCTGGGATGACCGTTAACACGTCCGTGGTTGCAGACGCGATTTTGGCAAAAAAACGTGGTAACAAATTCGGCCAGATTGGACATTGTGCTTTTTACCTGGTATGTTATAATATAGTCAAATTTAGCGCACAGCGCGGAAGGGATGGTATCATGAAACGCAGTTACATTTTGAACTATGAATGGGGTGAGTCCTGGGAGATCACGGCTGATAATTTTGATTGGGACCGTGATTATTGGTATTCTGTCATAGCCCGGAATATAGAATATTATCGGGAGCATACGACAAATTCTGTTGATCTCATTACATACTGTTCAATTAGTCGAATCGTGGAAGGGGACGATACTTATATTGGTATGGTAAGTGTCGGGGACCGTCTTGGTTATGTGATTATCCATGATGGTGATAATTCAATTTTAAAAGAGTTAGAAAAGGAAACGTTTAAATGAGATATACGTTATTTTGTGTCCGGGGCAGAGCGCTGCGCCCGGACCGTCATTTTTTGCAGCTGGGTCTGTGGCTTCCATACAGTGCAGATTATGTGATACTTCAGCATGGGGAGCTTTCGGACCAGTCAGCCGGCCAGATCATGCGAGCCGATGATATTCCTGTATTCCTGGATAATCGTTACCACACATTGACGATTGACTGTCCTTACGGTTTCAATTATCGCAGACGGAAAGATGTAACAGAGTTGCAGCAGTTTGTGGGTTATTTACACATGAAGCGCAGAGGATTATATATGGGGGTGTTATATAATGAAGATTGAAAAAATGCGCTGGTATAAAATCATTGTTGATGGTGTCCCGCATATTGTCCGTGTTGATGATCGTATTATGAAATATTCGGTGATTGACTATTATGATGGCAAGTTGTGGTTTACCGGCAGCTGTGTAAAGTGCAAGACATGGGTATTAAATCATATTGACGGTTATATAGACAATAATGGTAAAATGGTTTATATGGGGAGGCGGGAAAGATGATCGATTACAAGGAATATACGAAACTTAGAGACATTGCACAGAAGCGCGTCAAGCGTGGTCAAGCTGCTGGTGTTGCTATTGACGTCCATATTCCTACTGTTAAAGAATTGAAACAGATGGGCGCCGGTGTTGGTGAGATAGAATTAATTCGCCTACAAAATTTTATAGAAACGGGTTTTAGTTTAAAGAAAAGAAAAGAGCTTGAGCATCCGGCTATGTCTGCTGAACAGAGACGTCAGAGGAGGCGCGAGCAGTCCAGGAGATACAGAAGGATAAAGGTAGCGAAAGAGTACGCGCGGGAAGATTACCCGACTAAATACCAGGAATATCTCAAGGGTTTAGAGACTTTGCACATGGATATACCACCTTCTAAATTGCCCGGATTTTTTGCCTATATGGATTTTCGTTTTTCACAAGGTGCAAAGGGTGAAAAGAAATATGTGTTTGATAATTTTGTTGATGATTATTTAAAATTATTGGAAAAAGGATATAATCCGGAAAATATTATATCTGATTTTGAAAAGTTTGAAGCAGATCAAGCTATGATAGACGAAAGAGCAGGCACCATGTCCGGAATGAACTATGAAAAGGCACAGGGCCTATGGGACCAATTTATAGATGAAATTGATTAAGGGAGGATAACGGGATGGTTAAAGACTGGAAAGAGTTTGACTTTCAGTCACTCTTTTTAGAGTATGGGACCGTACCAATGGCGAACCAGCGCCGGAAGAAAGATAAGCATGATACCATGAATATATATTGTGCTTTTGATATTGAGACCAGCACAATATGGTTAAACCCGGACCCTAAAAAGTATGACGTTCATAGTTTTATGTATTCCTGGGCTTTTCAAATTGAAGAGTATACTTTTCTGGGCCGGGAGTGGCCCGACTTCTTCGCTTTCATGGACCGTCTGCGCGCTGCGCTGGATGTGGTAAAGGTTGAGCGATTTTGTGATACAACACCGCATCTTGTTTGTTGGATACATAACGCGAGTTACGAGTGGGCTTTCCTGTCCTCATTATATCCATTTACTGATGAAGAGTGTTTTTTCCGGGATGTCCGAAAACCGATATATTTTACAATGTTCGGCTGTTTTGAGTTTCGCTGCAGCTACATACAAACAAATCTTTCCCTTGCCATGTTATGCAAGCAGATGGGAGTACCGGAGAAATTAAGCGGACAGAAGTTTGATTATTCAAAAGTACGTTTTCCCTGGACACCGCTTACAGATTACGAGCGGGAATACATAATCACAGACGTTGAATCACTTGTCAAAGCTATGCGGAAACGAGTTGAACAGGCCGGGGATAACCTGGTCACAGTTCCGTTAACAAGTACCGGTTACGTTCGCCGGGAGTGCAAAGAATCACTGAAAAATTATTTTTATGATATCCGGGACATGAAACCGGATGAACGGCAGTACCGTCTTCTGCGCAAGGCGTTTCGTGGTGGAAATACTCATGGTTCCATGATGTATGCGGGTAAAATAATAGAAGACCCAGAAGGAATAAACAGCTATGATATAGTCAGTTGCTATCCCACCCAACAGCTGACCCAGCGCTTTCCGATGAAGCCTTATCGATGGCTTGACACTAAGTTGACGCTTGAAAGGATTTTCAGGTTTATCGGCCTGGGTTATTCTGTTGTGGGTCTCTATCAATTCAAAGGGTTGAGGTTAAAAAACAAGAAAACGCCGGTCCCTTATATAAGCGTTTCGCGTACTGATAGTTTAATGTATAAGGAGGAAGAATATACTGATAAAAAAGGGCGCAAAAAGACCAGGAAAGTTTCCTGCATAAAATTAGATAATGGGCGTATACTTGAAAGCTATTATACTGAAATAGCTTGTACGGAAATTGATCTGGAAATTATTCTGAAACAATATTATTACGATGAAATTGCGTGTGTTGAGTGTATGGTGGCGCAAAAGGATTATTTACCGGAAGAATATCGTAATGTTATACAGAACTATTATAACAATAAAACAAAATTGAAAGGGGATGATTCAGATAACGGAGTTTATTTATATACTAAAAGTAAGAATATGCTTAACTCCGTTTATTGACGGAATGAGTGCGACGGACCCAATACACCAGGAAATATTATATAATGGCGGGAAGTATAAGCGTTCTTCATATGATACCATGACAGCAAAAGAAAAAGAAAAGGCATTATTGGCCGCGCCTTTTCCTTATCAGTGGGGAGTATATACAACAGCATACGCGCGCCGGCAGCTGCAGAAAGCTATTGACCTATGCGGTGATAAACTGATTTATTGTGACACAGACAGTGTAAAAGTTAAAGGCACTGTGCCAATTGAAAAGCTCAACGAAGAATTTTTGAAAAAGGCAATCAATACAGGTGCCTACGCAGATGATCGAAACGGAAAGCGTCACTACTGTGGAATTTTCGAACAGGATGCCAGCTACCAGCGCTTCATCACCCAGGGTGCGAAACGCTACGCATATGAAAAAGACGGGCACCTGGGCGTTACGGTTTCCGGTGTCACAAAGCAACGGAATGAAGAAACCGGGGAATACTTCGCGGTTGAAGAGCTGGGCCGGCTTGAGAATTTTGTTCCTGGAATGACCTGGGTCAAGGCTGGCGGCACCATGGCCGTATATAATGACAATGATGATTTTGATTATACAGACCCAGAAACAGGTAAAACAATTCACATCAGCCCGAACGTCAGTATTATTCCGACCACGTACAAAATGGCATACGCAAGGGATTATGAACAGCTTCTTGGAGAGATACAATTATATGGTGAATATAAATCAGAAAGGGAGTAAAGTGAATGATTTTAGAACTTACTGAAAAAGAGCAGATAATGTTACTTGGGCTTCTTGAGGATATATCACAAGCGGAGGATATAAATGAAGTATTTCCGATTCAACAAAGGATTGCGTTAAAATCCATTATTCAAAAATTAGGTGGTACGTACTTTGGGATAATGATGACTTAAGGAAGGGTCTGTGATTTTGAAATGGCAAAAATATATACTAAGGAAGGCTGGATTAATTGGGATTATATTGTTAACCAGCGCGCGGCGTTTAATATGATTGTAGGCGCCCGCGGTGTCGGTAAAACATACGGCCTCTTTAAATACTGCATTGAAAATAAAATCCCTTTTATCTATCTCCGCAGACTGAAAACACAGCTGGAACTGTGCGCCAGTCTGGACGGTAACCCGTTCAACAAAATAAATACTGATATGGGCCTTGATATCAAACCGCACAACACCAGGGCCGGGGTCGTGTTCGCTGACGCAGATCAGACAATAGCGCTTGGCGTGGCCTTGTCCACGGTGGCCAATGTGCGTGGTTTTGACTATTCACAGTATAACGTGATTATCTTTGACGAGGCCATAGCCAGCGAGGGAGAGCGCCCAATCAATAAAGAGTTTGAAGTATTCTTGAATTTCTATGAAACAGTCAACCGCAACCGGGAGCTCTTGGGAGATAGTCCCGTTCAGGCTTTTCTCCTGGGGAATGCAAACCGGCTTGCCAACCCATACTTTGCCGGGTGGCATTTTATGAAAACCGCGCTGAACATGATAAACGGGCGCCAGATGGTCTGGAAGAACGCGGACGGGTCCCGGCTGATGATAATGCTGTGCGATTCTGCTATATCTAATAGGAAGAAAAACACCGCGCTATACAAGAACGCGTCCAGCGGTTTCATGGATATGGCCATTAATAACGCTTTCCGGACCGATGCGACAAATATACGTTCAATGCCAATACGAGAATTTAATCATGTTGTTTCAATCGGGGATATCGGTATATACAGGCACAAGAGCGAAAGATTGTACTATGTATCATTTTTGACAAAACCGGATAATACATATGACGCGTACGGTATGGGGCTGAAAATGTTTCAGCAGGATTTCTACAATTTGCGTTTATTTTATTTAATTAATAAAATTGTGTATTTTGAGAATTATGAAGCGGAATTGATTTTTCGGGACATTTTCGGGTTGACATAACGTTTTTCGGTTTGATATAATATATATGGAACCGGGATACCCTTCACCGGTTACCAAATAAAAATAAGGATGGTGTACAAAAATGGAACTTACAGGCATTCAGAAATTCAAGGCAATGAACGACAAGCACGACAACCTCAAGGACTGCGAGGGCCTGGTGATTCACCCGGTAGCTTTCCACACTCATCAGTATGAGGACACCAAAGGAAAGCAGCACACAGTCCTGGTCATTTTCAACGGGAATGACGGTAAGATGTACAAGACCGAGGTAGCTGCCTTCATTGACAAGTTTATGAAGTATGACGAGTCCTTCGGGGATGCCCCGGACGATGAAAAGCCCGAGATCATTATTACGATCATGACCAGCAAGGCCGGCAACAAGTATGTTAATTTTGAACTGCTTGACAAGGCTGATTGACAGAACACTGACAAAGAAATAAAATAATTATAGGGATGGTTCCTTTCTTCCCCGACGCAGCCCCGGAAGGGTGGGGGTACTCTGGCGAGAGTGTGAGAGATCGGAACCATCTTATTTTTATTAGAAGGAAGGGTTATATATGCAAGACTTTATCACAATTATTCAGACTGTTGGCTTTCCTATTGCTTGCGCTGTGGCAATGTTTATCATGCTGCAGTCTGAGCAGAAAGCACACCGGGAAGAAAGCTCGAAACTAACGGAAACCATAACGGAACTAAAAATCAGTTTTTCTGAGGCTATCCGGGAACAGGAAAACAATATCACAACGGCCATAAATAACAATACACTTGTTATCCAGCAGCTACTTGACAAATTGGAAAAGGATTGATGATATGTACACCGGGAAGCAGTACGGAAAACAGGCAGAAAACCCGCAGTATAACTCTTTGAAATATTCCCAGGTAGACTGTCAGGCGTTTTGTGAGAAGGTGCTGAAGGACCTGGGCGTCCGAAAATCTAATGGGGGCGTTTATGACTGGCGCGGGTCAAATGATATGTGGCGTCATGCTGTTTCCTGGAAAGGAACGATCGCAGAGGCCAGCGCTCGGTTCGGATGTGTTCCGGTTGGGTCCTGGGCGTTTATGGTGAAACATGACGGGGGAGAGGTTCCCCGTGGTTACCATGACAACGAAGGAAACGCAAGCCATGTTGCTATAGTGGTCAATGAAAACCAGGTGCGAGACAGCACAAAAGGAACCGGGCGAGACGGTGTGGCATACCGGAAACTGTCTGACTTTACACATATTGGACTGCCCAATATGCTTGACTTTGACGGTGAAAAACGTACTATAATTGAAGTAGAGGCAGACGAAATTTCAAAGGTTAAAAATCTGCTTTCGGAAATAACTTCAATTATAGGGGGATGGAAAAAATGAAACCGGAAGAAATTCTGAAACTGATTGACGCGGGCTATACAAAGGAAGAAATACAGGCAATGACACAACCGCAGGAACCAACACCGGAGGATGTAAAACCGGAGGAACCAAAACCGGAAGAACCGCAGCCGGAGGAAAGCCCCGCAGAACAGAACGAACTTGCAGAAGTGCGAGAGGAATTGAAAACCACACAGCAGCAGTTGGCGGACCTGGTAAAACAGATGCAGAGGAACAACCTTGCAACGGCTTCCGTTAACATTCTCCCCGAGAATGATTTGGATAAAAAGACAGACGAAGCAATGGCGGAATTAATTCGACCGAAGATTGAAAGGAAAGGTGACTAACAATGTCGGTAAACACTCTTAATTTTGAACAGGTTTCTACGGTCCTTACCAGCATTATCAAACAGGCAACCGGCCAGACCGTACTGACCCCCACCGATACCGGGAGTTTTGTATCAGTGGCACAGGTGGCGCTTCGCGCGGACCGTGATGCTGTGATGCAGGCGATCGGAAACGTGATCGGACGTACTATTTTCTCTGTTCGTCCTTATTCTGCAAAAATGACCGGTCTGATGATGGATACCTTCCGTTGGGGTAATGTTATGCGGAAACTGTCCATTGCAGACAAGGATTGGCAGGATGACCCTGCGTATGAGTGGCCCGCGCTGTGGGATGCCGGCCAGACCCCGCCCAGCGGTGATGGCCAGAGCATTGACCCCTGGACGATCAAAAAGCCCGATATCCTGCAGACAAACTTCTACGGTGCGTCCGTGTATTTTGATGAAATGACCATTTTCGAGGACCAGCTGGAAACCGCTTTCCAGGGACCGGAGCAGCTGGCGTCCTTCCTGGGTCTGATCATGACCAACCTCTCCGACCGGATGGAACAGTCCAACGAAGGGCTGCGCCGTGGCCTGGTAGCTAATGCCATCGCGTCCGTTATTGACGAAGGTTTGACCGATCGTGTTGTACATCTGCTGACAGAATACAACACCGCAACCGGCCAGACCTACACCGCGCAGCAGATTTACCAGCCCGCGAACTTCGCGCCCTTCATGAAATGGGTCTATTCCAGGATTGCTGCAATCTCCGCACTGATGACCGAGCGGAGCCAGAAATTCCAGACGATTATCAGCGCAAAGCCCGTTCTCCGTCATACTCCTTACCAGGACCAGCGCGTGTATATGTATGCGCCCGCGCGGTTTGATATTGACGCCCGCGTTCTGGCCGATACTTTCCATGACAACTATCTCCGCTATGCGGACGTTGAGACGGTCAATTATTGGCAGTCTATCGACACGCCCGACACGATCAATATTACGCCGGCATATACTGACAGCCAGGGCGTCCTCTACTCGCCTACTTCTCCGGTCAGTCAGTCTGACGTGTTCGGTCTGATCTTTGACCGTGACTGCATGGGAATGACCACGCTTGACAATCGCGTTCTGTCTACTCCGCTGAACAGCAAGGGACTCTACAGAAATCTGCACGTTCACAGCAAGCGCCGGGTGGTCCAGGACCTTACGGAAAAGTGCGTGGTGTTCCTCCTCGACTAAGGCTGCTGGCGTGGTTCCCCAGTGGCAACCATCCCTTAACCCGGGGCGGGTACGATTTTCACGTCCCGCCCCTTTTTAATATAGAGGTGTGGCAACATGAATGTATATTTGTTCGGTTTTTCAAAAAGAAAAAACAGCACAAAACAGCCGGTATTGACAGACGGAACTCTTGTATCTGTACAGTTAAAAGAGGAAACGTCTGCCACAAATCCGACACTTATTTTAAATTTGAAAAACAACCAGGGGCAACCAATTCAGCCAACAATATACAATTATGTATATATCCCGTTATATCTCCGCTATTATTTTATAGTAGATTGGCAGTATATGAATGGCGTCTGGGCCGCATTTTGTAATGTTGACGTGCTTGCGTCTTTTAAAACCGCGATAGGCAACACGTCCGCGTATATTGAGCGTTCATCATATGCAAGTAATGGTAATGTTATTGATATGTTATATCCAGCAACCGCAGACGTTGTAATTTCTTCCCCCACCGTTTCCAATTCCTGGCGCGGTGTTGCTCCATCCGGCGGCGCGTATATCCTGGGTGTAATAAATAACAATCAATCATATCATATCGGCGCTGTTACTTATTACGCAATGGACAACGCAGGGCTTAACAGTCTGTTTTCATATTTGTTCGGCAATAATATATATCAAGCGGGAAGCATTACAGAAATCGGTGAAGATTTATTCAAATCTTTGTTCAACCCATTTCAGTATATTGTGTCCTGTATGTGGCTGCCTGGCTACCCTACAAGCTATGGAAGCGTAACAGAAAATGTAAAGGTTGGATATTGGACAACAAACGTGAGTGCTTATGTGGTGTCCGCTATCAGTGAAATCAGATATGTGACAGCTGAGGTGCCGGCACACCCCCAGGCAAGCAGAGGCAATTATCTCAATTACGCTCCTTATACCAGAATAACCTTATATTGCCCGCCTTTTGGTTCCGTACCAATTGACCCATATTTCACACGGGAGGGCCGGTATCTGTACGCAAAAACTTGTATTGATGTGGCAACCGGCGAGGCTGTTTTGAATGTTGCTTTCCGGGCAAATACCAGCGCTGTATGGAATAATAAACCTTGTGTTACCAAATCAGCCCGTATGGGTGTTCCTATTCAAATAGCCCAGGTTCTTTCCGATTATTCCGGAAGCGTGAGCAGCATTGTGAACGGTATTAAAAACACATCAAAGGAAAACCCGATAGCCGCAATAACGGGGTTCTTGGGTGGCGCTATTGAGTCGGCTATTGCCACACAGATGCCACAGGTTTCTACGTCTGGGAGTAACGGATCCTTTAACACGTTTATTGACGAACCGGCACTTGTGGTGGAGCATTATAGAATAGCGGATGAAGATAATGCAGACCTGGGCCGTCCATTAATGGCTGTCCGCACACTGAACACTATACCCGGATATATAAAATGTGGGGAAGCGCATTTTGCGGGTGTATGTTATGAAAATGAACGCGAAAAGATTGATGAGTATTTAATGTCCGGATTTTTCTATGAGTGAGGTGTGACCCTTGGCCGTTGATGCTCCTGTACTCTATAATAATGCCTGGGTATATCTCCGGGATACTATGGGCAGTCAGTCCGGTGGCGCTGACAAACAAAAACATAACGCAGAATTATTTTATAATCTGCTGCGCGTTCTGGGATATACTCAATCCGCTGCGTGTGGCGTCCTGGGTAATATGCAGGTGGAGTCAGGACTTTCACCGGGCGCCTTGTATGGTGATACTTCATCCCTACCGAATAACGGGGAGCAGCTGGCATCGTTGACCAATAATGCAATGCTGAACTGGACAACCGGCGTAATGGGGTTAATTCAATGGAAGGGCGCTGGCCAAGATGGTTACGCGCATCTTCCGTCATTCGGAAATCGCTATAATTTAATATGGTATGATTGGGAGCTGCAGTTATTCCGTCTTGAGATGGAATATATTTATGACCCCACCGGGTGGGGTGGCGTTAACGGTGTTACATATAGTTTTTGGTTTCCTATATCCGGCCCGACTACAATAACATGGGCTCAATATAAAGCATGGACCGGCACACCGGAGGACGCAGCTGCATACTTCCAGACATACCGCGAGCGCGGAGGCAGTGACACCGTGACGCGCCAGACATACGCGCGCAATTGGTATAATTATTTTTCAAGCTATGCGGTTACGGTGGAAGTATCGAATATTTTAAACGCCTGTATGGCTTATTTATTCCGAGATTCGCAGTACACATATTCCCAATACGACTGCATTCATTTTGTAAACCTTGTCCGCGCCCGCCTGGGCCTTCCGCAAATGACCAATGGAACCAACAGCCTGTGGCGCAATGTGGGCGGGAACTTCCTATGGTGGCGCGGAACCTTACAAGACTGTCTTGATCAGTTCGGGGCGGTCCCAGAAGGCGCGTATTTGTTTAAATGTTATCCGGAAGGGACCCCGGGATATGACACAATACCGGAACAGTATCGTGGGGACGGTATAGGAAACTTTGATCATATCGGTATTTATACAAATCGTGGTCTGGGTGTTATGCAGTCCGGAGGTTATGACGTAACGCCTCCGTCTGGGTTTAACGGGGTGCATGATACGCGGACGCGGTTAGATGAAACCCCGCCATGGTGGACCCATGTAGCTTTCGGTAATAATATTTCTTTCCCTGGTGTTGGTCCTGTCCAGGCGCTGCCGGTGTGGTTATACTTTCAATTCAATAAAAGGAGGATGCTGAAAAATGTTAAACGCTTCAGAAATTCCAATGGGTTATGGTGATATTGATTTATACAATTCTCAATTTTCACCGTCAACCGTCCATGTGAAAAATGTTGCATTGCAACGCTATTTCCGGAAATATCTCTTGCAAAAGGCGATCTCTGTTTTTAAATGGAACCTTCCGGAAGAATGGGATGAAGATTATTTCAAGTATGCGCTTTATGGTGTGGGCTATATTGCAGTCCTTAATACAAGAACCTTCGGCGTGATCTGCCAGACGGGTTCCCTGAGTGGATATAACCTATACTATCGTCCTTCCTATATTATTATCACTAACCCGCTGCTGAAGGAAACTATCACAGCGAATATCAACCAGGATTGCGCGCTGATCAAACTGCAGCCCGATTATTCCAGCATTATGGACATTGTTGAATTTTACGCGGACCAGATGGCCCTGTGCGCCGAGGCTATCGGAATGAACCTTGTAAACGTAAAGACAGCAACGGTGTTCGGTGCGGAAAATAAAGCCCAGGCAGAGACGTTTAAAAAGGCTTTTGATGTTGTAAATGGCGGGGACGTTGCAGTGGTTACCGGTCGGAACCTCTTTGACGATACCGGGAAACCGAAGTGGTTCCCCTTTGTCCAGGACATGAAAGCGCAGTATATAACGTCTGATCTGCTTTCCGATATGCGGAAAATAGAGGCTATGTACGATACGCGTATTGGCATACCAAATGCGAATACAGACAAGAAGGAGCGCCTGTTGACGGACGAAATAAACGCTAATAATGTAGAGACTGCCACCATGTGCGAACAGTGGCTTGAATCAATCAAGAAGGGCGTAAATCTTGCCAACGATATGTACAATCTGCAGATTTCCGTTGATTGGCGCGTTAACCCGAAAACTGATATTGCTGATGATTGGAAAGAAGGTGTTGACTAATGCGCGGGGCTTCACTGTCTCTTGTCGGTATGTACAATTGGAACAATACACTATTTGACGGTATGGCATTTCCTTCCGGTTTTGATTCTTCTGACAAGCAGCTCTTTATTAATAACCTTGTAATGGAGTGCGCGGAACTTGAAGTGTTGTACTCTGATTGGGATTTCCTCAAGGCTGCTATTGATCTTTGGTCACATAAAGAATTAATCACATGGGAACGTATTTACCAGGCGTCAATCCTCGAATATAACCCCATTGAAAACTATAACCGTGTTGAACGTACAGACATCCAGAACAGAGGCGCCACCACGCACTCAGGGACTGATAGCGTTGCCGGTTCCGGAAATGATTCTGACGTTTCAACCGGGTATGATTCCGTAGTTGGTTCCGGGAATACTTCTGACGTTGGTTCCGGGAACACGTCTGACGTTTCAACCGGGACGGATACAACAACACGGTCTGTCACTTCCTTTGATAGTAATACTTACCAGCCCGCTGAAAAGACAGAGGACGGAAAGGGTACAACAATCACCCACAACCGCAATGATACAATCACACACAACCGGAACGATACCGAAACATATAACCGGAATAGCACAGTAACCCATAACCACGGGACCACGGACACGACCACGTATGGCCATGTTATCACGGACACGACCGGAACCCTTACAACGTCCACGATCTCCGGGAATATCGGCGTTACAACCTCGCAACAGATGCTTGAGCAGGAACTTGAAGTTGCACCGAAACTCAATATTATTAATATTATGATTGAATCGTTCCGGGAAAGGTTCTGTCTGCTTGTGTATTAAAAGAAAAACTATATAATAAATACCAGGAGGTGTTATATATGGGCCTTTTTGAACAGTTCCCCTATTCAAATTTTCAGTCGCTCAACCTTGATTGGATTATCGAACAGATTAAAACAACGCTTGAGAATGCAGTTGTATCTGTAAACGGCCAGACCGGCGAAGTTATTCTGTATCAGTCGGAAAACATTGTTTTCCCAGATGTTGAGTCCGATCAGTGGCGCATGGTTCGGACAGCTGACGGACATACTGCCGGCGTCCTATTCAATCAGGATTATATGTACGTCATGTATGACAACACAGCTGACCGCGTATATACGATAAATCACCCGCCCGCTTACCCGGTGACTTCCGTGGATGGCCAGACCGGAGATGTCAAAGTTTTCCCTGACGCTGCCACCAGGCTGCCAGATGTGACCAACGATTATACCAATATCCGCAGACAGATCGAAACGAACGGAACGCCGAATATTGTCGGTATTGAACTTAAACAGGATAAAGCGTACCGCATGAAGGACGCAGGGCGGTATGAAATTTATGACAGCGATAACCCGCCCCCTTATCCGGTAACGTCTGTCAATGGAAACACGGGCGCAATTGTTATTGCTATCCCATTCCTTGATATTGACAGTGATGATATCCTCTTTTCAACACAGGCAAGCGGGCATGAGTGGGCCCTGGGCCGGGAAACACAGGACGGAACAGCATCTATCCAGCTTATCACTGACAGCACAAAAGCGGAAGCGTATGTAGATTTTTATGACGGAGAAGGGCTGACATTTACAAAGAAACTGCTGACCACGGACGACATCCCCAGCTCTTCCGGTGTTGTTTCCATCAATGGTCAGACGGGCGTTGTTACCATTTACGGCAATACAATGCCGATTGAATCCGGTTCTCCGGATAGCGTAAAAGATGTGACGGACGCGCTGGACACCAGGCTGACAACGGCCGAAGGAACTATCACGCAGCATGGTACGGATATCGGAACTCTTAACACTAAAGTAGGTCAGATAAAATCTGATATTGCCATCGTTGAGGATACTAACAACGCAACCCATAATATCACAGCTGGACAATATGTTGTATGGAATGGACTGCTATATACTGCATCCTCCAATATCTCAATTGGTGACGGACTTTCTGCAAGCAATTTGAGCACTGTTCCTGCGGGTGGCCTTAATGATCTGCACAACCAGGTTACCACGTTAAATAACAATATTAACAACTTGAAAAAGTTTGATTATTTAGATATTTCTGACTCAACTCCTGTCAATATCACAAATAAAACTTCAGAGCTTGGGCATACAGTTCATCAAAACGATTTTATTTGTGCTGTCTCACAAGATAATGAGGTTATATGTTTACCATATTATGACAGCATTCATAATAAAATGTATTGCTTATTGAAGGACACAAGTCTAAATAATGTTACTGGCACAAAAACGATCAGGGTTTATTATCGAACATAAAATGATGATTTAATTCAGTAATAATTAAAGAAAAAACACTATTTCTTTAATTAAAATATAGAAAGCGAGGTAAATTAAAAATGAGCTATTTTGTAATCGAACTGCAGACCAACGGAAACATTGGAGGTGCTATCGCGACCGCATACGAAAACATTGAAGACGCAAAAGCAGCTGCCTATTCCCTGGCAGCGGTGGCCGTTAAATCCAAAGTAGAGAAGCACACAATTCTCTGTGTGAACTCCTATGGTTTTAACGTCCTGGACCCCATGGCCTTTGAACATGAAGTGACTGAGTAAACCAGTCTCGACAAGGTGGCCAGATGTATAATCTGGTCATCTTTTTATTTGTCCAATCTGGCCGAATTTGTTACCACGTTTTTTTGCCAAAATCGCGTCTGCAACCACGGACGTGTTAACGGTCATCCCAGG
>Ga0326511_10002660_pt1 | contig 14435 bp, 14 predicted proteins | sample 0_2496_0518_D_FD_203701 | JGI IMG/M metagenome (GOLD analysis project Ga0326511, IMG submission 203701) | Bovine rumen microbial communities from UC Davis, California, United States - 0_2496_0518 | ecosystem: Host-associated > Mammals > Digestive system > Stomach > Rumen | place: USA... | reverse complement strand
CAGCCTCATTTTCCTTGGCCTCAATCTCTTTGGCCTCATTCTTTTCCTCTATCTCCTCAAGTTCATTGTGGTCGGCGATGTATTTATCGATATAATCGGCGATCCAACTGAGGAGCTTCTCATTGACATTCAAACCAATCTGGCCGCAGAATTCCTTGACCGTCTTAACGACAATCTCCTTCTTCGTTGCGCCAGACTGATGGGTTTTCTCAGCTTCTTTAATGGCCACGATAATGGCCTCTTTGAGCTGATCGATCTTTCCGTCCTTCAAAAGCTTGATGACGGTCCAGACCATAGCCACTAAGATGACTAGGCCGGCGACGATGGCTATGATGAGGAAAGCCCATTCAGCCGGATTGACCGGAGCGGAGAGGATCGCCCAGATCATTAAACAGGATAAGATGAAAGTATTCATGTTCTTTTGCCTCCTTTGAATTCTATTCGGAGAAGCAGCCGGTGATGGTTGCGTCCTCGCCCTCGGCCGACGTCAAGGTGATTTTTATATGGCTGATGCCCGTGACCTTAAAAGAATAAAGCCCAGCCGACTCGATCTTCTCAATCGGAGAAGAGTCCGAGAGATTCACTCCGGCAATGTCCACGTACGAAGCGTCGGCTTCGGTGTCTATGCATCCGGACACCGTGATCGGCAGAGCGGATGCGAGATCGTCCCCTTTGACCTCCAAAGTAAGATTGGAATAGATCTGGTTGTTGAAGACCTGGCTCTCGGCGGCAGGCTCGCTGCCCTTCGCTATATGCTGGCCGTTTTTGAAAAACGGAATTATATTGGTTGCTTTCATAGCATGACCTCCTAAAAAGAAGCTTTCCTTTCTCGATCGGCCCCCCATCGAGAAGGGGAAGCTGCCTTTGGGCGAAAAAGCGAAAGCGTAAAATGCGGCAAAGCTTCTTGTCGTGTCTGCCAAAAAAGGAAAAAAACGGGACGGCCAATGGCCGACCCGGATATGAGCAAACGCAAAAAGCAAGAAAAGATTGATGTGTGGTGTCAAAAGGCCAGAGCCGGAATAATCCGGCCCCGGCCTAAAGCCCGCGATCGGCCTATGCGGTCAATCAACGGGCTTCTTGAAGTTAGGGCACTTCTCGCATTCCCTGAGAAGGAAACAATGCTCCTTGCTGCAGTAATACTGCCGGGGGCAATTAAACCCGCTCAGCTCGCATATGTACGCATCCTTGAAGTAAAGATGCGCGCACGGCCCAACGGATTTCTTTCCCATAGGAGCTTACTCAGCGGCGACGGTGACGGTCTTGGTAAGAGCCGCTTCGGCCTGTGGATCGGCGATGGTGTAGCTGCCGGCGGCGCCGAACTTGCCGGCGACGAGAGCTGGGGTAAACTTCAGAAGAGAATTGGCGATGAGGGTGGCTTTCTTAGAACTGTCGATGCCATAGACGATCGGGGTAGCGCCAGTGACGAGGGATTCGTCGAGGACTTCGAGAGCGTCATAGTTATCGGAGAGCTTTTCGTTGTTGTACTTGACGGTGATCTTGTAGAACATCTTGCCCTTGCCATCGTCGCAGCCAGAATCGGTGCCGAGCGCGACGCCGGAGAGGCTGCTCTGCTGGTTGCTGGACATGCTGGCGGCGAAATCCTGGCCACCATTGAGGCGGAAACGAGGGATGTCGAACTGGACTTCACCAGCGATGGCGCCGTTCGAAGCAGCGCAGGCGTCGCCCGCGAAAAGCGGAGTGGTGATGACGAGGTGAAGTTCTTCTGGGACGAAGCCGGCATAGACCTTAGCGGTGGACGCACCAGCGATGCCTTCCGCTAAATAGCGGAAGCAATAGGTGCCATCTGGGAGGCCAGAGATCTGCTTGCCGGAGATGCCTTCGGAAACAAGGGTCCAATCGTTGGAGCCTTCTTTGGCATACCAAACGACGACCTGGTCGGCCTCGCAGCCGAAGCCGATGCTGATCGGGGTGTGATCCAAGGTGACGGAACCGTTGGAGACGGCATGTTTCTCGGTGACGTAGGCTTCGCCGCTTTCCTCGAACTCGGTGCCGAGCTGAGATTCGACGTAGCTTTTCTTGAACATGACGTCGTTGAGGGTGACCTCGACGGTGGCGTCGTGATAGAAGCGGGTGATGACCGGAGCGCCCTGACCGCCACGGATATCATCAGCGGAGACCGTGGTGTTAAGGCCGGTATCAGTCATGGTGCTGGAGACGAAAGCGAGCATCTTCTGACCATTGACGACACGGAAGGCTTCAACGCGACCGACCGAACCAAGGAAGTTATTTTTTTTGTCCATAGTCTGTTTTTTCTCCTTTCCCGCAAACGCCGGGGCCCGAATCGAAATCGCGGCCCTCGATTGTCTGCGGGGTATTTGTTTTTTATATATCAACCACTTCAGCCGGCCGTCGAGGCGTCGTTCTGCGCGGAATCAAGGCTCTTATATTCATCGCCGAATTGATCTTTGTTGCGATGATAGATCCAATGATCGAGCGATTTGCCCTTCGGGAGGGTTACGAGCCCAGTCATAACGGCAAGCTTTGTGATTTGATAGTTGATCTTTTCATCCACCGTGGAGAGGGCCATGGTGAATTTTCGGATAGACATTGCGTATATTTCTTCGAATCTGTACGAAGTGGAGATCGATAGGCATACGACCTTCTCCTCTGTCGACGCATAAACGTCGTTCCGCTGCTTCTCGAGCGCGAGCTTCTTTTCCCTGTCCGCCTTAAGAGATGGGTCTATCCAACTCTCATCCCTGTAGTCCGGAAGATTCTGGAAAAGGATTATCTGACGCAGGCGGTTGAAATCATCGGAATCGATGACATGCCCGTCCACAACCAAGACATTTTTCCCCTTCTCATCCTTCTTTAAGATCAGGGTCGGCGATAATACGGTTTCATCCGCGAGGCATCTCGGGGCGGCGGCTTCTTGCAAAGCCCTCAGCCCTTCTTCACCCGCGTCGAAAGAATCGGCGTGGGCGGAGACGAATTCCTTCGCCCTCTTCTCGGAACGCTCCGCGATCTCGGCGACTTCGGGGTCGCCGAACGCGTAGACCTTCCCGCATTTGGGGCATTTGTATCCGTTCTTCACGTGGAAGCATATCTCCGCCAGCGAGGTCAGCCTATAAGACCACCTGGCGTTCTCCTCTTTATCGTCTGACGTCATTTTGGATATCAGGAAATCGAGGTTCGACATGCGCAAACCGTCCAAAGTCGTGTTTTTATCAAGCGTTAAGCAGCTGATCGCATCGATGAATCTTTCATATTCCGCGACGGTGGCCGGATAAATGGTCAGGCCGCAGAATGGGATCGGCAGATCCTGTCTGAAATATCGGAACTCATACGCAGCGAGCTCCTTTGCGATCTTGGGGTTTACCCCCTTATATTTGTCCTCCATCGGCCTTTACCTCAATAGCCAACGGAAGGAGATCCTGAGACGCCGGATACAGTCGTTACGAACGATATCCTGTGCCCATAGAAGGATTTGGAATTCCACAGCAGCCCTTTGACTTCACCCTTCAATTGCTTTCGCGGCTCTAAAAACAAAAAACTACCGCCATCCAGGTAAATACCGTTTAATTCCGCCACAACGTCTTTAACAAGAGTAGTTGCGCGATTCTTGAGGGCAACAACAAGATTCCCTTCCAAGTCCGAATCGTTTGGGTTCGCATTCGGATTCAGAAGCGGGTCGCCGTTACCTTTAACCAAGCTTGTCTGTGAATGAACAATGGTCTCGATATTCACTATGACCTCCGCCTCCAGATTATTGATCGGGACGACGTCGGACACGTATATGTATAAAGAGGAACCTTGTTCTTGCCACGCATCGTCAATGAAAGGCGCCAGGAAGACGCGCGCGTTCTTCGTCGCATCCGGGGTACCATTGTTCCCGGTGAAGACCAACGCTTGCTTCTGCGCTCTCGTCAAAGCCGGTTGCGAAAGGGCATTCTCGTCCATATAATTCAACAGACGCCAGATGTCCTCGGCGTAATGCGTTTTTGAGTCAATCAGATGCGTTATGATTTTCGCCTCGAGGCCATCGAGATTCGAAAGTCTGTTAGCAGCCTTGTATTGAGTGCTGTATTCCATTCCTTTTCGCCTCCTATAATCCTCCCATCCTCATTGAGAACGCGACGGAATACCCATCGCCCCCCGACTGGGATGCCGGGATGGAAGCCGTGATCTTTATGTCGCCGTTGAGATATATCCTCTTCTTCCGGATCGTGAAGGAATTGCCTTCGGCCTCGAACCCAACGTATATGCTTGGGTCCACGCCCTGCGGCAGATTCTCCAATTCGTAGGAGAAGACCACGCTTTCCTGGGTTTCCACACCCCCTCGGACTGCGGCCGCTTCGAACCTGATCGGCTCGGTCGGCAGCGCCGCTGGGATCTCGCTCGGCTCCTTCCATTTGATGGAGAGCCCCTCTGCGGGACCTTCGGTGGGCACCATTACGACGTTGTGCTTCTCATTGTAGGCGATCCCCGTGTCGAAATCGTCCTTATCGGACCTTTCGGTGATCTCCAGGTATAGGATCATGAGGCCTGGGTCATGGGGGTTGTTCGTGGTCTGCGAATAGAACTTATTCAGCCCTTTGACGCGGAATACCTGATCGTATCCGACCACGAATCTCTGGTTGATGTAAAACTGAGCCGTATACGCGTTGTGCTGCATGACGGCGGTCAATTCTGATTGCGGGGAGAAGGCGATCTTATTGTCATAAACGGAGACGCCTTTCAGTTCTCCCCCGAATATGACGGGCTCATAATGAGCCGTCGAGATGCCCTGCGCGTCGGTATGCATGGACCCGAGCCTGCCGTTGCACCTCGTCACCACGACGGAAGTCCCCGGCGACGAATACGATGCGTTGGTGGCCAGCCATTCATTCCGCTCCGCTTCCGGCGCGTTGGCGTCGAATCTCTCGGAAAAACGGAATTTGCTGCCGATGCGGAACCTCTTCTCCCAGAGGTCCTTGAAGACGAGCCTCTTGACGTCGTCGGAATACGTCTTCGTCTTGTCGGAATGGATCTTCTGGTCGCGGACCTCGATCTCTTCGAAGTCCTGCGCGCCCCAAGTCCTTTCGTATTCGACCGTGACGACGTTCGGCGCATAGCGCCATTCCGCGTTGTACTTATCCTGAAGCTCTTTGAGGAACCAATTGTCTCGACTGCGGTTCTTCGGCGTCTGCGAAATGGCGGTGTAACCCGCCGCGCCGAGATTCGAGATGTCGATTATCTTATGGGCCATACCGGGCGCTCCTCAGCGCTTTAAGCGGCGCTTAGGGACCGCGTTCGGCCCGCCGATTTCTTTCATGAGACCCTCGACGATTCCCCTTGATTCGAAGATCTTGTTTCTCACGACCTTATATTCGATCCCGCGATAGGCGAAATCGGCGTAGAGGCCGTTCAGCTTCACGAGCACCGGCGCGAGCCGATTCCCGAAAAGCATATCCGCAGAGTTGATGTCGAACAGGAACCCTCCGAAGAACGTCGCGGCGGAATCGCCCCCGTTCCTCTCCCCCTCTATGAGGCTGAGCAATTTTATCAGTTGCCTATGCATATAAGAAAGGTATTCGAGCTTCTCCTCATCGGAGAAGATGATCTTGTTTGGCTCCTGCGAACGGAGCGTTTCCTCGTTATTTGCCAAACCTGCTACCTCCCGGAGGAGTCGCGTAGATCCTCCATCCAAGCTGGGACTCCAAGCTGTCCATTTCGCGCTGCACCGCTTTGTGCCACTCCATCTTAGCCTGTGCCGAATTAGCCGGCGAATAAAAGGACAAATCGCCGTCGGAGAGGATATTCCTTATCTCCAACGCCCTATTCATCTCATTTAAGCTCCACGCGACGGCCACCGAGGTGGCGAGGATGTTCCAGATTTTGGCGTTCAGCCCGGCGATGTCGTAATCGCCCCTGAACCCCCAATCGTCGAAATCCTCCGTGAAAGCGCCAGCGAAGTACCATGCCACGGAGACCTGGGTCTCTGCGGGAATATTTTCCGGGAATGTGACCGAATTCGCATCGGGGTCGTAAGTGACCCCCGCGACGGGTTTGCCGTTGATCCTGCAGGTGAACACCGAATTCTCCACTGGGTGAGTACTCAGGTTATATGTCGTGCCTCCGTCCCCTTCGAATTCCTCTAAGGAACCCTGGGGCTGGGAGTAGCGCGCCAACTTGTCGGCGATCACGATTGGGTGCGTGAATTCGTCCTTCCCCTTCAAGAGGAATGGGCGCATCGTCTGCTGGAACCCAACCGGATCGTATACATAAGATTCTCTGATATCGGGGTCGTCGAAAAGGAAAACCGCGTTGTCGAATATCTCGCTGAAAAGCTTCATTTTTGATGACCCTCCTATCTAGATCGGATGATTGAAACTGTTATTTCATTCAGGATTCTTTATTTTGAATCCCAAAGATCTGTCATTTCGATTTTCAAAGAAGCACCGGAAATCTCAACGGCCTCCCTCTTCAAACCTTGTTTGGTGAGCTTATTGAGCTCAAGAACCCTATCGGAATCGCGATAGCCCGGTTCCTTCCCCTCTAAGAACTTGCGCTTATAGAAGGAGACGATGCTCAGGCGTTGCGCGTTCGCGACGTCTCGGTCGACGTTCGCGCCGCATTCTTCCCATAGTTTGCGGATATCGGCCGGGGACATGGAGCCCAATCTCTCCAATTTCTTGGCGGAGAGGGCGTATTCATCCTCGGTCTTCAGTCCTTTCTCGGCCGCGACGTCGATGTTGTCGTGGTGCACGGCGAGCATGCCTTTGTCGAACCAGTGGTGGTATTCGCCGACGATGGCGTCGAATTGCTGGCGGGAAAGGGTGAATGTCTCCCCGTATTTATGGCAGGACAGAGTGATGCCCGGGACTTTGTTCATGACGCCGTCGTAGGCGCAGAGCCAGACGATCTTGACGTTGTCGTTGGCGGTAGAAGCTGGGCGGAGTTCCGCCTTCTTCTTCTCGTAGTCGGCTTCCAGGCTGGCCTTGTATTCGGCCATGTCGGCGTCTACTTTGGCTTTGTATTCCGCCATGACGGATTCGATGTACTTCTTCACATCGAAGTCATCTTTCTTGGCTTCTTTCTTAACCTCTCCCGGCGCTTCCGCGACGGTTTCGGCTTTTTCCTCGTCCTGGGCGACGGGCTCTTTCTTTTTGGATGGTGTGGACATAAGATTTCCTCCTTTTGCTTCTCCGCGCCCCTCGATCATAGGAGGCGCGCTTTAAAAGCCCCGCCCCCGGCGAGCGGAGGCAGGGCGATTCGAATCGATTCCCTTCGGAATCCCGGGTCTCGGGATTAGAGGGTGATGGTGCCGAACTTGGCGCCGCAGACGGCGCTGACGCCTAAGCGGAGCGAGACGGTGATGCCGTAGCGCTCGTCGGCGGTGTTCTCTGGATCGTCAGAGACGGAAGTCTGGTTGCCTTCGAAGACAATCTTGACTGGTTTGTCGCCGGCGACTGGGACCATGTAGATGATGTTGTCTGGGATGGTGAGGGCGCCGGTGGTGTTGGTCGCACCTGGGGCAAGGACGTTGTCGATGGCGATGAGTGGGGTGCCGAGGTACTGGTCAAGGTAACCGACCTTGGTCATCTCTTCACCGATCTCGACCTGGTAGTTGCCGGAGATGTTGGCGTTGGAAAGGGCGATCGCGGTACCGATGGCGATGACCTTCATGCCGCCGTTGGCGGCCTGGACGCGCTGCTTGAGGGTGCCCCATTGCTGGACGGAGACACCGGCGGCCTGATAGGCGGCGCCGAACTCAGTGGTGGCGGCGGTCATGCCCTTAACGGCTTTGATGAAGATGTAAGCCGAGATGGATCTGGCGATCTTGACGCCGAAGTTGCCCATGTCGAAGGTGCCAGCAGCGAATGGATACCAATCGATGTGGGAGCTGAGGGATACACGGTGGGTTGGGACGGTGATCTCATCATTCCACATTGGCTGGTCGACGGTGCGACGGATGCCTTCGGCCTGATCCTTGACGGCAAAGAGATCGTTGCTCTCGATGCGGAAGGTGGCGGTGTCTCCGAAGCCGATCTGCCTGGTCTCCGCGAGATAGCGGAAATAGGTGTCGTTGGCGACTTCTGGGACGATGGCGTTGATAACCTGGGTGAGGATTATCGCGAAGTTGGAACGGACGTTCTGGTTGTTGCGGACGAGCGCATCTTCGAAGAGCTTGCGGGCCGCTTCGTTTTTCTTGTCTTCCTCTTCGATGGCCGCGAGGCGGTTCTCGAATTTGGTGCCGGTGACGGCATAGCGCGCCATGGCGCCGCAGAGGAAGGTGTTCTTATCGCTGTAGTCTGGATCCTTCTTGTTCGCGTAGGTCTGACGGGAGAGGGCGAGGATGCCTTCAACGATGTCGACGGCGGAAGGTTCAAGGCCGGCTTTGTTATAGCTGAAGTGTTTAAGCATGTTCTTGTTTACCTCCAATATTAAAGAGCGACGACTTCGTTGAGGTACTGCTTGCCCTGGGACCTCATGCCAGTGGTGAGCTCGCGAACGAGCTGGATCTTAACGGCATAGCCGGTGTGTTGGCTCATATCGGCGATCTTGGCATGGACGAAGGCGTTGGCCTTGATGCCATAGTGATCTCCCATAGCTGGCGCGGTCTCATAGTTGGCGGCGCCGAGCCAGAACTTGTCGTGCAGCATGAAGCGGCGGACGCGAGTGATGGTGCCGGCTGGGACTGGATTGCTGTAGAGCTTGACGCCGAGCTTCCACTGGTTGCCGTTGATTTCGCCCTCTGGGATGCCGGCGTAGTCGACGATCGCGAGGTCGGTTGGGGTTGCGGTTGGGGCTTTGGCGTCGTAGACGTCGAGCTGCTTGCCGTTGGCATCGTAGGTGTCGTCAGCGCGAAGATTGCCTAAATCGACCAGGGAGCCGTTCTCGACTTCGATCGGGTCATCGTTGCCATCGAGGACGACGGCACCGGCAAGAAGGACATCAACCTGCTGGCTGCCCATTTTTCCGGCATAGAATAAATGTTGATTAGCCATATCTGTCTATATCTCCTTTTATTTTTCTTTTTATTCCGAAGCTACTTCGAGCTGCGTTTGTATCCCATCCTGACGAATGCGTCCTTGGACTTGACTTCGGCTGTCTTGTCAGGGATCGCCGTCGGGAACGTGGATATAGGCGCGCTGTAAGCGGCTTTGGCGGTTGGGTTGGCGAGAGCGGCCTTGCCGATGGCGAGGGCGATCTCATTGTTAAGGGCTTCGAGCGAGAAAATATCTTTCTTTTTGCAGCGTTCGAAGAGATCCTTCGCGACCTCTTCCCCGATGCTGTCCTTCGCTCCCTCTATGGCCGAGGAGGCTTTATCCATGAATGCGGAGAACTTCAGCTCATCGCATTCCTTCTGGGCTTTTTCGCATTGCTCTTTGGAGAGTTTGCATTCGGCATCCTTCTCCTCGAGGCATTTATTGCCCTCTTCAAGGGCTTTCTCCAACGAAGCGCATTTCTCTTTCGCCTCATTGCATTCTTTCTCTAATCCGAGGTATTCATTGTAAAGCCCGGCGATCGAGCAATGCTCGGCCAACTTGGCTTCGAACTCCTCTTTCTCCGGATCCCCGGAGAAGCCCTCGGCGCTCACTGCGGCGAGGATCGCCGCGAGCTCTTTGAGCTCGGATTCCCTGGTCGCCTTCATGCGCTTGACGGCGGCGATGATAAGGCTCTTGCCCGCTACGCTGTCGTCGGCTTTCTCATAATGCTCGATGGTCCAATTATAGGAATCGAGATTTCTGGTGATGCTCTCGATCAGCCAACTGAGGTCGTAGATGACATCGGTCGTTGGGATCTGCGGCGCGTTCGGGTCTGAGAGTTCTTCCTGCTCCGGTTTCTTTCCCTGAGCCGGCTCCTGCCCCTCTGCTTCGTGATTCTCCTCATGCGAGCAGACGCATGGGGTCTGGCCGCATTCTGGGCACGCCGCGCTTTCGGTCGCGGTCTTCGCTTCGTTTTCTGTCGCGTTTTCCGCGAATTCCTTTTTCTCGGGTTCTATTGGTGGCATATTCCCCTCCTTTTTTGACGGCAACGCGCTATCGAGCCTCTCATAGGCCCTGAAGATGGCGTTGCGCTGCTTCTCATAGAGCTCTTGGGAAACAACGTCGAGGACCGAAAGACCGGCCCCCTCGATTCCAGGCTCTACCTTTTGGCCCCGGCGGGATCCCAGGATGGTGACCCCCGTCAAGGCGTATTCTTTTATCACTTCGACTCCATCGACGTCCTCATAGTCGAGAATGTCGACTTCGACGGAGATGCTCTTCGCCTGCCTGCCCTCTTTGGCCGCCTTCTGGGCGTCTTCGATGAGCCTCTTGACCTGCCTGTAGGAATACTGGGTCCAGAGCGCGCAGGTTATCTCGGTCCAATAGAGGCCGTCCGATTCGTCGAACACAACCTCTTTTCGGTCCTTCTCGCGGATCACGCCGATCGGCCGCTCGCCCTTGACGCCGATGGTATCCCAGAAGTCCATCCCAAGCTCGGGATCGCGGGTCCATTGTCCGTCGTGACTTACGAAATCGCCGTTCTCGAAATACGCGAGGATCGGTTTGTTGTTGTAGGATTCAAGCGCCTTCTCTTGCGCTTCTTTCGTGAAGCAAGAACCGTTGCGGTTCGGGCGAGCAGAGCTCACCGTCCTCATGGAAAGCTCGAGGAAATCCTTCCCCAGGAGCTTTTTGATCTCGACCGTCTTGGGGTCTACTTCGAAAGTTCTCTTAATCATGTGGGCCCCTCCTTGCGGTTTTCGCTCCGGCTGCCAGCTTTTCATCCTCGTCGGTGAAACAGGCGGCTGCCGCTATGGCCTCGGCCGTTTTAGACGCCGCGATCTTTATGTGCCTGTCGGTCATGCCCTCCGGCACCGGACCGTAGAATTCGACGCCTACGAAGCCGATGAAATATTCTTTTTTCACATCCCTGACCGGATACATCGCGAAAGCTTTGCATCCATGCGATATAAGCCAGGAATAGGACATCGGGTCCGCGTCGCGGAATTTCTCGATATCCCTATAGAAAACCCTGCCTTCCTGCATGAAAGTCTTATCGATGCTCGGGAGGAAGCCCCTCGGGATCGACTGCAGCTGAGGCATGATGGATTCTATGCCGTAAGCGCCGACGGCTTCATTGATCATGGACATCTTCGGCAGGCTGATGCCGTTGTTGCTCCAGATGCCGTTGTGATAAATCACGAAATAGGCCCTCGAGCATCCGATGTCCTTGATGAGTTTCTCCAATGAGAGGTGTACGAAGCTCGCGAATTTCGAGGATACGTTCTCCTCTTCCAAAGAATGGACGTGGGACTGCCCCCGAAGGAGGGTTTCCAACGCCTTGGAATATTTTTCGTCCTGTTGCTTCGCCCTCTCATCCTGAGCCTTCTGCCGCTCAGCCAGCGCCTGATCCTGGGCCTGCTGCCATTGGAGCAGCGCCTTCCTAAACGCCTCTTGGTCCTGGGTCGTCTTGGTTTGGAAGGCGCTTATGGACTTCTTTATCAACCATAATAGAATGCCCACAATAGCGCCGCCGACCAGGAAAATAACGCCCTCTATGCCGTATTTCACCCATTCCGAGGTGGCGATTACATCGAAAACTCCCGGCATATTATTTCTTCAGATAGGATGTATACGCGGCGATGTGCACGTTGAGGGAATCCGCGCCCATCGCCTTAAAGGCATCCCGCCATTCGATGGCCTGGCGGAGGTATACCGCCACTTTGCTTCTCAGGAAGTCCTCGAAGAAGACCTTCGCGGCTACCTCCCCGTATTCGTCGAAGGCCTCGATGGCTTTGATGGTGACCGCCTTGAGCTCTTCGAAATATGAGACCAAATCGTCCAGGCATTCGCCGGCGTCGGCCTCTTTGACGTTATCGGGAAGCGCGTAGCGGACGGGACGTCCGCCGAGCTCATCCATGAGATCGGAGACTTCGTCGGCCCAGGCGCCCATCTCGTGCGCCATCGGCCCGTGGATAGCCGCCTCTATGCGCGCGTACCCTTTATATTTTAGATTGTAGCAGATATTGTCCATGGCGGCGTTGCCGTTGAACAGAACCTGCAGGAACCTGTTGAACACTTCTGCTGTTTCCTGGTTCATGGATTTTCCCCCTTGTCGTTGATGTTGTTAGATTTATTCTCCCCACTCGTCCATGACCTTCTCCAGGCAGGATTCGCATATGCTCATCCCCTCTGGGAGGTCGTGCTCATGGCAGACTGGGCATTTCGCGGAATTGGTTTCCCTTCCGTCTTTGGTATTCGCGCCGGAGTCTTTCGAGACGCCCGTCGCGTCGGAGGTTATCTCCCCGTCCGAGACGCTGGGCCTGCCGACTTTGCCGGGCTGCTCCTCAGCGCCTTCGGCGTTTTGGGCCCCGAGCTCTGCGGCGTGATCCTGCGTAAGCGTGCGGAATTTATCGTAGACGCCGAGGCTCATGACGTAGTCTGTCAAGGCCCTGGTGTCCGACATGCTGAGGCCGTCTGCGGACATCAGCTTCGGGAGAAGCGCGACGTTGCCGGACTGCACCTGCTCCTTCAGGACCGCCTTCTGCTCGTCCCCGAAGAAGATATCACCCCAGATGCGCACCTTCCAGCGGAACTTGAATCCGAGGTTGTGCTGCACTATGTAATTGAGCGCATTCTCGATCTGCAGGGTGACGTAATGCTGCTGCTCTGCGGCGAGCTTCTCGGCCGCCCTGACCTGCGCGATGGAAGGTTTGTCGGTGGTGATGGTCAATCCGCCCTCGCCGCCGTAGGCGATGAGATTCCTCATGGCCTTCGTCGTGATATCGCTGGAATTGACGTCTGCATTGAGCTGCTGGAGCTTTATGTTCTTGAGCGGCAGGAAGTAGGCCTCGGTATTCGACGACGTCATCGAATTGAACATCGTCTGCAGCCCGAGGAGGACCTCAGGCGCCAGCTTGGTTTCGTTCTTGCCAGGCCTCGCGTTCTCGACGAATTCGGCTTCGCCGGTCAGGACCGACGTCAGCGGGGTGCTGGCGATGAGCCCGGCCAGGGTGCCGTAATCGGTGAGCTCCTGCAGCTTCTGCAGAAGCCCTATGGTATCCGGCGCCACGAACGGCGTCGAATTGTCGCTGGCGAACGTATAGGCCAAATCGAATGGGAGGGAGAGCCAGAATATAAACCTGGACTGATCCCCGTCTTGGACTGATTCGACCATCGAGCGGGATTCGTAGCCGCCCCATTTGAAGGAGTATTTGCGGCATTTCCCGATGTCGAATTCGAATCTGCCGGTCCTGTCGTTTTTCGTGACGACCTGATTGCTCAGCATATCCTTCCAGGCGCTCTGGAAGAATTGCCCGAAGAACGCCGGGTCGTTGCCGACCTGAAGGAAATAGGAGAAATCGAACGAAACGGTGTAGCCGAGCTGCCCGATCCCCGTGATCTTTATCCAATCCGTCGGCAGTTTCTCGAAGACCGCGTAATCGGTCCTTCTCTGCTTCCCGTACCCGATGAAGCGATTGCGCAATATATAAGAGCATTTCCCCTCCCTCTTCACCTGCAAAGAGATGGTCTTGAGGGAATTAGGGACGTTGAACACGTCGAACCAGTTGTCGACCAAAACGGATTCCGCCCGGAATTCGTCTTTAGAATAGCCGGATTCGCTCTCCAGCGCCTCCGGGACGACGAAATGATGGTAGACCGGGACGTCGCACGCCCTCCTGAGGATATTGTAGTATATCTGCTGGGAGGACGAAGCGGTCGCGGCGGCCGCCCTGAGAGCGGCTTCGTTGGCGGCCGGGTTGGCCGCGCATTGGGCGAGCTTCTCCTTGGAGAACGTGGCGGCCGGGGTGGAGAGCCCCTTGACCCTTTGGTTCTGTATGAACGGGTTGGCCCTGTTCCACGCCTGGAGATAAGGGGAGACATCTACGCCCCTATCGCTCAGCGCGGCTATATTGGTGAACGTATTCCGCCATTTGGCGGCCAATACCTCGATGGATTCCTCCTCCATCCGAAGCGGGGCCGCTGGGCGGTCATCTATCACCCTCCCATCGCGGTCCGTGGAAGCTTTTGGCCTTCCGCGCGTTTTCTTGGTTTCATCTGCCATTAGCTTACCTCCGTATCCTCGGTCTTCTTGGCGTCTTCATTGACGTCTTCTGGCAGCTGTTGGAGCTGATCCTTGATAAGGGAATCGATCTCATCGAGCTGCTTCATGCCGTTTTTGATCGCCTCGCGGTGCTCTTCCCCAAGGCGCATGACGGCGTTCTGTGTGATATGATCGAAGACCCATCCGTTGATGGCGTCGGTTTCGTGCGGGGGGTTGCTGACCCCATACTCCACTATCACGGAATCCTCGTACCCGTATTTCCTCAGAAGCTTCTTGACCTTCTTTTTGTCGGCGGATCCGTCCGTCGAGCCGAAGAAAAGCGCATCGCCGACCGAAAGAACCGCGCCCAACGGCGTCAAAGCTTTGAAGAACCCGGAGAAATCCCCGTTCGCGGAATCGAAGTCCGCAGTAATCTTGCAAGTGATCATATCGTTATCTCC
>Ga0326511_10002659_pt1 | contig 14436 bp, 32 predicted proteins | sample 0_2496_0518_D_FD_203701 | JGI IMG/M metagenome (GOLD analysis project Ga0326511, IMG submission 203701) | Bovine rumen microbial communities from UC Davis, California, United States - 0_2496_0518 | ecosystem: Host-associated > Mammals > Digestive system > Stomach > Rumen | place: USA... | reverse complement strand
ATGACCACGAATAGCATCATCTTTAATATAACATATAGTATATCGAATATTTACATAACATACACACGGATTAGGAATTTCCCACCCATCAAAAGATTCAAGGCGATATGTAGCTTTATCAAAATTGCTATCAAAAACATATGCCCTACATAATTTCTCAATAACTCTGTCTAAATCTTCTCTCTCACGGCGAAGATCATCATACTTATCAAAAATGTCCATAACTTATATTTTATAGTTTATTAAATACATGTTCAATAGTCTCTAAACGCATATCTGTTAACATATTCCTCAGAATTCTATCAACATCATATGTATCTGTCCAGCCATCTATAGTTTCCATTTCTTTAACAGCTTCAATAAGGTCATCTCTATATTTCCTTATGATCTGATCCATTATAATAGTCATTGTTCTACTTTTATTATTTGATAATTACTTACATTACGTATAAAACTTTCTCTGCAACCATAATTTTTATTTTTATTATATGGTTTACTGTCAACTTTGCCCATACTTGTATCAGAAATACTGACTATATAGCCATATTCAAGTGAATTACGGTCCATTATATATGCAACCTTATCTCCAAGTTTTACTTCATTACCGAAAAAATCCTTCATATACAATATATTTAGTAACGATATACCTATTGGCTATCTACAGCATCTTTGATAGTTGTATCAGTTCTAATAATTCTTCTCATGTCATAGTAGTCCTAATTCATGCAACTTCAATACCATTTCAAATGCTGCATCAACAGGGTTATCATAAATATCAGTAGATAATCCATTACCATAAGTTACCTTATAACTTGGTATAATACTATGTTCCCATATCTTGCATAGTTTTGGCTCAAATTGGGAAAGTTTATCATTTTTATGTCCATGAGGAGTAATCCAGTCATTAATTTGAGGCATTACATTAAATAATGCAGCAAAGCTCCAACATGGTAAATCTGCATCATATTCATTGGCAGAGAAATTTGGATTCTTTATAAGAAAATCCTTTGGATATGGAATTTCATCATAACCTCCATCATACATTCTATCAGAGTAATCATAAGGAGCTATATAACCATATCTCATATCTGCACTTTCAATCGGCAATATATTTGTCAACTTGCGACTTTGCTGTAAATCTGTATAACTTTTCATATCTTGTTATGTTCTTTCAACCAGCAAATCATTTCAAAAGCAGCATCAATAGGCTCGCAAGCCTTATCTACTAAATGATTAGTAGTTTCTATTCTACATTCAATTGTTCGTTTAAACATATTAAAATTTGGTATTAATTTTAATAATGCAGCAAGACTCCATACAGGAGTAAAGCTCACAAACTTATTTTCTCTATCCTTCAACTCTTCAAACGTATTACATCCCCAAGTAGAAAGAATATGAAAATTATATGAATGTGTTTCTTTCTCTTTATTAAAAACATCTGCACAAAACATATCAGCGCTCTCAATTGGCAGTATCTCTGCCAACTTCTTTGACTGTTCTAAGTCCGTAAATGATTTAATTGTTGCCATAATTATTCCATTTATTACCAACAGATACTTTCTTGATATGGATGTGGTAAAAGCACTGAATTATCAAATTCAAATCTATAATATCCACCACATGCATACCTACTATTATTTTGATCTTTATAATCTATAAGATATATAATCATTCCATAAATAGGAACATTATTATTATCTACAAATATGCGAATTTTATCAGCTCTTAGTGTATTCCTGTCATAAAGTTTATCAAAAGTATCTTTATGGGATGTTTCTGCTTCTTGCAGAATCATTTTGACATCACGCTTAATTGCAAATTGACAATCATAATGCTTGTCCAAATATTCAAATCCATTATTTTTTATTGGATATTCTTCTTTCGTAATCGTTACCATAATCATTTAAATTAAATTCTAATTTTCTGCAAAGTTATAAAAAATAATAGAATTAAAAAAATATTTAGTATACTTTAACATTAATCCGTGTAAGTTAACATTAATCCGTGTAATAATTATCAGGAGTTTTTGGATGCAATAATTTATGTGTATTACGTGCAATCCAATAAACATAATCATCTACTATATACTTTATATCTGTTGCATTCTTTGCTCCACCCCATGATAAAAAATGACGTAATACTGCTCTTCTTGCTGCCTTTACCCTACGAGAACGAATACGAGGATACTTTAATTTATAAGGTTTTTTAAAAAACTCGTCAAAGCACTTTGTGCTCGCCTCTCTACAACAAAGATCTTCTAATTTTGAAAAATCCTTAGATTTCTTCTTACTCATAATAAAAAATAAAACTATTAAGTTTTTATGCTTAATAGTTTTATCTCTTAATTTTATTTTTGCCTATGATATAGAAATAAAATTTCTAATTAATATACAAACTGAATCTTTGACTGTACTACTGAAATAGGTTTCCATTCATACATAGTACCTGCCATTGCTTCTGCAAGTTTCTTTTCACAATCAGTAGGATTTACTGCATCAATAAGGTGAATCTCCTTAACAGTCTTTGTTTTTACATTTCCCTTATTATCTTCAATCTCTGTTTCTACTGCTACTGTTACCTGCCAAAAATTATACTTAGGCTCTAATACATTTGCTTGTTCCATTATATTATCAATTTAGTTTTATTTTCATTTGTATCCTCTTCTTTTGGTGCTTTATATTCCGGCATAAGTTCTCCACATTTGCTGCAAATATAAACTTCTATAGGAGTTGTTACATCCTGACCTGCATAACCTAATGCAATTCCAGGAATTTTCTTGAAAACATAAGCGGGAACAAAAGTCTCACATCCACACTTATCGCAATAGATAGATGGATATTCCAAAGGATTTACGTGAATGGTGTTCTGCTCTTTCTGCTTAGCACCATTCACTAATTCTTTCTAAAGTTCGTTCATTTAGTTTCCTCTTTTTTTTGCTGTGCCTTTTCAGCTTCATCCTCTGCTTCACGACGTGCAATAACTGCATCACGCTCAGAAGAAGGAACATCTGAAAGGATTACACGGTTATTCTCAATCTTATGAATATAAACCTTATATTCATCACCAGGCTTAATAGCGTTATTACGCATTGCCTCACGAGTTTCATCACTTACAAGTGACTTATGCATCATACCTGTGATGAACTCATCGATTTCTACGAATACACCGTATGGAGTATAGTCAGTAACATGACCAGTAAATGCCATATCCTGATTCTTCTTAAGCTGCTTTGCAAGTTCCTTGAGCTTGATAGGAAGAATTGTATTCAAATACTTCTTACGAGAAACAACGAAACCAATGTTCTTGTCGTAACTCTCTACCATAACCTCAAGGCTCTGACCAACCATTGACTCATAATCTGTCACACGGTTCTTTGCAGCCATTGAACCTGGCATAAATGCCTTAACAACACCCATAATCTCAACAACAAAGCCACCCTTATTAGTAGAAAGAATAGTAGCAATATATGCTTTATTGTTTGCTGTTACCTGATCAGCCATCTCCTGGGTAATCTTAGCTACATAACCATCCCAAATAGATGCTTTTTCTGTATCAGTACCAACCTTAGCATAAAGCTCCATTCCAAGAATTTGCTGCTTAAGCTGTGGAATACCAAGACATTCAATGAATGATGCCTTATTAAGTGTCTGTCCACCTACAGCAATAGTACTCATAAACTTCTGCTCCTTATCCAAATCAATAATGATATTAGTTTCACCATTATTAATTGTAGCCATTACTGTATTTTCATTTACTGGCTGTAAATCAGTAATATTAACAAGAGCATTCTTTGTAAGCTCCTTACTTACTGGTGCTTTACCACCACAAAGCTTATCATAAACTTCCTGCGCATAAGCTTCATGACAATAAACTTTGTCTTTAGGATTATTAACTTTGACGTTCTTATTTATTTTTAATGAACGTCCATTCCAACCATCCTCATACATACTCCAGTCAAAGTCCTCTGGCTTTTCCTGTTCTGGTCTACGTGACCAACGTGTTATAAGATTTGTCCTAATAATAGGCTCCGTAACCTTGATGGTTTTTGCATCTTTCTCTCGAAGTTCGAGCAAACGCTCCTTAGTTTTCTTTTCCCATTCTGGGTGTTTGGCGACTGCTGCGCCTGAATTATAAAATCTTGCCATTTAATTTAATTTTTTAAAACGTAAATAATGTTATCTATTCTCTTATCTATTCTGTACTGCAGCAACAACAACTTTAGAAGTTCCTGCATCAATTAATATTCTTGAACTGTTTTGTGTGTCTAATGTTATTCTGATTATTCCATTAATACCCTTTGTTGCATTAATAAAGTTTTCACGGAAAATCACTGTTGATGTTTCACATGCATTACCTTCTGCATAATATCCCAAAAGATAGTCATATGCATTATTTGATTCATCATGTGCATATAATGCCCAATTTCCATCATCTGCTTTCTTTGAGTAGAATTTTATCGCATCTCTACTCTTATCTATAGTAAATACAGATGAAATCTTTATAAGATTATTGATTGTTTCAGAGGTGAGTTCAAATATTTCTGATTCTTTAATGAAACAAACAATATTCATAAAAGTATCATCATCACATTTGTGGAAATATTCACTCAAAACACTACACTTAATATTCATCGTCAAAGACATTGAATGTAAAGTGATTGTTTCTCCCTGATATTCGGTGTATATATTTTTTGAATCTTGAATATATTTTACATTATTACATACATCGAACTTTATAGACATTGTATGTTCAGATTCAGAAAAAGTCGCAAAAACATCAATAAATTTTGATAAAATATTGTAAATACCAACTTTTACTCTTGAAGCTGATGGAAATGCAGTACCATAACTACTTCCTGCCCAATCATTTACTTCATTACCTTCATTATCATTAATAAACATTAATTCATATCCAGCATCTTCGAATGTAATGCGTGAGTATTTAACTATTGACTTTTCTGGTGGAAAGCACTTTGCTACAAAAGCTTTCTCTACTAAATCTACCTCTAATAAAAGATTTGGCTGTATATCCTTAAATCCTTTTAACCATGCTACAAAATTAGCAGTAGAATTATTAATCTATTTAAATTTTAGTTCCATATCTCTAAATTATTTTATTAATTATTATATGTTTATACAGTTGAAAAGTTTATATATTTTTTATAATGCTGTTAATTCTTTTTGTGTGATATAATTGAACTTGTGATTGCGGCCATTTAGTATACATACGCGAAAACCAAGTATGATAAGCAAATGGGATATGTTCAGCAGAAGTCATTACAACACTAGTTAAACCAGAATTATCTATATCTATTTCTTCTGCTTCCTCAGTTGGATCATATAAATCAGTTCCAAACATATAGTATATAGGTTTACCGGTTGCAATAACTAAAGCCTGCTCTGTTGCATAATAAGGTTCAGCATTTGACTTTACTTTATCATCGTCAGTAGAATAAGGTATCTGATGTGGTTCAACAGGATTATTTGGATCATTCCTTACAATAGAAGCATAAGGTACTTCTTTCTTATAAGTATTATCTCTATATTCCTTTATACGAATAGTTGATTCTTTAGCATTGCTCTTAAGCTCTTGATATAATTCTGGATTTATATCATGCTTAAATTCTTCATAATTAAAGGTAAAGTTTACGAGTTTATTTCTTTCTTCTAAGAATTTATTAATCTTCAAATTCTTTATATTCCAAAAACTTATAAAAGCATTTACAAAAATTTGTGAATGGTTTCTATGACATATTACCGTACCATCTTGTACTCCTGCTAAGCACTTACCAGAATTCATGAATTTTTTAAATTCTTCTATAAGTGCAGACATATTACTGATAAAGCAATCATCATCTATATAGATAGCATAATCAAACTTCTTCTCATACAAAGTTACTATCATATAAGAAAATGCTTCTTCACCATAATATGGTGCATGGTTTTTAGTATTATATCCCGGAATAACCATAAAATTATGTGTAGGTACATAATCTAAATAAGTTCTCATAGATGCAAGGAATGTTGTACCAGGCATGCATTTACTATTTGTAACCACACAAATTTTATTATTATATATAAAGTCTTGTATTTGCTCAGTAGTTTGTTCTAATATCATAACGATGTATCTATAAAATTTATAATTTTTTTAAGATCTACTTCTGATCTATTCCCAAGTTTCTGCATAAGAATACCCCATAATTTAGCTGCTTCTGATGCTTTCCCTTTTTTGTGTTCTTCTATATAAATCAAATAATCATTACCCGGATCTGCTGGATCTGCTGGATCTGTTGAATCCCACCAAACTTCATAATATTTTTCATTATCTGGTATCCAATGTTTATCTTCCAATTCTTTTGGTATATAATTCTCTTTCCATATACCCTGGTTATAAAACATATCCAAAACTTTATCACCTTTCATAAAACTATGTTTATGATCCTTATACGTAGTATGATAATAAGGATGTGGTGACGGTATTTCCATTATTTTTTCCATATAGATTATTTGTTTACGTTTATGTTTATACCACAAAAGGATAGTAATAATAATATTTGATATATATTGATTTGTTTAACATCATATCCTTTAATATCTGTTAAATATATCTTTAGCAAATCAATATCTATGTTTTTACCAGCCTTGATATTCTTTTTAAAATATTCATAGCAATCATTAAATACTTGCTTTGATTTTTCATCAATATTTGCCCGCTCTAATATTTTATTCTTTATTTCAATAGAAATCTCTTCATCAGAAAGTTTACTTATTCTTTCTGACCATTGCTCATATGTTTCCTCCATTATCTTCTTCATTATTTTTATAGTAGCATATGTAGCAAGGTTTTCCATATTGCTCACATAATTCTATATCATGTTTTGTTCCATGTGATTCGCCATCCCAAAAAGCAAAACATATATCGCAATACTTTATTATATCAACATTTCTGACAAATCCTGCACGCCTACCGTATTTTTGCCAGTCTGCCTCATATACCTTTAAAGAGAGATTGTAGTTTTTGGCAAACAGCTCGCCTAATTTATCAGCACCTCGAGCCCCGCCTGAAACAATCTCCCTTATACTGTAATTTTCATCTATACATGTCTTATAGATGAATTTACAAAGTTTATCATAATCATTAAAATCTCTTGAACCTACTATTGCTGCTATCATTGTATCCAGCTTATTTCATTTTTTAAAGATGCACATGCTTCATCAGCACTTGTAAACAATCGGTCTTCATTATAAAGATTTGTACCGATTTCATAATTAATAATTGCTCTACTTATTCCACTATGTTGTTCAACAACTATATTAATTTTTTCAATATATCCTACCATTAATTTCTTTTGTTCAAAATCAATAGTATATACTTTATCGTCTATATTAAATTTTGTATTAATATTCATTTTTTATTCAATGTTATATTATCTTCCTCTTCAATTTCTCTGAAAAATATGCCACTCAATTCTGCTGTACATTTTCCAGCATCACTATCATAATATATAGTTTGCTGTAAATTATCTAATTCTGCAGCAGGTCTCCAGCCTTCTTTACCCCATTCATTAAGGGTTTTTACCACATCATCTCGAAATTTCCAATCTCCACATTTATAATCAGATTCAACCTCTAAAAATTTAGAAAGTTCTTTATATTCATATTGTTTCATAATACAGCATCTTCTATACTAAGTCGTTTAAATAACCCTTTATAATTACATTTGCATTCATGAGCTTCCCCAAAAAAACGAACATAGGGTTCACTTAATTTTATTAATTCCCATCCATCCTGTCCGTACTTATTAAGTTTATCTATAAGTTCTTCATCAAATGCAGCTGCATGTGTTTCATAACCTATATCTTTAATAAGTTCAAAATCAAAAAATTGGTATTCTACTTTCATCTGAAATTAATTTTATATTGCCACCTCATTGACTTTAATTGAGGCACTTTATTAATATCAACATCTATCTTACCTTCTAATATATCTGAAAGCCACATAGGTTTACCATAATTACGATCTACTCCAACATCTTGGTGATGTCCTCCATTACGTAATGATATTGCCCACTCTTTATCACTTCCCTTAAAGTATGTTAAATCCTCATAAGTATGTAAATGACCATGAATGTTTATACATCCTAAATAATCATCCTGCGGATAATGTGAAATTGTGATTACACAAATAACTTGCGCTCCACGATAAATTTCTAAAATATACATAGAACTCCAATACCATGCAGGATATACAACCGACTGATTTTGTATATTCAATTCTTCAAATCCAGAATCATTACCTACAAATTTAACAGTTCTATATAAATTATTGTTATCATGATTACCGCTGATATTGTACCATTTACATGGAATAAGTTTATTTCTAAAATTTAAATAATGTTCATAAGAATTCTGACCTGAAGCAAAAATAAAATCACCACAATTTATAACCATGACTTTATTTCTCTTTGATTGTTCTACAGTACTTATAGCATCATTTATATTCTTTACAAATACATCCTCCATCGTTTCTACATCCTTTATACCAGGAATATCAAGACGCTTTGTATAATAAAGAATATTCTTATGATTTAAGTGCAAATCGCTTGTACATAAAACATAAGGAATATCAACCTCATCTATACGAATAATTGGAGGACCTTGTATTAACGTATTATTAAATTCTCTCATTTTATTTCATCTTTTATTATTTCTACAGGACTTTCTTTATATGATATACGTTTAATATATTCATCTATCTGCTCCTGTGTTATTTCTATATTTTTTACAAAGGTATCTATATTATAGTCTATTGATATACCAGCAGGAAGTTTAAAAAATGCTTCTAAAACTCTGTGCTTTTTACAATAGTCAAGATAATATTTAATATCTTCTTCTGTCTTTATATTATATGTTGGGAAATAACAATATTCTGTAGTAAGCTGATTTTTTACCCATATCATCATTTTCGATATTTTTGCTTTATCACCGAAAATATTAAAATTTTTCTGCATATAAGTAAAGAAATCTTTTGCCTGTGTTGGGTATTTCAAATATGGCAATTTATATATGGTATAGTCTTTATCTCCATATAATGCTTCGCCAAAACCTACAAAATATAAACGTTCTTCTGTTGCAACAGGTTTTCCTTTTTCAGAAGGCTTATAATTTATATTGATACGTGGTACAGAAATAAAAATACAATGTTCATTTGACCAATAATAAGTTATTTCTTCATTTCTTTCATAATGATTATGTACTTCTACTGCATATGCTTGGAATACACCAAAATCTATTTTTACGATACGCCATTCTTCTTGTTCCCAACCATGATGTACGCCAAACCATTCTTTATGTATAATATTATCTTTGATAATTTCTACATATTCTCGATGGTTTTTAAATATATCATCAAATGCAAAATACCCTAAATCTACTTTACCAAGCTTTACACCTGGAACAACTGCTTCAATTTCTAACAGTCTCTTCATTTCCCATGAATGTTGATCTGCTAATGTTTCACCAGGTGCCCACCATTTTGGATCTTTATACATACTATCCAATGGAGCACGTGCTTCACCGGTCTTTGTCCAATAACTTTTAATAGTAGTTATCTGATTAAGCTTTGAATGTTTCTCAACATTAAAGATTATATTTAGCCATGTATCAATATCTAATATTTTACTCATATATTTGAATCACTATTAAGTGTATATTTTTTACCCTCTAATCTTTCATATAAAGCAATGCGCCTTTCAATATCAGCGGTTTCTACTGGAATTAACTTCTCACCCCAACCAAATCTTCCAGATTTATAATCATCAAGTCTATATTTACCATGTTCTACCTCTTCCCAAATACTACGAATAAGTTCATGGTATTCATTATCTGTTAATTCAGTAGTAGCATTATTCTTTATTTTCTTTTTTAGGGATTTCAATGATTCTGTCCGAAGTTTCCAATCTTCCAAAGTTTCAATCCATTCATTAATTTCTGATTTATCCATATGTCCTTTTAGACGCATGTCTACAGAATTATTAATCATCTTTAAACGTCGTAATAGATTCTCTTCATAACAATCTAAATCTACTCTAAATGAATGATATTCATCTTCTGAATAATTAATCTTGACTTTTTTCATTATAATCATTTATTAAGTTCAGCAGTTCTATTAATCACTTTTTGCAAATTCTCATTATCCATACATTCAAGAATATACCACGTAATACAATTTAATGGTCCATTATGATTATCTCTTGCTTCTTCCCATTTCTTCCATAAATGATCGCCAAGACTATATTTCCATTTTCCAGGATCAAAATCAGGCCCATTAATTACATAATTACATTCGCCTTTTGTCCATCTACAACAAAAATACTGAAGCACTTGCCTAAATTCCTTTGCTGTCATACTAACTTATTTTTAATCATAAATGTCATAACATAACTTACATTCTGAAGAATGTTCTATACTAAATGAGTAATTACGCCATCCTCTTGTACCAACTTCATGAAATATCAATGTATGACCAGCACTATCTTTAATTACAGAATGTCTTATAATATTATCATAATATTCTTGTGCACTTACTTTATTAGGATTCAACATTATTTTTTCTTCCCGAGAAAAAGTAGATTTACAACCTACAAAAATCAAGCTAAACAATAAAATATAAAATAGTTTTTTCATTAGTCGTATATATCTTTAAGTATCAAAATTAAACCAGCTGCTAATTTTTTAGTGGCTTCATCATCTACATTTTTTATTAGAGCTTTAAGAGCCTCAATAGCAACATATCCAACTCTATCATCAGATTTATCATCACCAAGCATCTTAATAAGATCTTTTGTCATATCAAGAGCTAAATCATATTGTTCATTAGCAATCAGTGAATCTAAAATTTCTTCAGAGGTTACATAAGGAACACCAAATTGATCTTTCTTTACAATATATTCCTCATCACCATTATTCAAATATATTTTTGCTTTTTTCATTTCTTTATCTTGTTTTCGTATTTTACTTCATCATCTCCATTAAAAGACAAATATGCCAAAGCTTTAAATAATGTACCTCTTATTTCATCTGGACACATTCCACCACTTGTGGAAATCTTTACTGTTGGATGAATAAATGGATTAAATTTCTCTTTTTTATTATTAAAAATACTTAAATAAAAATCTCCATTATCTCCATGAAATACACGAAGAACCATTCCATCTGCTTCATCACTAGCCAAATACATCATATATTACCCTCCTTATATTGATCTATCCAATAATCAGCTTCATTATCTAAGAATTCTTCTTCTGCTTCATAGCATTCTGCCAAAAATTGGTTATAATCATATTCTATTAGTTTTAGAAATTCTAATAAAGTATCTTCTCTGCATGTAATCCAATTAACATTATCTTCTCTGAAATGCACGCCAGGAAGTTCTCTTATAAGTAATTCTAAATTATCCATATATTAAATTTTATCACGTTCTGTTAAATAAAAATACAAATGACCATATATTTGCCATGCATAGAATAACCTATATTTTTCTGGGTCTTTCTCTTGATCTGCATGTTCAAAATTATAAAGGAAATCTTTTACACAATTCATACGCATCCTTTCATGTACCATATATAATAATGTTGGCTTTGTATGATATTTCTGATTCTTTACATCATCCGGGTCTTTACGAATAAACGGATTTTCTGCGTCTTTTATTTGCTCAGTAACATCCAATACAATTTTCTTAATAGATTCCCAATGATCCTTACTTACTTGAATAGTTTCATCATAGTCTTCTAAAATATTCTTAAGAACTTCGATATATTCTATCATTTTTGGTGACGCTTTTAATGCAATATCATCTGATAGTTCTTTATATTCTTTTGGAACTCTGTGATACTTTCTTTTTGGTTTTTCTACAATTTCAGTTTCTTCTGTTTGCTTTGCCTTTGTCATGACCATCCGTTTTTCTTTTTAATTAATTCCCAAACTTCATCATATTTTTTACGCTCTTCTATTTTCTTCATAGTTGTTGTAAAATCTACAATCCATCCTTGCTTAAGTTCTACAGGTGTAAAATCTATATTATAAAAATTATTTACAGGCATAATTCATAATTATTTAATTTCCACTTCATAGAAATAAAGGTAATCTATATGCTTTGTATCTTTTTCTATTTGTTTTACTATTTCCTTCATTTCATCAGAACTGCACTGATAAATTTTATCATCATAATTTTCACAAAGTTCTACTCTATGATTTCTGCCATTAAAATGTAAATATGCTATACGATAGCCAATTTTCTCTGGTTTTGGTACCATATCATGTTTAATTCCATTCCATCCGCATGTATAACAATGTACGGAATTTAAATCTTTATAATTTTCTGGATGTGTAGGATCATATATATAACCTGCTAAGGTACTACTATTATTTTTACTATGACATTTTGGGCAACAATAATGTTCCTTACTGTATTGTTCCATAAATTCTAAGTACTCCATAATATTCTAATTTTTTATTTGTATATGTTTATTTCAATTTTGTTTATTTGGTATAATAATTTATCCATATCGCGTTTTTATTAATAATGCTTATAACTTATTATAAATTAAAAACACACGCGATATGGAGTCTTATTCACATTTTTGAAATTTTTTGAGAAAATCTTCTTTTTCGCGAATATACTTAGGTTTATCTGTCATATCATTTACATATATAATTGCATCATACCATTCACCCGTAGTAGGATCCTTCATTCGGCACTCTTCAATAACTCTATAGTAATGATCATTCTTTGGATAATAATAACGTGGTTGCTCTATATTAAATTGCTTTATCCATTTATTTTGGAGGTCCTCAATTTCTTTATCAGACATTTCTTCTCCCATGCCATTCATCAATTCATCAATTGCTCCCCAAATACCGGCCATATCATGAAAATTATAAACCAAATGTGGATCTTTACCCCATTCATTAACTATGGTTAATAATCCTGATGTATCCCTTAATCCATAAAGATAATGCTCAAATTTCTCATATCCATTATCAAAGATATACTTAGCTTTCCTTCCCTTCATTTTCCTCTGTACTTCCTTTTTCAATTACCGGTTTTGTATCTGCCAACAATAGTGCTTCAAACTCTGCGTATACTTTATCAAAGTTATCCTGCGTATCATCTTTTGAACGCTCCTCAAGGTTTTCAATCTGATTAATATAATAATTGATAATATCACCCAATGTAACATTCTCAGGAATCTGATTATCATAACGAATCATCATTGCTGTAAGCAAATGAATCAATGGTAATTCTACAATGGCAACTTCTGTAATATATTGCCTCAATTTCAACTCTTGCTTTGTCATATTTTACTAATTTATTTTATACTATTTAGAATCTGTTTAAATAACAAAATTTAACATTTTTTAACAGGAAATTTATAAACTTTTTCTTTTGGTGTTGTATAATTCATATGAGCTTTGCGAATATGAAAAATATATTAATAATATATAAAATATTCTAAAAAATTTAAAAACAACACTCTTTTCTTTGTTACACTCTTTTCTTTGTTTCTTTTCTTTGTTACTTTCTTTTCTTACTTTTATTCGTTTTAATTATTTAAAGAATCCTCTCATATGCCATTCAAGCATATCATTCATATAATCATTATTTGGATCTATACGCTCTTTTAGTTTTTTACATATCTCTGGCATTAGACATGTTCCCCACTTATATGGATGTTTAATGAGATAATCAATTATATGTTCTTCATCAAAATCAAAATAATCTTCAGTAAATCCAGAAACATATTGTGAACCATTATGCCTCCATGCATCAGGAAGATTTACATCAAATAGTTCATCTTTCCAATAGCCTTTAATACAAATACCTAATTTCATAATTATTTTATTTAATATGTTTACATATTTACTACTTGTATTCTTTTCTGTAGCTCTTCTGGATACTGTGTAATAGTTTCCTGGTACAACTGCCCAAAATTACCATCAAGTATATATGTAGTACACCAGTCAGTAGGTGTTCTATTTCCTCTACCAATTGCTTGAATAACAGTATTGCTTGTTTCTGAATTATACCATTGTGGGAATATCTTAACCTTTGCCAATACCAAATTATCACCGAGGTTTGGATAAGGTATTTTCATAATAATAATGAATCGACATCCATCATCTGGAAGATCAATACCTTCAGTCAGTGTCGGCCCTACTAATATTCCATTATCACTGGTTTCAAAATCATATAAAGTATTATTCTTTTCTTTAGAACTTCCATATATGAAAAGTCTTTTACGTATATTATTTGGCATCATTTGAAATAGTCTGAGCGCATTTTTATATGAACCAGTATGTATAATACCTTTTTCATTATTATGCCTTACTGATGAAATAATTTGCATAATCAGTTGCTGCATTGGCTGAAAGTTTTG
>Ga0326511_10002658_pt1 | contig 14438 bp, 15 predicted proteins | sample 0_2496_0518_D_FD_203701 | JGI IMG/M metagenome (GOLD analysis project Ga0326511, IMG submission 203701) | Bovine rumen microbial communities from UC Davis, California, United States - 0_2496_0518 | ecosystem: Host-associated > Mammals > Digestive system > Stomach > Rumen | place: USA... | reverse complement strand
TTAGTTTATCAAGCGCGGTAAGCGTGCCCGATTTGTTCGCGGTTGAAAACGGCTCGGCAACATTGGGCTCGTTGTCATAAAACGTCATGTTGTCAATTATTTTTCCGATAGGCTTTGAATTGGCGGCACTCACATCGTCGGGGATGTTCTGATATTGCGGCGCGTAAGAGTCAACGTAGGTTGTGCTGTAATCATCCGGATCATACGGATGCGCCGCCACATACGCGAGGTAATTGCGCACCGGCTCCGGGCACTGGTGCCATGTGATATTTTCCGAGCCGCTGATGCCGGAGATGGTCGCCGCAAGATTCGCGCTGTTCTGCGTTTGCGGAAGCGTACCGCCTTTATTGCCGCAGGCGGTATAGGCGTTCGCGATATTCGTCTTGATTCGCGTGATTTCACTTGCAATACTCAACTTCCTGCCTCCTTATACCTGGGATAGCTGCGTTTCGATGGTTCCGATGGCGGTTTGGATGGCTTCATAAACAGCTTTAGCGGACGGGTACTGCGTGTCTGTTGCACTTGAATCAACGGCTGTAACCTTGTTGGCAGTGCGTTCCACTCCGGTCAGATCGATCCCGTGTTCAGCAATGTAAGCCTCGACGATCTGACGGATGATCCTCCCGATGGTCTCCGGGTCTACGCCGGCAGAGATGTCGGCAAAGCTGCCCCATGCTGGGAAATCGACCGAGGTCGATGGACGGGAACGGCGGCGAGCGTAGATCTTGCCGTCGCGGGCTAATCTAAACTGCGCCTGACTGAATTCGGCGCTGACCGGAATGATCAGCGATTTATCGGTCGTGGTGTAGTAGACCTTGCCGTTATCGGTGGCGTTGTTAACGGTGGCAGAGGTGACATACGAGACCTTTGTACCGTCTCTGAGAATTTCAAGCGCCTGCTCAACGATCCCTTTGGAATCGGGGTCAGCCGGTGAAACATAATCATTCGGGCGTTTCCTGGGAACGATGGGGATTTTGATCGTCTTGATGGTTTTTCCGATGGTACTGTTCTCGGTAACATAAACCCACGCTTTGCCGTGAATCACGCCGCCGGACTGCAGAAACTCATTCGGAATGTCCACCGTCAGCGTGTCGTTCTCATAGACGCCGGTTTTGACGATCGCCTGGATCATGCGGTTGTTGGCAAAATGAACCTCGGTGTTTTCGTCAATGCCTGACAGCCCTTCGATGCAAAGCTGCTGTCCGATATCCCACTGGAACAGCTCGCCGGTGGTCACTTCATTCTGATTATTTGTAAAAATTGCGTGAAGTATCATTGATTTCTCCTTCCTCAACGCCTGTACCCGGCAAGGGACCTGACGCCGTCGTTAAATTTTAGTTGTAAATTCTGAGGATTCACCAGATCAACATCCATCACGTTCAGCGGCTCGACGGTGTTGACCTGCGGTTCAATGCTGATGATGGGAACCAATGTGTCAACCTCCAGCGGCGATGCCAGATTGATATTCGTCATGTCGACAGCCTCAACCTCATAGACCGTCGGACGGCTGAGATGTTTCGCTACCAGATCAGCCGTGGCGATCCTTTTCAATTCCAGCGGCGAAGAAATGCCTTCGTACTGCACAAAGCGGACGATCCTGCCGAACCTGTTGACCGCTTCAATGTTTTCGATGTAATCAACATTGTCATTGACGGAGGCGATGCCGATCGTCTGCTGGTTGCCGTTTGCGTCGGTATACTTTGAAATCGGATAGATCGCCGTCGCGAAGGGCTCTCCGTCTGAGCCGATCTGCAGGCTCTTGAGATTGACGGACTGCCGGATGGACTGCGTGCTCCTTCTCGTGATTTCTGACCGGAGCACCAGCTGGTTCTCCGTATCCGTATAGCGTACCTCCAGATAACCGCCGATATTATTCAACCCTTTGGTCAGAATGTTTGTCCATGCGGTATCATAGGACTGTGAGGACGTTGAAAATTTCAAATCGCTGTAAGCGCTGCCTGTTTCGTTGATAAAAGTAAATTGATGGGATGGCGTTGACAAGGCGTTGTGCATACCGATTATTTCTTCAACAAACAGCGGATAACGGCAGTTGGTACCGGTGCCCGGAATCGGATGAATACTTGAATTTTCGTTGAACACATAAGGCGGTACGATGGTATCATTCAGGAACGCCAGCACGCCCTCACATTCTACATAGCAGCTGTTGAAATGGTCAGTCTGTATGTCAACTATCCTTGCGCGGAACAGCAGCAGCCAGTCGTTGTAAAGACTGACGATACCTTCATAGCGCCGAAAATGCCGTACACTCGGATGGTGAAAACGGACAGCAAAGGTCAGCTTGCCGGCGCCGTTTGTTTCACGGTGATAGGTGCCGCTGAAAATCTTGTAAACATTATCAACCGGCCGCAAAACCGGGTAAACAACGCCGTTTCTTTCGTAATCAATACGATACATCAGAATTTTGCCTCCCGGTAACGGATTTCCACGTCGGCGGTGACGTCTGAGCTTGGCACCCATGTCCCCAGCGAATCACTCCATGTGCTGGCACTGACAACAAGCTGCTGTCTGCCCGGTGTCAGCAGAAAATTAGTGATTTCAGTAGTACCGACATTTTCCACCGTCTGGAAGATTGTTGAACCGTCCATATATACCTCTACCGCCTTCTTTGCCGGTGTTCCCTCCAGCGAATTGACTTTCAGGATCAGCTGCGCCGGCGCCAAGGTGTAAGTTTGAACGGTTGTCATGTTGCTGAGCGCCAGAAGGTAGATTTCCGTCGGACGGAGCTTTTCTCGGAACGGTTCCGCATCGAGCGTCAGCGTGATATAGGCATAGTTGCCGAATTTTGGCGCGAGCTCCACCGACACGCTCGCCCATCCGCGCAGACGATACTCCGGATACTTGTCGTCGATAATCTCAATCTGCTGACCGTGCCAGAAATTGAAGCGGTCAACGATGACCGTCACCTCGTCGGGCTTGCCGCAGACGAAAAACTGAAACGTCACGTCACGATTTTCATAGAACACCATGCCGCCGTAGTAGTTGGAATAATCCAGCTTGCCGTTCATCGCCGGAATATCGTCAAACAGGCGCTTGGGTTCAGGGTTGTTATACTGAGCCGACAGGACGATCGCGCCCAGATCGGTATAGGTGTGGACTTTGCCGTTGATTGAAATGCCTCTGACCTTCATTTACACACCCCTTTCACGGTTGACGGCACGGTTGTACAGCGCGTTATCCATGCGCTCGACGGTTCTGCCGACAAGAATGTTTCCGTCAAGATAGATTCCCTGCTCCTTGCGCGCAATCGCGTCCATCTTGTCGATCAGCACGTCCATTTTGGAGGACAGGGCGATCAACTCGCTGCGATCGATTCCACGAGAATAGGAAGTATCAAACAACGGAGGAATGATCGCGTGATCCATGTTGAGCAGCTCGCCGAGCCTTGCTTTATCCGGCGTCAACGATTGATAGATCGCTTCGTTGACTTCATCTCCGGTCGCTTTGATCTCGCGCTTCATGCTTCCCATTTTCTTCAACACGCCGAGAACGATGTTTTTACCAACAAAAGGCGCGTGCTTGTTTGCGGGGCTGTGCATGTCCCACCAATCCGTAAACGCGTTATAAATGGATTTGCTGACGTTTCCGACGGTTTCGCCGATTTTGGCGAAAATGGAGTTATTCCACATGCCTTTGAGCATACCGAGGACGATATTGCCGCCGGTTTCTCCCATGTCGATGCTTTCTGCGCCTTTTTTAGCTTCTTGCGCGAGTCCTTTGCCGCCCTCTTTATAGTCGGGCTTGTGGACGTCAAATTCCTGACGACCGCTTGCGAGCGTGTCGCCCATCGCGCTTTTGAATGGCTCTTTCTGCTCTTTGACCGCTTCGGTGGAAGCTTCAACTTCTTTTTTTACCTCCGGCGTCAGCTTGTTAAGCTCTGCCTGAGACCGCACAACCAACTGCTGGGCGTTGTCTACCATCGCCTGTGTTATTCCGGGAGCACCGTTTTCATACGCCGAGCGGATATCATTAAGGCTTTGCTGACTATCCTTTAATTGCTGTTCCAGCATCGCTTTTGTCGCATTCTCAGCATAGACAAAATGATTTGTCATCATATTTGTCGCTTCGGCAATAGCGCTGGTATCTTTGGAAGCGATGGCGGACGTTACGCCCTCGTAGCTTTTGATGGTGTTGAGGTATTCCAGATACTGCTTCTGCGCTTTTTCTGTTTCCTCCTGCGCCTTTTTCCGCCGGGAGATCTCAGCGTCTATCGCAACTAAAAGCCCGGCTTTTTCCTGCTCCTTTTTCGGATCGGCTTTCCATTGTCTGCCGGTGGTGGTCTGCACCCATTCGCCGGTCGCTCCGAATCGGTTGTATTCCTCTCGCAGCTCTCGGATACGGTCATCAATGGACTGGACATCTTTTTTCATATCCTGCCAATCAGTAAAAGCCTGGGTTCGGTTGGTGATGGCTTCTTTATAGCTGTCGGAAAACGCGTCCTGCTGTGCCTGTGCTTTTTGAAGCTGGATCAGACTGTTGATTTCCGTCTGCATCTGCTGATAATTCTTGATGACGCCGCCGGTAATCTCATATTCCTTGCCAAAGGCTTCATTCAGAACATCAACGATGGTTTTTGCTTCTTCCTCATATCCGGCTTTGATTTTGCCGCTTTCATCGGTGATGGCTTTTAAGCGGTCAGCAAGACCTTCATAATAACCATACTGCCCTTCGATTTCTTTGGAAGCCTGCTCGCGCGTTTGCCTTAATTCATCCCATTTTTCGATGTTTTCATCTATTCGGCGATAGAGTTTATCCTCTTCTTCCGTGAGAAAAGCCGCACGCCGCGTCGCTTCATCTGTAGTGAGATAGTAGGTCGTAATGGCTGCCGCTACCAGTCCCAGCAAAGCTATCAAGGCGCCGACAGGACTTGCGCTTTGGGCGGCATTCAACCCGATTTGAGCGGTTTCTGCTGCCTTTGTCGCGCCTGTCATGCCTTTAATGACATTGACGACCTTCGGGATCACGCCAACAAGATCGCCAAAACCTTTGACAGCTTTTCCGCCAAGAGTAACCGCAGGTCCGGCAACAGCAACAAGCTTGATGGTATTTAATACCGCCTGTTTCTGTTCAGGACTTAATTTCTTAAATCCCTGCGTAATATCCTTGATACCCTTGACAACATCATCGATCAGCGGCTTTCCCTCTTTGAGTGCTTCCGCCGCCAAGTCTGCACCGGCTAGTTTTAGATTGTTCAGGACTTGCTTGCTTTCCTCCAGCGGGTCAAGCGTCGCGTCATAGGTCTTTTTGACGGTATCGCGGTAGTCCGTCATGGAGCCGGAGAGGTCGTCAAAGTTGATTCTGCCGTCGCGAATAGCGTTCGCCATCTCAGCCGCGCCCTTCGTGCCGAACAGTTCCGTTGCTTTTTGAAGCGCTTCGGTGTCGGTGGTGGCGTTCTTGATATCGCTGACAGAATCTTTCAGCGCTTCGCTCAGGCTCTTGCCCTCTTTGGTTGCGTTTTTGACGGACGTTTTCAGCGCTGTCAGCGCCGTGCTGTCATTGATACCGTTTTTCTCGAATTGCGCCATCAAGGAAATGCTTTCTTCGAGCGAAAGCCCCATTTCCTTGAAAATGGCATTGTTATCCAGAACCTTGTCCATCAATGCGCTGACTGCTACACCGGTCTCCTGCCCTTTAGCGGTGATCATACCGAGCAGGTCAGGCAGATTTTTGGCTGACAGATTCCATGCGCTCATGATCCGCGCCGTCTTGCCGACGGAATCAGCCACGTCCGCGTCGTTGATCTTGGCGAATTGCAAGTATTGCTCAGTAACGGACTTCAAAACCTCGTCCGTGTAGCCGAAACGCGTGTTGACCTCGCCGATTGCCGCGCCAATGTCTGACATATCGAACACGGATCCGCTGAATATCTCGTCAGCTGTCGCTTTTAGACTGTCAAACGCTTCCTCAGTCGCGCCGGTCTTTTTAACGATGATGTCATAACCGTTGTCGAGGTCTTTGAAGGAAGCCACGGAACCGGCGAGAACTGCCGCCGCTGCCGCCGATCCCTTATTCAACACGGAACCGGCTTTTTCCAACCCCGTGCCGACGGTTTCGGCAGTCTTGGAGACCTTCTCCATGTTCTCAACGGCGCTGTCCGCCATGTCCTTGATAACGCCCTTCAAATGCGCCGCCTTATCCTCGGCGTTTTTGAAATTGACCGCTCCGGACTTGCGCTGTACCTCAGAAAACTTGTCGCCGGTTTCTTTCAGCTGCCCTTCCAGCTTCTCCAGATCAATGCGCGTCTGCTCAACCTCGCGCTGATACTTGCGGTAATCCGCCTCGCCAATCTCGCCGTTTTTGAAAAGCTGATTGACCTTTTTCTGCTCTTCCTTCATCAAGGACAGGCGTTTTTTCGTCTCGTCGACCTGATCGGTGAGGATCTTCTGCTTCTGCGCGAGCAGCTCCACATTGCCGGGATCCATTTTCAGCAGCTTTTCAACCTGGCGCAGCTCCGTCTGCAAAGACTTTGATTTTTTCTTGCTGTCGTCGAGCGCCTTGCCGAGTTTGGTGGTATCGCCGCCGATCTCGACGGTCAAGCCCCTGATTTTCTTGTTATTCGCCAAAATGAACACCTCCGTAACGCGCTCTTAACGCGGCTCTGTCCGGCTTGGTCTGGCTGAGACAGTAAGCGTCCTCGAGCATTTCTCTGCCCTTTTCCGTCGATGAAAACAGGTGAATGACCGCTTCACGCTGCAAAATGAGAAAATCAACATAGTTGAGCCGGCTGACCGCCGGAATGGACAGCCGCGCGTAATCGGCGACCATCTTCTCAGCGGCGGTGTAGCGCTCAAAATGATAGCTTTCGTCATCCCCGGCGCCGGAAAGGTTCGGCAGCGCGCAATACGGCAGCTGCTCGACCGTCGCGCGGATAAAGGAAAAATACTCGAGTAAAAACGCCCACAAATGCCCCTCTCTGCGCCATTTCAGCGCGATTGCGGCGCCTGTGGTGTTGTAATCCATCAGCGCCGACAAATGCGGTATGGCAGCGGCGAGCGTTTCCTTTGTCGCTTCCCCGTCGACCGCCCGGCGGATCGCCGCCGTGATGAACGGGAAATGCTCCTTATACGCGAAAAGCGGAGGCGGCAGAATCGTTGCGCTTCCGGCTTTCAGCGTGGGCAGAGCCTGCCCGAGAATGTCCGTCTGCTTCAATTTCTGTCGCCTCCGTTAATCAGTCTTTCTTTTCCTCGTAGTAATAGACCTTGCAGCCGGAATCATCCAGCGGCTGACAGTCGATCTCGAGGTCGGTAACCGTCGCGCTGTCCTTCTTGAACTCGATGTTCGCGTTGGTGTTGTGCGTGCCGGCGACGATGATCCAGATATCGCCGTCCACCTTGTCGGGATGATGGAAGATCCACAGATGCGGGGTCTCGTCGTCATTGTCGATGCCGCCGAACGTCGTCTTGTACTTCGCCACACTGCCTTGCGCCGCCGCGATCGTTTCGGGGTCGGAAGCGGTGGTGATCAGCCGCTGCAGCACTTCGGCGGAGAGCGTCATCAGACCGGCTTTCAGCTTCGGTTCCTCTGTCTGGAGCGCCACCTTCTTGACCAGTTCCATATCGTCGCTCTCGATGGTCTTGGTCTGGTTGTATTCCAGCGTCACGCCGCCCTTCACGTGCGAGAAGCGGTTGGCTTCGGTGCAGTAAGATTCAGGGTCATTGATCGTCATGTTTGCGGTGAAAACACCGCCGTCATACAGATGACCGCTGCCGAGAATTACTCTTTTCTTCATTGTGCTGTCTCCTTTTCGATATAGTCAAATTCATATATTGTCATGTAATAGCGCTCGCTTTCCAGCCAGACGCGGCTCTCCTTGCGGTAATGGAGCGCGTGCGCTTTCAGCTGTGCTTCGATCGCGCTTTCTGTCGCGGGACTTGGTTTGTTCGGCGCATAGAGCTCCAGCCGGATGTTGTGCTCGAGCACGTCTACCGTCTCGTCAGAGCTGAGAGAGGCATCCGTGTCGTCGTGATAAACGGCAAACGGAACGGACGGCGGCTGTTTGAATACCGTCTGAATGTAGGTTCTGCCCTCGATCAGACCGGCGCCCTGCAAAATCTCATCAATCATCCGCTTTCACCGCCTTTTCCAGTCCTTTGACGTACTCATCGGCGACCTCGTCTACAGAATCAACAAGAAAGCTGTTCGGCTTGGTTCTGCCGCCGTTTCTGAGCTGGTGCCCGTGCACCAGCAGGTGCGTCAGACGGTAATCGGGATCCTTGACGTACCAAACGCCCTTATAGGTGTAGCCGCCGTCCTCGTAGGTGCTCGCGATATGTCCGGCGAAACTGCCGGTGTCCTTCGGCGCGCGCTCCCTGGTCTTACGCACCAGCTTCCGGATGGCACTGGTCGTCACCTTACGCACGCGCTGCGTCACCTCGCTGCTGTAGCTGTCGAGCCGCTCGGCGATCGCCTTGTCAAGATCAATAATGCTGATCGTATCCTTCACCGTTGCACACCCCTTCCAGCTTCACGGTATGATGCCGCTCCTTGAAATCGTCGTAGTCCTCCACATAGAACACCGCGTCGCGGTAGATGATGCGGAAATCCTGCGTGTTCAGATAGATGGCGTGCAGCGCGCTGAGGTAGCGCACCTCAAAAGTCAGACTGAACGCCGCGCGCCTGGCGCCGTAGTCATGGCGTTCGGCGCCGCCGGTACGGTTGACGCGCGCCATCAGCTGCAGCCAGTCCTCCCATTCGCCGTTCTGATCCAGGCGCTGGAGGACGATCCGCTTGTCAAATGGTTCCTGCTTCACGTCTGCTCCCTCTTTTCCAGCCGCATCTGCATCATGAAATCACGCGCGATCCGGCGGTACCGCGCTTCACTGCTTGCGCTCATTATGCCGCGATTGTCGTACAGCTCCGCCGCGATCATCACGCCAAGCTCCTTCGCTCTCGGATCCTCGCGGTCGTAGTCCTCATGGATCGCCGATTGCAGGAAACGGTCGGCGGCAGGAAGCTGCCTGTTGATATTGCGCAGAACGATCTCGTCCGGCGTGTCCTCATAGCCGAGGTAGTCCAGCACATCCTGCGCCGTTACCTGAAATTCAGCCACCTGCCCCCACCTCCGATCAAGCGGTTACCGTGACCGTCGCGTATTTGTAGGCGTCTGCGTCCTGCTTGACAAAGTCGTTGCGGATGATACCGCGGATCAGAGCGCCGTTCTGTGCGAACGCGTTGAAGCCGTCCACAGCAGCGGTATCGCTGACAGCGATCTCAAGCTGCTGACGGTCAAACATCTTGATCGCCTCGGTCAGCTCGCCGACGACAAAGGGAATGACGGTGCTGCTGTTGGCGCCTGCCGTGCTCGCCCAAACACTGTTGGGAACCACGACCACCTCGCGCACCTTGCCGCCGATGCACACCTGCATCTTGCTGGGATCGGAAGGAACGGGATTGAGCAGCGGTCTGTGCTGGGAATCCTCGAGCGAATCCAGCCAGTTCATGCCGTCGTCGTTGGTGTAGATCTTGCTGTCATAGGCGGAGCCGACCGTGACGTTGATCAGCTTTTTCAGCCCCTTGAGGTCGGTGATCGCCACAGGGGTCACGCCGGCGGTGAGCTTGCTGAGCACCTTGTTGTTGATGGTGGCGACGCGCTGTCTGCCGAACCAGCGGACGATCTCCGCTCTGATGTTGGCGGAAGAATCGGCAAGCAGATCCTTTGTGACCGGGATGAAGCCGCCCTTGCCGGTGATGTTGTAATTGATCGGCAGATAGGTGGGCGCTGCGATGTTCGGCACTTCACCGCCTTCCTCTAAATCGGTGAATCCGGTGCAGGAAGCTTTCGTCTGGAAGGTGCGTCTGCCCTTGTAGGTGGTGACGTTCTCTGTGGAGATGTAATTCTCGAAGGAGAACTCCGCCTCCTTGAAATGCTCGATCTCCGTGCGGATGTCTTCGGGAACGGTATAACCGCCGTCGGCGTTTACGCCCTCGCTCATAGGCGTAACGGTACCGTCCTTGCGCACCATACCGCGGATCGTGGACGCGAATTTCTCCGTCACGTCCTTTTCGGCTTTCTTGTCGAACTGCTCGCCGCTGAGCTTCTTCGCTTCCTCCTGCTCACGCTCGAACAGACGCTTCTCGGCGTCGTACTCCTTTTCGAGCGCGTCCGCTTCGTTGAGCAGCTGCGTCGCCTTGTCGACGTCCTTGCCCTCGCCGTCGGCAAGAAATGCCTTCGCCTGGCTGGTCTTGGTGTTGATCTGCTCACGCAGGTCCTTCATTTTCTTGTTCAGTGTTACCATGGATTATTCCTCCCTGAATTTCATTTCTTTGATCCTGATCCTGGCGTTCAGCTCGGCGGTAGCCGCGCTGTCATCAGGCTGTTCCTTGTGCTGTTTTCTCGTGCCGGCGTTCGTCTGACACGGTACCGCCACAAAAGACACCTCATAGGCGTCGGTGCAGTCCGTGATCAGCGCCCGGCAGGTCTTACCGTTGTACTCCTGCCCCTTGCGGTGCGGACACTGCTGAAATGCTTTTCCGCAGACGCTGCACAGCATTTCGGATGTGGCAAACCCGACGGAAACCTCCTTTTTGATACCGGCTTTGATCTCCGCTATCAGATCGGCGTTTCCGGCGTTCACCATGTAGCAGTGCGCCACCAGCGTTGTCAGCGGTTCGCCGAGCGCCGTCTTTTCGCCGCTCTGCTCGCAAACCGTGTCGTAGATCCGCGCCTTCTGATTCTGCGCGCTGGGGTTATGGTCGAAGATGATCGTCTTGCCCTTCAGCTGCGCCGCAAGGCTCTCGACCGCCTTCTGCGTCAGCGGTTCATAGTCGCGGTCGATCTCCGGCGCGTTGCTGACAACGGCGATCTTGAACAGATACACATCCTCCGCCTTCAACGGCTCCAGCGTGAAGGCGTTGATTTTCTTTAACTCGTCATCGGTAGCGGTGAGAGCGCCAACCTTGGCGGTTTTCTGGATCATGCCGTCTTTCATGCTCACTCTCACCCCCTTTCCGCTGCTTCGATATCCTTGAGGTAGATGGTCGCGCTGTTGACGATGAGGTCGTCACCGCCTGGAAGCGCTTCGCGGTCATCCTTTGCGCGCGCCTCGTTCGGCGTCATCTGCGCGGAGTAGATGGCTTCGCGGTTCGCTTCGATGCGCGTTTTATAATCAGCACGGAGAATCGAATCCACATTGAATTTGGTGTAGAATTCCGTGCCGGTCAACAGTTTGAAATTGGCTTCGTCCTCGTACTGTTTGATAATGAACAGCAGGGTATCCACCAGAAAAGCCAGCTGCTGGGCTTCCGCCGAGGCGTAGCTTGCCTTGGTATAATCGCCGATCTGCACCGGCTTGATGCCGAACGCCGCCGCGATCTGAACGGCGGAGTACTGCTTCAGCTCCAGAAATTGAGAATCCGCCAGCTTGACGTTGGACAGGTTCTCAATCTTCGCCATATACGGCAGCGGAATGAGCATGTCAATGCCCTCCGCCTTATATTCGCCCTTGATGTACTTTTCAATACCTTTGATGAACTGCTTTTCGTTGGCATCGGAGAGATCGCCGGTGTACTGAATCGCCGCTTTGCCGGCAAAGCCGTTATCGTACATCTTGTTGAGTAAATGCTGCGCCTTGACGTTGCCGCTGATGGTTTCCGCAAGCACCTCGCGGACAGACTTGCCGACCAGTCCGTTTTTCGTCGCAAAATTACGAACATGAAACATGGAATCGAACGGAATCATGATGATTCTGCCGTTCGGCGCAGTATAGCGGTACCACAGCGACGGCGCGTCGGCAAGTATCTCCGCGTTGTCATACCACAGGTCGATCAGCCACGGCTCCAGCGGAAAGAGTTCCGGCTCGCCTTTCTCGTTGTAGCGGATCCAGGCGTAGCCATTGCCATAGTGATTGCGGTTGTATTCCATCAGCGACCAGAACAGCGCCGCGCCCATGTAGCGGTTCGGGCGGTCGTGCAGCAGCTTCCAGTAGGGACTGTCGCGCTGCTCTTTGATGCCGCCGCGTTCGGTGCGAGAAAGCACCTTGACCGGCATCTTGCCCAGCGCTTCCGACAGGATCTTCAAGCAGGCGAAATATGTGGCGTTGCTGATCGCTTCACGCGTCTGATTGTCGCCGCTGAGTCCGAGAAAATCCGCCAGCTCGCGCCAATGCTCCATGGTATCGTCGATCGTGCCCTTGCGGATGATGTGCGCCGCCATCTTGACGCGCTCTATGAATTTGATGGTAACCACCCCATTTGTGCCAGATAATCGTTCATATCCTGATCGCAGTTCCTTGTCGGCTCGCCTTTGTCCTGCATACGGCAGAAATGCGCGTCGATACAGGCGTCCACCGGGTCGATCCGGTTGCCGTTCAGAGAACCGCGCTTGTCAATTTTGATTTCGTTAAAAGAGTTTTTCGTTTCGACCGCGTTTTCAAAGCTGTAAACAAGCAGCTCGTTGCGCCGATCAAACAGCACATTATGCTCACGGGCACTGAGCTTGATGTCCTCAGTCGCGCTGCTGAGGTTTTTGGCGGACTGCGTGACGATAACCACCTTGTCTGTCAGGTCCTCCAGATCGGCAAGAATGCCGTCGGCATTGTGCGGATCCACACCGATCGCGCGAAAATGCAGCTGATAGCTCTCTTTCAGCTTCTTCAGATCGCGGATGATGAATTTATAGTCGTTCTTGAAGCTCATGCTGTCGCCGGTTGCGGTGATCAGACCGTCCTGCTCCCATATATCATAGGGCGCAAGGTCGTTCTCGATATGCTCCTGCAGCCGTCCGAGCGGCATGTATGAATGTGAATGAAAGAAGGGAACGCCGTCACAGTCAAACTCAATTGACCAGCTTGTCAGGTCGCCGCCGCTGGAAAGGTCAAGTCCGACCCAGCAGTCAGCGCCGCGGAAGCGTTCAAAATCTATATCCGCCAGACAACTGCGGAGGTCGTCGGGGTTCACATAATTCTTGTTGTCTCCGCGCGTCCAAAGGTTGACGGTCCTGGTGATGTAGGTCGCACGCGTCGAGCCGCCCATGACCTTAGCGTCCTGCGCTTCGCTGAGCAGGCGCTCGATGTTCTCTTCATCGCCGACGCACAGCGGATTCGCCTTGAGCAGCGCCTCTACGCTGTAAATATCGTCGTCCTCGTCGGGACAAAAGATATCCGCGAAGAAGTCCTCGGCGGTAACGGTGCCCTCCAAGACGGAGATGGCAAAGCGGTCAAGTTCCTTGCAGTAGCTGTGTGGATTGTCGCCGCGCGTCGTGATGGATGACATCATGGTTTCCGGCAGATTGCGCGTGCCTTTCCAGAGTTTGGAGTAGACGGAGTTGTCTTTTTGCAAATGGAGCTCGTCCAGCGAGATGAAAATACCGCGGAAGCCTTCGTCCAGTCCGCCCTCTTTGCTAAGTGCCTCGATGGTGCAGCCGGTATTCAGCGCGATGATCTCGCTCTTGTAGTCTTTGATCAGGAAGTATTCCATCAGATCCGGGTCAGCCTTGATAAAATTCCGCATTTCCTCCCATACAACGCGTGCCTGACGGCGCTTGGTGGCAGCGGTGAACAGCTTGCCCTCTTGATACCCGGAGAAACCCGCGATATAGACGCCGATACCGCCGTTTTCAAAAGACTTGCCATTCTGACGCGCTACGGATTTATAGCGGCGGCGAAAACGGCGGCGGTCGTTGGACGTCTTTAACCAGCCGAAAGTGCAGCCGATGTCAAAGGCCTGAGAGCCGATCAGCCTGACGGGCTTCTTCTCAAAGCCCTCGCCGATCGTCAGCGTCTCAAAAAATTCGAGTACGTTGTCGGCTGCTTCAACGCTCCAGTAGTACGGAAACTTGGCAGTTCGCTGCCGCTCCAGGTCGCGCAGGTGACGCTTGCAGGCGAGAATGTGATATCTACCACAAAACGGGATTTTTCCGTCGACAACCGCCTGCGCGTATTCAGTTACCCTGTCGGTCATGCGCTATCCCGTCCGGTTAAATCTGGAAAACTTGTTTTCGGTTTTCTTCTCCGGCGCTTTCGGCACAACCAGCTTGCAGCGGCTGGAGATGGTCAAGCCAAGGTCAGAAGCGAGCTTGCGCAATTCATCAAGCCGTTTGGCATAAACGTGTGAGGCAACTTCGTATTGTTTCTCGTCGTCAAAGAAATCCACTTTGTTCATGATTTCATTGGCTTCCTCGAACCGCTCCTGCGCGATCACCAGCCGCGCCAGTGCGTCGTTGTCGGTCTCGCCCATGATCTCTAGCTGTGAAAGCTGTTTGGCGAGCTTACGGAACAGCTTTTTCTGTGAATCTGATAAGTAAGCAGGCGGCTTGATGCCCTTGGGCACGGGCTTGACCTCGCTTGCCTCTCTCTGCCTGATTTCTTCCTTCGTTAAATGTTTTTTGCCCTTGAATTCCAGGAGCTTTACCGGCTGTCTGGGTCTTGCCACTGTCATCACCGCCTTATCAAAATTTCATTTAGGGAGTTTTTTCCATACCATCC
>Ga0326511_10002657_pt1 | contig 14444 bp, 27 predicted proteins | sample 0_2496_0518_D_FD_203701 | JGI IMG/M metagenome (GOLD analysis project Ga0326511, IMG submission 203701) | Bovine rumen microbial communities from UC Davis, California, United States - 0_2496_0518 | ecosystem: Host-associated > Mammals > Digestive system > Stomach > Rumen | place: USA... | reverse complement strand
TACCATGTGAATCAGATAAAATCGTTGGGCATATATCCTTCAAATAGTTTGCCCCCCCCTTGCCGCCTTGCTGGTCAATGCCGTAGCACACCGCATGGACTTCTGTTTCATTCAGCGTGTACATTGCCCCCCCCTACTCTGTAGCCATCGCCTTTGTGGGAGGGGCGATAGCCGTTTCCCTCCAGACAAATAATGTCTGATCTTGGCTCACACCCAGAGTGCCGCTCTTCTCCCATTGAATCAGCGCACCCTTTCCGGCTTTCTTCCCGTAGTAATCTCGCTCACACCCCCCCTAATTTTGAGGGTACAAGAAGTCTTGTAGGCACTCTTTGATATATGCTGTGTATTCTGTATCCCATCCACGCTGATTACTCTTTCTCCAGGCTTGCCAATGCTTGCTGCATAGATGATGACCTTTCGCTGGAGCGCCGCAAACAACGCAGAAAGACTTCTCGCGGTGCTGTTTGGCGTGACAGCTCTTGCACAAGCGCACCAAGTTCTGCGGATCGTTGTTCATCGGATTCTTGTCGATGTGGTGTACTTCCGTATACCCCACTTTCCCACAGATAGCGCACGGGGCATCCGGCGTTGCAGTCCTCGCACGGAGTCTGCTTGCCTTTGGCGTAGGTGCAAGTTCTTTCCGTTTCTCCTCTCCAAGTGCCTTGTTCGCGCAATCCACAGAGCAAAAGCGTCTTTTCAGAAACCAGTACATCGGCTCTTCGTATCCACTCGACAAAGGTCTTCTCTCCAACTTCTTCCCACAGCGTTCGCAATACTTCTCCGGCGTTGGTAATTTCGGTCTGCCCAAATGTATCACCTACCACTCCACTTTGGTTTTGTAGCGCAAGCCGAAGCTCAGTCGGAAGGGTCTTCCTACGCTTGTTTGCTCTCCGCAAAATGCCAACGACTGCCCTTGCGCTCAAAGAGTATTTCGGGTGCGCTGAGTCCTCCAAAATCTGCGACAAGCGCGATACGTTTTCTTCTCTGGGGGACTCCCCAAAACTGGGCATCGTGAAGTCTCCAAGCAATTGACCATTTACCATCCGCAGAGTAGTAGCACCCGGATTTTGTCCATCCTCCGTCTGGTACACACACACGCACACTGGCATCCGGATCTGCGACTTTGATGATTTCTTCGATGACCGCTGCGAAGTCCGAGCCTTTTGGATTTCCACTTGAGAATGCTCCAGGCACGTTTTCCCAGACGAGGTATCGAGGTCGAACCATGAAACCTGACCTTCCAGTTCTTTGCACATCTTCCGCTCTCATCTCCTTTACTATCCGCATCTGCTCCATGAACAGGCCGCTTCTCTCGCCAGCGAGTCCCGCCCTCTTGCCAGCAACGCTCAAATCTTGGCAAGGCGAACCGCCTATAATGCAATCCACAATCGGCAGCTCATGCCCATTCAGTTGCGTGATATCTCCGAAGTGCTTTATGTAATCACTTCCTTTTCTTTCATTCAGCCGCACAAAATCAGCAGATAGTTTAGCCTATAAACTTGCATGGGCTGATTGCTTTCTGCTGATAATGTACGGCACAGTTTTAGATTTCTTCTGCTTCCTTGGCTTCTGCGCTGTCTTTGAACCAGCCAATGCCCTTTCTGTTAGGGTTATGCCCCATACGATAAGGCCAGAGAGGGCAGCTCTCCGATGGGCAGAGGCGTACTTCTTGCATTTGGCCGCACATACAGTCGAGGCATTTGGCTCTGATAGATTTCAAAGGACTGAGCATATCCATCGTTCCTCCTCAATCCGGCAGCAAGCCGGCGTACTTCTCACGGATTTCCTGTGCGCTTCTGCGTTCACCAAGGGGATCGTCGGTGACCGTCTCCTCTTTCTGCGCTTCCACCATGCCGAAGTGGGCCTTCTCCCACCAGATACCGATGACCGGATTGATCGTGCCGGAGGCCATCGAAGACTCGATGCTGCCTTCCAGAATCAGCTTGACCATGCTAAAGAATTCCTTATAGCGTGGATCTCCCTGTCTCCGAGCGCCGGTCGTGTATTCGTGTACCCTTCTGCGGTCTACGTGAAGGGCGAGGTAGCAATTGCCGGCGGTGACTGGGAAGTCCTGCTCAAAGCAAGCCTGGAGGTACTGCTGTAGGCAAGAGGCGAGGGAGTCGATGTCGTTTATGTCTGCTTGCTTGCCGATCTCCATACAAGTCAGAACGTGAGCGACAGCTGCCGACGCCTTCCCGCTCCCGGTTGTCTTCATTGCCTCCGACATGGGGCGGCTTCTGGCTACGTGCAAGGCCGTCTCTTTCTGAATGGTTTTCTTATTCTTGCTGCCGGGAGGACGCCCCCTCTTCTTCGGCTGCATTTGATTCTGTTCTGCCATTGATCAATCCTCCCGGAATGGTTTATCTTCTTTGGCGTCTTCCTTCGGCTCGACCTTCTGCCAGCTGCGTTGTCTGCCGTAGACGCCGACGGTTCTGATGCCGACCCGCTCCCAGCCTTTCATGCGGTTGAGGATCTTCCCTATGTCTTTCGACTCGACCAGGCTGGGGTCCTTGGGGAAGTCCAGGTTGGAAGACAGGGCGCGATGGCACACCTCCCGCACACAGGTGTATTCTCCGGGGTTCTTCCGGTCGAGGAAGGCGGCGATAGCACCCACCCGCCAATCGTCTTGCATGGCGTTCTCTTGTGCCTCCTGGTACTTCTCGACCAGTTCCCTGTCGGCGAAAGGCTGCATGGCTTTCTTCCCAAGCTTTGCCTTTGCTTCTGCCCAGCACTGCATGATGTACTCCCGGATCTCCGCCTCATGGTCGAAGATGTCATAGCCATTGCACTTCACTTCCACGGGATACCAGCGCCGGTTTCCGGTCTTATCGACCAGCGGATTCAAATCGTTGCTGGTAGCACAGAAGATGCACCGACGGAGAAGTTCTGTCGGGTTCCGGTCGTATGGCTTGCGGTACTGGTCACGCTGCCGGGAGACGAAAGCTTTGATCGCCTCCTGGTCCTTGGTCTTGGTGAAGGCTGACATCTCCGGGATCTCCAAGATCCACTTGCCCTGGAGATCCTCGATTGCCTGTTGCCCCTCCATGATTTTTAACTCGCCGAAGTATGAGTCGTTGATGGCAAGGTATCGGATGAGGGTAGACTTGCCGGAGCCTTGCGCTCCCATGATGATGGGGACATCTTCAAACTTGCAGCCCGGTTCGTACAGGCGGTGGATGCCGCCGGCGAAGATCAGCCTGGACACCTCGCGGGTGTACTTGGTGTCTTCGCAGCGGCCCCACTTGGAGAGGAAGTGCTGGCATCTGGACTCGCCGTCCCATTTAATGCCGTCCACGATATCCCGGATAGGGTTATACGTTCTCTCCGTGAACAGGATCCGAAGCGCAGCTGCGTGTTTATCTTTGGAGTACATGCCGAAGTTCGACTCGATGTACTGCATACTGTGGGCCTCGTCTGCATCCGTCCATCTGGAGATGGTTACATTCCCGCCCTTCACGCTGTGGATCTCAGGGATGCCGGCCAATTCGTTGAAGCGGATTCCCTCATAGCGCCGGTCGTTGAGCATGACCGTGGTGAAGTTCTCAATAGTCGGAAGCGGGATTCCGTTTTTGTTTCTGCGCTCCGATGGTATGATGCTCAAGACTCCGCTTGTGGTTAGATATTCAATGGCTGGCCACCTCTTTCATGCTGGGCATCCTCCCATCGTCCCAAGTTCATAGTCAACCTGGACGATCCTTGCCTGTGCTTTGGCGAGATCCTCTGCCAGTTCTGGCGTGTCAGGATTTGCGGATCTCAGAAACTTGTCGAGAGATATCCACTCGTCCATCAGACGGTGGTACTTGTCTTCCCAAGCTTTCTTCTCCGCCTCTTTCTTTCTAGCCGCCTCCCGGCGCTTCTGGAGTTCTACGCTGAATTCGATATCAATGCTGGAGTCAATCGGCAGATGCAGATTGAAGTCCTGATTGATTCTCTTCATAGCGTCCGACCTTGTGGAGCATTCACAGATGTCCTTAACAAAGCCGATCACATCCCCAGAAGCGCCACACACAAAGCACTTATACCCGTTGGTACTGTAAGACAGGTTATAGTCTCGCCCGTTATGGAAGGGACACGGGATGCGGTGACGCCGTGGAGGATGCTCCGGTGCGTAGGTCCTGACGGCCTCCTCCATCGTCACGCTGGCACGGATGGCTTCAGCGATGTCTCCCCAATCCGCCTTCCGCTCTGGCTTATAGTCCCACGTATCCACAGCTTAAACCTCCATGCCATTTATAGGTCTTCACATACTTGCACTTTCTGCAAGTGTAGACCGATACATTTGCCACACCACCAACGCCGTATCGCTTGATAACGTGCGGTTCCGGGCAGCTTCTCACCGCCCCAGGGGTGAACATCTTGCCGATGACATCATCTCGCACAGGCTCATAGGATGGCGTGTATGGGGCTTTACGATCACCCTGGCCCACGCATACCACCTTCTCCGCTTGGGAAGTAGCAGAAGCGATTTCTGCCTTTACGCATAGGCAAGTCGATAAGTTCCGGCTGTAGTTCTTCGACAAGCATAGCACCGAGAATGTTGAACGCAGCGGCAGACAGATGATCCTCGTCATCGCAACCGCACTGGTACTTTGCAAGATGCCTACAAGCAGAGTCGATGTAGCTGGAAATCAAAATGCCTTGGCGAAAATTCCAACGATCATATTTTTTTGCACCAGCTTCGTAATGCTTGGAAAGGCGAAGGATGGCTTCCCACGGGATTGATGCCATGTCCCCCTTCCCTTCGCACATATCCCTCACAGCACCGCTCTCAAATTGTGTGCGCTCCCCGCTGTCAAGAATCTCCATATTTCAATATATCCCTCGCTTTGTAATAGAGTATTGCATGGATAATCCGTGGCGTTTCTTCGGGCTTGCAGAAGATGAGAGTCAGGCCGAACCGGGCTACCCAAGACATGATAGACCCAGTAAGACTTTTGCTCGACAGTTTAGAGCGATAGTTTCCAAGGAAGATGTCAGACCATGTAGCATTTTCCACTATCCAGAACACAGAGGTGTTATGCGCTTTTGCTCTGATAAATTCCCGCTCAAATCGGAGACGATCAACAGTAAAGTTCCCACATATCTCGTCTATGCTTGCTTTACGTTCGATAATTACATCGTTCTCAAGCGTCATATCACCAAGCATAGCGGAGTAATCACCAGTCTCAAGATTCCGCACCTTGTATGGGACTTTATTCTTCTTGAGGTACGATTCGATGTGGTTGTAGACCTTCTCTTTGCTGTCAATTATGATTGTCAGACCCTTTAAGGCTTCTGCAAGCTCCCCGTCTGTATACCGCTTGTGCATTACACGAACGGCAACTCGTCATCGAGGTCAGAATCATCATCCAGAGTCGTGATGGTCTGGCGCTCCGGCTTTTCCCCCTCAAAGGCGGGAAGGTCTGCGGCACGGACAGGATCGAGGAAGTAGGACACCTGAGTGTAGCCCTGTGTGTCTTCCTTGAACATGGCAGCACCCTCTGCCCCAGTCCAACCAAGGAAGTTGAAGTCGCCTTCCTTGATTTCCGGGAACGCATCGAAGAACTGAGTCATGTTCCTGTTGAACCAATCGTTCTTAACGATGCGGTGGGTGACGGTGAAGCGACGCCCAGAAGGACGCAGCTTGATAACGATCATCGGAGTGCCGGGGTTCTTGCTGTTGGGGCCGGTGACTGCTTCATCCGCCTCCACAATGACCACACGGTGCTTGCCGGTCAATGCGCTCTCGCGCTCCTGTTCTTCTCTCTGATAAGAGTCCCAGTTGCTCAATTGTTCACTCTCCATTTCTCAATGTAAGTTTTCCACAATCCGTGCTTCTTGAGGTAATCCATGAAGTAGTGGATCGTGGTTTCGACAGGCGGCACGATGTCTTTTGGATACCGCTCCCGGTATACATACTTGCCGTCGCTGATGATGTAGGTAAAGTCTCTGGCCTCCGGGACCAGACGAAGGTACATCGGGTGCTGGTCGGATGACAGGTACTTGTTGAGGTGGTAGGTCTTGCTGAACTTGCAGTCGTAGATTCTCCCGGCCTTGAGATAGTCAAGGATTCCGTGGAGCAGAAACATCTGGCCATCCACCTCGCAGTCTTGGAACAGCGTGACTTGCTGTTGAGCGCCGTCCAGTTCACCCGCCATCTCCGTGATAACGGTGTACCATTCGTGGTCTTCAGAGATTGTTGCCCCCTTAAGTACGTTGTTCAAGCAGTTCTCAAAGCGGATGCCGTCCAGCATCGCCTTGGTCGGCTGCTTCTTTTCCCGGTTGAGGGTACGGAGAAAATCTTCGTACCCCCCATCGGTTTTGAAACTGTACTCCCAGGAGGAAAGGAGACTTTGCGTTATTCTGGCTTTAGGTCTTGTAGGCATATACCTTGCTGGCCTTATCCCAGACGATGTTCAGTTCAGCCAGCCGAGCCTTGAGCATCGCTGTCGCTTCCTTCTCGCTGGTCAGCCCGTGGTCCAGAGCCTTGATGGCCTTCGCCGCATCGCTAACATCCTCTGGGGAATTGACATCGGAGCAGATGACCTTCGCCATCGTCATGGCCGCATCGTACTTCTCTTTCTGAGGGCCGAGGATGGCGGATTCCTTCGACAGATTGTCGCGCACTTTGGCGAACAGCTTGGTGAGGAAATCGTTGGGCTGGCCTTCTGCCAGTTCCGGTACTTCGATGAGGCCCTTGATACCGTAGGCCGCTTTCGCGGAGTACTGTTCGGTAGGGGTGAAGCCAAGGTAACGGCGACCGCTCTGGATGAAGAGGTGGGCGGCGAGGTCTGCCGGCTGGTACACCAGGGTACGTGTGCTGCCTTCGACCACAAGTTCGTAGAAGACACCTTCGTCTCCGTTCTTCGTCATGCTCTCATGGAAGAGATAGATGACGTTGAACTTCTTTCGCAGTTCAGCAGACAGGCGAAGGAACTCTGCCTTGATTACGCCATATCCCTGGAGCGAGAATCCGCCATTGTTCTTGCTGGCCTTCGGGTCCGTTCGCATCGCCCAGTCCTTCATGTACTCAATCAGCGCACCGCATGTGTCGATGACCACCGTCTTGTACTGGCCTTCAGCTGCCTTGAGGTCTGCGAGGATCTCTTCGTAGGTCTTGCACACGGAGGCGTCTCTACGGTGGGCCGGGTTCACTCGCGCCAGCCCTTCGTCCGTGTCGATCAGCAGAACATCCGGGGCCGACAGGGCTAGCGTGGTTTTGCCCGTGCCGGGGAGGCCGCTGATAATCATGATGATGTTCTTGTTGGAGAAGTCCATATTCTCCGGCTTAACAATCGGCATCTTATCCCTCCTTATGCCAGGTCAAAGGCGTCATCGCAAAGGTCAAAAGCGGTTGCCATCTTAGGCTCCCTATTCACCCTCGCAGCTTTGAATGTAATCGGCTTGCCCTCGTCACAGCCAACGCCTTCACGGGGTTTCTTAAAAACCTCGACCACTTTCCCGACCCAGCCCTCTCTTGTTACTTCGTAGCGGTTGGCCTTCGCGTTGCCGACAATGATGTCTCCGGCCTTGAACTTGCAAGGCTTGCCGAAAGCGTCATCGCGCTTCAAGCGCTTGCAGAGCCTGTCAAATGCAATCTCCGCGCCAACCAGGAAGTCGAAGGTATCATCCGGGCTGCACTTGGCTTCGCCGACCTTACCCGAATCCAGGTCCTTGGCGGTGACTTTCATCGGGTCACCCTTGTCAACCATGATGACGATCTTTGGGGTCTTGCCGGAGGCAACCAACTCCATGCTGTGACCGGGAGCGCACCACAAATCGTCCAGGCTGGTGGAACCGGTGGGCCACTGAATCAGATCGTCATGGTCGTGGTGGACGATGCCGATGGTTCCGGGCTTGGGGTAGAACCGGGGAACCATTTCGTGAAGCGAGGCGTTGGTGAAGCGTACCTTGTCGCCCTTCTTCAGTTTTTCTACATCTACCATGTGTTTATCTCCTTTCAAATTAGATCTTGTACTTTCGTGCGAGGCGCTTAATTTCTGCCTCATATTCCGTTGGAGGCAGGTTCATAGGGATCTTGCGCTTGGCCTCTGCATAGCGACGGTAGCGTTCGTCAGAAGCTTTCCGTCTCATTTCCGTAATAGATGTCGCCACCTTCATCCTCCCAATCTTCATCTTCATAGCCTCCGTCTTGCATCCAGGGCGGGTAGCCCGTGCGCTCAATCGAGCGGATGATGGGGTCATTTGGAATTTGCTCCATCAGGATCCCTCCTCTGCGATCTTTCTTGCAAGTTTTGCAAGATCCCAAAATCGACGAGGATTGAGGCCGGTTTTTTTGTTGATGGCGACCAAGTGCTTTGCAACTGTCCGTTTGTCACACGCAAGGAAGTTCGCTGTGTTCGCCAGCTTCATGTCGTTGTTTGCAAAAGCAGACAGGATCTCAATGTCAAAGGAACTCAGTCCAGTTTCAATCGCAAAGCTCAATCGACCTTTGCCTCCTCTCGCATATCTTCCGTGATGAAAAGAAATTTTCGTATTTGCCCCGGCGAGTACTCTGTGACAGGAGCCAGCAGCGCCTCAAACCAATCGCTGAAAAAGAATTCCAGCATGTCCGACCGCTTAAGTTCCTTGCCGTCGGCGATAATCATTGCCAGTTTCCCGTACTTCAGAGACTGCCAGTCCATGACAGCCCTTTCAAGGATGGCACTTGCCAACTCTGTTGCGTCCTCGTCATCACGAAGCACCTTCCGCTTGATCGTCTCCTTCTGCCCACCGTTTACGGAGTCTCTGCTGAACAGGGGGCAACGGATCACCTTGAAGGAGTCCGAGATAATAGTGCGACCGAACAGTTTGAATTTGATCTTCGTGGGGATGGCCTCCCAGTCTTTGGCCGGGGTGAAGTTGTTCGCCCAGGGGCACCGCCTCGGCTTCGTGGCGTTGCCACAGCACCAGCACAAGCTGTAGTCATTCGGATTTTCTTTTGCACTCATAGATATCAATGGGCTTCATAGGCTTAGCCTCTTCGTCTTGCATTTTAATTACGCAAAGCAGAAAGATGATAATGCCGAGCATCAAGAGGCAGATGCCGACGAGGGCTACCATTGCCGTAATCATTGCCTACTCCTTTCTACGGCTCCGAGAAAGTCGAAGCCGAACATTATTGCCATGATGACCAGAACCGCGAGGCTGACAACCTCGTTGCCGAACATCAAGAACACCGCCGGGAAGAGGTACTTTACCATCACGCCTTCCCCTTCTCCGTGATTTCCAGATTCGCTTCAAGCCCCATAAGGTCGAGAATACGAACCAGGTCATCGTAGTTCCACTCGATGGGAGGCAGTCCCCAGAACCGCCGGAGACGTCCGTAGTTGAGTCCGGTCTGGTCGGCAATGTCCTTGAGAGACAGCCCCATTTGCTCCTTGCGGACAAGGATCGCGCCCCAGCCCATGTCAACCGGCGGCTGTTCGCGCTTGTACTTTTCTCCAAGTAAGGTCCGAGGCATGTCGCACCTCACATTCTTGGCGGCTGCATCTTGCCGAGGATAGCCAGAACGAGGATCGTCGCGCAGATGATAGCCGTGATTTGAACAGAAATTGCCATTTGTTTGCTCCTTTCATAGTCCTGTTTATGGTACAGCTAATGTGATTAAATTAAATGTGGGCTAATTCCTCCTTCGCTTTTTAAAAATTTTCTTAGCCCCGCAGAAAAAACTCTTGACTTTGTTACGGAATTGTAGTAAATTGATAGTGCCAACAATCAATAACTTAGCAATGCCGCATACTTTGTGGGGCTTGGCTTTACTTTACTTTCTCTTGACATGGCTTAGTATATACTAAGTAAATTTATTTGTCAAGCCCCTTTTTTAATATTTTCTCGTTTTTATTTAATGCGGCTTTGCGGATACTTGGAGGGGGAATTATGGACGGCAAGACCTTAGTAAAGATAGTTGAGATGGAACTATCGAAACGTGGCATTTCTAAAGCGCAGTTCTACAACAATTGCGGCATTTCCAGCGCGACCTTTTCCCAGTGGAGAACCGGCCTATATGAACCAACGCAATCCAAAATTGAGCAGATTGAAAAGTGCCTTGGAATAAACGTCGAAGAGATTGAAAAGTCAATGTCTATGGACGCCGAAACCGCCGACATCCTTCAGAGCATCCGGGAGAGACAGGATCTCCGCATTCTGCTCCACTCCGCGAGGGATGTCCAGGCCTCCTCTGTCTATGCGCTTATCAGTCAGATTGAAAAGATGAAAGAAGATGAGAATTAAGTTGACCCTACCTATTGAAGGCGCGGACTATTGGATTCGTTACATGAACATGCCGCCGAAGATTTATGCGTTCGTGCATCCGAACAACGACGGCACGTATATCATCTTTCTTGACCCCCGCCGTTCCCGTGACCAGCAGATCGAAGACTACATCCACGAACTGATGCACATTCTTAACGAGGATTTCTACAACAGCCGAAGCATCATTGAGGTTGAAGCGTCATGAAATGCAAGAAGTGCAAACGGCAGCTGCCGGACAACAGCATATACTGCAACTGGTGTGGGTTCCGGCAGATTGTGGACAGCACAGAAATTCGGGTCCCGCCTCCGAAACAGAATGGCAAGGCCTTCTACAACCAGGTCACCGTGGATGGCGAGAGGTCCTACGTGACAGCCGATACCGAAGAGGAGTACTACGCCAAAGCCAGGGCGGCAAAGCTGAAGATCATAGAAATAAAAAAAGCTGCCCCAAAGCTTACGCTTGGAACGGCAATCGACAACTATATAAAAGCAAACGACAAGGTGTTAAGCCCGTCAACCATCAACTGCTACAAGTCCTACAGGAAGACCCGCTTCCAGGAATACATGGACTGCGATATCGGTTTCATCCCCTATCAGAAGATGGTAAACGAAGAGGCGGCGAAGAACATCTCCGCGAAGACGGTGCATAATGCTTGGAGACTTGTTACTGCGGCATGGCCTGAGGCTTTAGGAGAGCCGCCTAAAATCAATCTTCCTAAGAAACGTAAAAGTGTAAGGCCTTGGCTGGACTATGAGCAAATCGATAAGTTTTGCAGAGCGATTCGCGGGAAACCATACGAATTGGGAGCGTTGCTTGCTCTGCAAGGGCTACGGAGGTCAGAAATACTATATCTTTCTGCTGACGATATAGATGCTGGCGCCGGGATCATCCACGTGCGCGGCGCAGCTGTCATTGGAGACGGGAACAAACTGGTGCGGAAGGACACGAATAAAAACTACTCGTCAACCAGAGACGTCCACATCGTCATACCAAGGATCACAGAGTTGGTTCGTGGTAAAAAAGGCTTACTAGTGACAACAAATCCGACCACGCTATATGGCCTCATCAATAAGCTGTGCGAAAAGAACGGCCTCCCGCAGGTGGGCGTCCACGGCCTTCGCCACTCTTTCGCAAGCCTTGCCTATCACCTTAACTGGTCGGAGGCCACGACAATGAGGGAGGGCGGCTGGTCGAACGCAGACACCGTCCATCGTGTCTATACTCACCTCGCCAGCAAAGACGCAGACGCAGACATCGCCAAAATGAAAGAGTTCTATTCCTAGTAATTTAGTAGGACTAGTTTTTTTAGTAGTATTCGATAGTGCCAATTTCCAGTATATTTTGCGTTTTGTAAAGTATATTTTGCAACTACACTTTAACTAGTTAAAGTTTCGACTATAACTTTTTGAGGCAAAAAGTACCAAAAAATAAAGAAAAAGGTCAGAAATCAATGACTTCTGACCTTAAAAAGTGTGGTGACCCGTACGGGACTCGAACCCAATTATCGAGCCGCAAACCCGTTGAAAATACTGGGTTTTTTCAAAGTGTAGTTTTTTTAGTAGTTTTTTTGATGGGGCGATCAAGCCGCCCCTTTGATGTTAGTTGCCGTCACCGCCGCCGCCTCCGCTAAATGACGGATATGCGTCTGCGGTTTGACAACGCGCCATAGCTTACTCCCCCCTATTATACTGAGCAGTGCTGATTCCCAGCAGAGCGCCAAGCAGAGTGCAGATCACAGCGGCGGTCTTGGCCACCTCATCGGCGAATGGCCAGCCCCAGACTGCGGCGAGGCCAACGTAGGCTGTAGCCAGAGCCGGGATGACGATCATCGTAATCCACTTCAGAACGTCGTACACTTTATCAGGCAGTTTCATGTAGTTCCCCTTTCTGGTGAGTAAGAAACTCACCCTTATACTTCAGTTTTTCGTAGGTATCTTTCACGTGTTGCATCGCAACATGGCCCCTGTTGTTCTTGAAGGCTGGGTGCTTATCGCAGTAAGCTTCATACATGTCGATGTCATCCAAGATATCTTCAAAGTATGACTCGGAATGGAGCCGGTTCTCGCACAGTTCATCGTTGAAGCGTAGGATGCGGAGCCGTGCTTGCCGCGCCTTGTCATCCTCGTCTTCCTTTATGTGCAAGTCCAATGTTTGCTGGAGTGTTGCAATGCTGTCTTGCGTTTTCTTTCGATTACTGATAATCGTAGGGACAATCCCGACAAGAGCGACAAAGATCGGGACACACGCCTTCAGAATATCCAACCACATCAGTACTTCAGCCCCTCTTTCCACGTGAGCGGTCCCACGACGCTGTCAGCAGTCAGGCTGTGGTCGCTTTGGAACTTTTTGGTTTCTGTGGCGGTCAGGTCATCAAACTTCTCGGACACGTAGTTGACTGCGTAGCCCCTTGCCTTGAGAATGGATTGCCAAAGTCCGACATCGGGTCCAGACATCCCCTTGTCGATCATGCGCGGTGGCCAGTAATCGGTCTTCGGGGTAGGCTCAACGCCGCCGGCTTTAATTTCCTGCTCGATTCTCAGAGCAGCCTGGTATCTCGCCTCGACGTTATTGATTGCCGGCCTTTCGTACTCTTTGCACACACGGCTGACAGCAATCTGAAGAGAGTCGGTCACCTTAAGGTAGTCGAGCAGACCGTTGTACTCGTTACGCAGTTCGTCCAAAGAATAAGCGACTTGCATACTTTCATCGCCGACGGACACGCCCATCGCCTTTGCTTTTTCCAGCAGCCCCTTTTTGCGGCTCCAGAAAGTCCACTGTAGTAGTCCGTACCCGATTGCATCGTAGTAGAAACCCCACGGGTCAATCGCTCCGGTGTCAACTGTCCGGGTGTACTCCTTGCTCTTCTCAAAGCCAGCGGAAAAGTCGCCTTGCTTACGGTATGAACAGCAGTTGCTCTCACACTCCGCATTGCCAAGCATTGCCAGAGCGCCGCAGTGGGAAAGCCCGGCGCTCCGGTACAAGTTGTAAATCGTTTGTTTGCTCATGTTTACTCCTCCAAAAGCCCGGAGTAGGTTTTATCATCGTCGTCCATGTTTTTTATATTGCTGCGAGTTTCACATACCAGCCGAAAGATATAGTAGAGTCAACGCTATAAGTATATGACACGTTACCGCTTGCCCTTGCCACGTTCCAGTCTATCCTTGTGGATTCTGTTAGAGCAAGTGGCGCAATCACAGTTGCCTTGTACGGGTTTCCAGCCGAAGGAAAAGCGTGGCGGTCTGCCGCTATCTGTTCAGAACCTTTCAATATTTTGAAAATTGCATCGAAGCCTGAGTTTGGATTCGCGTAAAGATTTCCACCCACAAGGTAAACACCTGGTTCCAAAATAGCCCAGCCTGCATTTGCGTCTGTGGCTGAATTAACCGTTATGCTCGAAGCGAACGGAACCTTTACTGCTGCCGGTTGAAGTCTAGATAATTCTGCATCCAGCGTAGTCCCATCAGCGTCCACGGTCACACCAGACGAATCGATGTATTTGTCAAAAACAATGCTCTCAGCCACGGGACATCACCCCGCAATCAGTGTTAATCATGTGTCAGCCCTCCAGCGCGGCCTTGACCGCTTCGTACCAATGAGGATAGCGCTCCCGGACATCCTCCAAGGTCAGCTTCCCAGCCTTAATCTTCTTAACAAGCAGCTTAACCATTAGCTTCCTCCTTTTCCGGGAAAACAGCGGCCCACAACTTCGCGATTTGCTCCTCATGGGCACAGACCATCTCGGCCAGGTCCAGCGTGGCGTTTTCCGCGCCATCAATCCCGGCTTGCAGCTCAGTCGCCACATCTGGGCCAATAGTGGTCACAGTGTAGGTGAGAGAGGCGAAGCCGTCTGCCTTAGACATGGCGACAAGGCCCTTGCTGTAATACAGCTCTGCGGAATCGCCGTTTGTCACTTCGATGGTGGCCGCGCTGCCGTACATGGCCTCCAGGTGAGCAAAGTCAAGGGAATTGGGGAATGTCACCATCAAGGCGCTCCCCTGGTATTTAACAGTTGCACCGTCAACGGTGCGGGTTCCAATTTTGACCATTGCTTTTTCCTCCTTATGCAGTACGTTTCCAAACGTACACAGCCAGATAAGGCGGCATGTTATTATGTGCCTGTCCGCCGCCGATTCTTTCCGTCGCTGATTCCGTGGTTCCTTCCCCCCACGATACAGGTCGCCACCGGACATTGCCAGTCGCGGCGTCTTTA
>Ga0326511_10002656_pt1 | contig 14446 bp, 20 predicted proteins | sample 0_2496_0518_D_FD_203701 | JGI IMG/M metagenome (GOLD analysis project Ga0326511, IMG submission 203701) | Bovine rumen microbial communities from UC Davis, California, United States - 0_2496_0518 | ecosystem: Host-associated > Mammals > Digestive system > Stomach > Rumen | place: USA... | reverse complement strand
ATAAATAAATAATATAAATAATATGAAGCGAGAAGTTAAAGATCATACTATAGAAAATATAGATGAAATAGGTTATAAACATAATCATTATTCAACTACATTATATGTTTTCTATCAATTTATTAAAAAAGAGAATTTTATAGTTATATATGCAGATTCATATCTTGAAGCTAAAGCATTGTTATATTCAATTAATCCATATGCAGACTATGTATATAATTTAACAGAATATAAATTACAATATGTTGACTCATATAAATTATTTAGTATTTGCAAGATTGAACCTGAATGGGAATTTACTCCAACTTTTGTAAATAAAAAAGATTATAAGAAATTACAAAAATATATTCTTGATAAAGAGTGTTCAAATATAAATAATGCAAAAGTTCTTACAAAAAACCTTGCAGATGAATTAGGTTGTGAAAATACAAATAAATATTGGACAACTAATGAATTTGTAAATTACTTAAAAACAAATGCTGAAGATAATAAACATATAAAAGAACAAATAGAAGATTATTTGATAAATAATTCAATAATATTAAAAACAAAAATAGTTACAAGTTGGAAATTCTTTGATTTATATACTAATTCAGAAAATCAAACTCAATTTATAATAGATAAATTAAGAGAATATGATCCTAATATTCATGCAGATTATAGTATATATAATAAAAAATTTATTATTGATACAGATATTAATTCAATAAAAAATTATAAAGAATTAATAGAACAATTAAATAAAGATGAAGAAAATCCAGAATTTAAGGATATAAAAACACCATTTGTAATATTCGAAGATAAATATTTTAAAAAATGGAACATAATAAAAAAGGAGGATTAATTTCCTCCTTTTATTTTAAGTTAGTTCTTTCATAAATTATTTCTTCACCGTTTCGCAAATCAAGTTTTGCATTCATTCTTGATTGTTTATTCAATCTACGTCTTTCATACTTTGTCCAATATCTATGATCCCATATTGTACCAGTGTTTTTATAAAGATGCATAGATGGATTTTTTTGTTGATATTCTTTCCAATTTTCGGCAGGCTTCCACCAACGATGATTACATTTTATTTTATAATTATGAGGTGGACATTCTTGCTCTTCACATGGAATATTTGCCCAACTTATCCGATAATATAATTTAGCACGTCTATCCCATATAACTTGTTTACGACGTCTACGTTCGGCTCTATTCATATTTATATATTTGATTTATTTTTCTATTTTAAAATCTTCAATATTAATAGTAATAACAGAATTATTGCGAGTGTATGTATATTTAGTAACTACAATATTCTTATTCTTGATTCTCTTCTGCTTACCATTAACTACCGGGAGGTAATATATCCAACCCTGATAGTAGTTTTCCTTTACTTCATTAAAATGATAAATAATGTCACCAATTCGACAATCACCTAACTCATCAGGATTACATTCTGGAGTAAATTCGATAGTTTCACCATTATTTAACTTAGTCTCAATTTCATTAAGAACTTCATTATTCTTTCTTTCTAATTCTAACTCATTAGGACTTACTAAATATTCATCAGTATGAGTTTCGCCAGAATAATCGATATATGCATTTATGCGAATTTCATAACCATTAGCTTTAAGGATTTCACCTACGTATTCCTTATGATCTCCATAAATCTGATTCCAATACCATGCGAGATAATTCAAATCAGTGTTATCAATCTTCTCATACTTATACTTACCAAATCTGAATACATCTACATTATCCCAAACTTCCTTTTCGGTATTCCATGACTGTGTCTTACCACGAAGGTTCTCATCTAAAGTGGCATTAGGATATTTAGCAAGTGCAGTTTTCTTATCGAACGAAATGTTCTTGATATAATTATAGTGAGTAACAATATAATTATGACCATTTCCAAGAGGTTTTGTCTCTTCTGTAATTTGCCAGAGTGTGTAGAATTTGTTTGTGAAACCGATTGCTGTGATTGTCATATCTATATTTATTTGTTTTATATATATACATCTTTATGATGTAAATTTATGTATTGAAATACATATATAATATAGAATAATATGTGAAAAAATTCAAATATAGTTTAAAATATTTTATTATATATTTTAGTTATTTTTAAATAAAATACTTAATTAAAATATGAAATATATCAAGTTATTTGAGACAACATCTGCTTTTAATGCATTTAAGTCTTCTAACGAATTTGTTACTCCTCATGTTAGTTTATGTAAAGATGCACCAACTGTTGTTAATTATGAACCAACAGGAGGTAACCAAGGAAATCAAGGTAACCAAGGAAATCAAGGTAACCAAGGAAATCAAGGTAACCAAGGAAATCAAGAACCAGAACTTATAGGTAATAAATTATTATGTAAATATAATATTCCTGAAACTGGTACTCCAATAATTTTATATAAAGAATTAGATAATGGTTCTGGTAGTGGATCTGGTTCTGGAGAAGTTGTACATATGTTTAGCTCAATGGAAGTAGATGGTGTTGAACAAGAAGTTACAGATTCATATACATTTGATACCTTAGGTGAACATACTGTTTTATTTACATTAACAGAAGGTATAACATCAATTGGCGGTTGGACATTCCATCAATGTTTTGAACTTACAACTGTAACTATAGGTAATGCAGTAACATCAATAGGTGATTGTGCATTCAATAGTTGTTCAGGACTTACATCTATAACTATACCTGAATCTGTAACATCAATAGATAATGGTGCATTCTCTTATTGTTCTGTACTTACAAGTGTAACCATACCTGATTCGGTGACATCAATAGGTAAAGAGGCATTCAAACATTGCACATCACTTACAAGTATAATAATACCTAATTCGGTAACATCAATTAATGATAGTGCATTCCGTGGTTGTTCAGGACTTACAAGTGTAACTATAGGTAACTCGGTGACATCAATAGGTAATGGTGCATTCTCTTATTGTTCTGGACTTACAAGTGTAACCATACCTGATTCAGTGACATCAATAGATAATGGTGCATTCTCTTATTGTTCTGGACTTACAAGTGTAACCATACCTGATTCGGTGACATCAATAGGTAAAGAGGCATTCAAAAATTGCACATCACTTACAAGTATAATAATACCTAATTCGGTAACATCAATTAATGATAGTGCATTCTCTTATTGTTCTGGACTTACAAGTGTAACCATACCTGATTCAGTGACATTAATAGGTGAAAATGCATTCAATAATTGTTCTGGACTTACAAGTGTAACCATACCTGATTCAGTGACATCAATTGGTAATAATGCATTCCAAGGTTGTTCTGGACTTACAAGTGTAACTATACCTGATTCAGTGACATCAATAGGTGATTATGCATTCAATGGTTGTTCTAGTCTTACAAGCATAACTATACCTAACTCAGTGACATCAATAGGTGCATCTGCATTCCGAAGTTGTTCTGAACTTACAAGTGTAACTATACCTGATTCGGTGACATCAATAGGTGATTATGCATTCAATGGTTGTTCTAGTCTTACAAGCATAACTATACCTAACTCAGTGACATCAATAGGTGCATCTGCATTCCAAAGTTGTTCTGAACTTACAAGTGTAACTATACCTGATTCAGTGACATCAATAGGTAATTATGTATTTGCTAATTGTTCTGGACTTACAAATGTAACTATACCTGATTCAGTAACATCAATTGGCGATAGGGCATTCAGTAGTTGTACTGGACTTACAAATGTAACAATAGGTAATTCAGTAACATCAATTGGTGATTCTGCATTCGATGGTTGTTCTGAACTTACAAGTGTAACTATACCTAATTCTGTGACATCAATTGATTCTAGGGCGTTCTATAGTTGTTCAGGACTTACAAGTGTAACTATAGGTAACTCAGTGACATCAATTGGTCAATATGCATTCTATGGTTGTTCTGGACTTACAAGTGTAATTATAGGTAACTCAGTGACATCAATTGGTAATAATGCATTCTATGGTTGTTCTGGACTTACAAGTATAACTATACCTGATTCAGTAAGATCAATTGGTGCAAGTGCATTTGTCAATTGTTCTGGACTTACAAGTATAATATGTAACGCAACATCTGCTCCAACTATACAAAGTAGCACATTTTTTAATATCAAATCAGGTGGTACGTTAACCGTACCTGTAGGTTCTACCGGATATGATGTTTGGATGGGAACAGGTAATTATTACTTAGGTAAGTATAATTGGACTAAAGTTGAACAATAAATTATATATAAAGAGCTTCTTAGAAGCTCTTTTTTATTTTTATATAAAGATTAAATTATAATATGACAAGTTGTATATTAACAGTTATAAAAAATGAACAGGAATATCTTGATGAATGGATAAAATATCATTTAGATTTAGGTATTAATCACATATTTATATTTGAAGATATTGATAGTGAATCTCATAAAGATATAATAGATAAATATTTAGATAAAGTTAGTTTAAATTCTATTTTTGTTGTTTTAAATGATGAAGAAAAAGAAAAAGCTATTTTGGTTAAAGAAACAAGAAAATGGAATGTACAACATGTATATTTTAAGAATGCTTTATTATATTTAAAGAATAATTTTGATTATGATTGGTGTTTTTTAATAGATAATGATGAATTTATAACGTTAGAAGATGGAAAAAATCTTGAAGATATATTTTATTTATACCAAGAATATGATGCTTTTTTGATGAGATGGAAATGTTATGGGGCTAATGAACTTATATATAAACCAAATTATATTGAAAATAGTTTAATAGATATATATAACAAAGAATCTGTTGCTAATATTTATCCTCCTGAAATTGATTCTTGGTGTAAGACATGTTACAAATTAAAATCATTTAAAGGAGAATATTTTTTTAATCAACACCACCCAAAGTATAATTTTAATTGGGTTAATACAAGTTTTATAAGAGGGGTAAATTTTAATTATAAAAATATTTGGATAAGGCATTATATAACAAAGTCTTGGGAAGAATATGTATCAAAAAGAAGACAAAGAGGATTTACTTGGGGTGGTACTCGTAGTTATGATTTTTTCTTTGATATTAACCCAGAAATGAATAAATATAAAGATAAATTATTAAAAGAATTAAAAGAAGAAAAATTAGTTGTTCTTCCATATAAACAAAGTAATTCACAAGGTAATGAAATTAGATTATCATTAAAGTGTTGGAAGAAATTTTGTAAGTTTAAATATCAATTTATTGTTATAGGTGAATTTGATGATAACTTAAAAGAAGAATATCCTTGGGTAAATTTTCTTAAATATAAATCTTTACCTAAAAAAGAAGATCAATATAATCCACATTTAGATATTAATAATAAGTTTAATATAATTTATAAAAAATATGGAAATGCATATGATGGTTTTATATATATGACCGATGATGAATATGCAATAAAACAATTTGATTTTAATGATATAGAAAAGATTTATTATCATAGTAAAGAATTTATTGGAGATCAAAAGGCACCTACTTCTTATTGGAGACATGATAAATGGAAAACAAGGCAATTATTAGATAGAGAAAACTTACCGCATATTAATTATACCACCCATTATCCTTGTTATTTTGAATTTAAGAAATTTAAAGAAATACAAGATAAGTTTAATTTATTAGAAGAGAGTTACGTATTTGATGATATATATTTCAATTATTATAAACATGAAGAACCAACATTAGATAGTGAGATAAGATTAGGAATATGGAACAAGAAAATATTTGAAGAAGAGTTTCAAAAGGCTTTAGATAACCCAAATATTAAGTTCTGTTGTAATAGTGTAGAAGGTTGGTCTAAAAAATTGGAAGATAGTTTAGAATTATTATTAAATAAAACATAATATAAAAAATGGGAAAATATTTAAAAGTTTTTGATTTAACAAGTGAATATCAGGCTTATGTAAATGGTCCTAATTTGATATTGCCTAATGTATCTCATTGTAAAGATGACAATACTAAGGTTTATTATCATCCAAGTAATGGTAATGTTATACCAGGAGGCGATGAATCTGAAGAACCACAAGTTGAAGTATTAGAAGGAGCTAAAATATTATGTAAATATAATGTTACAGATACTAGTAATCCAGTAACATTATATCATCAACAAGAATCAAGTGGTGGCTCTGGGTCTGGCTCTGGTTCAGGTTCAGGTTCCGATGAAGTTACAACACCTATGTTTAGTTCAATGGAAGTAGATGGTGTGGAACAAGAAGTTACAAATGAATATACATTTGATACAACTGGTGAACATACTGTTTTATTCACATTATTAGAAGGTGAAACATCAATCGGTGGTTCTGCATTCCGAGATTGTTCTGAACTTATAAGTGTAACTATAGGTAACTCAGTGACATCAATTGGTACTGATGCATTCTATAATTGTTATGAACTTACTTCTGTAACAATTAATAGTGATTCAATTGTTTCAAATACATATACATACGAATCAAATATTAGGAGTATATTTGGTGGACAAGTAACAGAATATATAATAGGTAACTCAGTGACATCAATAGGTGATTATGCATTCGTTGGTTGTGAACTTACAAGTATAACTATAGGTAACTCAGTAACATCAATAGGTGAGCATGCATTCGATAGTTGTTCTGGACTTACAAACATAACAATACCTAATTCAGTAACATCAATTGGTCCAAATGCATTTTATGGTTGTTCTGGACTTACAAGCATAACTATACCTAATTCAGTAACATCAATCGATACAAATACATTCCTTGAGTGTTATGGACTTACAAGTGTAACTATAGGTAACTCAGTAACATCAATAGGTTATCGAGCATTCTCTAGTTGTTCTGGACTTACAAATGTAACTATAGGTAACTCAGTAACATCAATCGGTAATAGTGCATTCGAATATTGTTCTGGACTTACTTCTATAAATATACCTGATTCAGTAACATCTATTGGTACTAGTGCATTCTGGGATTGTGATGGACTTATGAGCATAACATGTAATGCAACATCAGCTCCAACTATAACATCTAACACATTCCATAATGTTAACACGGATGGTACATTAACAGTACCTTCTGGTTCTACCGGATATGATGTTTGGATGGGAACAGGTGATGATTACTTAGGTAAGTATAATTGGACTAAAGTCGAACAATAATATAAACATAAATGGAGAAGTTTAAGCTTCTCCATTTTTTATTATTTCTTCTAAATCATTAAATAAATTGAATATATAAAAAATCCATCTACTTTCACAAGTAAATGGATTCAGAGGAAATGTTTTCGTCCAGGTCTCATCAGTGTATAATTTTATAGTCTCCCTGGCTGACTGTATTATTTACCAAGTAAATGCATAACTAAGTTTTTCACCTTTATAATTTTCATTTACTGGCTGATCTACCTTTTCATCGGTCCCATAAACCTGACGATACTTCTGGAAGTCTTCATACTTAACCTTTACAATAAGTCTCTTTCCCATACGGTTCTTAAGACCAAATGCTGGACGAAGCACAAGACCCTCTGCCATCTTTGCATCAGGATTCTCAGCTACCTTAGAACGGAATCCCTTACGGACAAAATCAATGGCCTCATCAAGAGTGAAGTTACCAATGAATGGAACGATCGGTGCACCAAGCTTAGTTGCAATCTCATCACGAGCAGTAGTAAGAAGATAGATGTCATTTACTTTAACATCAAATACAATAAACTCATTTCCACCTTTGATATACCAACCACCTGACTGAATACCTTCACCATAACCTTCACCATAAATAGTGTAGATATTAGGAATCTGTTCATATGTTTCCCATTTATGTTCTGCCCACTTATCAACAGGAATAAACTCCTCAAGTCCAAGTGATGCAAGAATCTTCTCATTAGGGTATTTCTCCTGCATGTGCTTTAGCAAGTTCTTAGGAATCTGTGCATTATCTGTCTTACCGGCAATACGTACATTAAACTTTACACCAGCAACTTCAGGTACAACACTTGTTTCTGAAGGTACTATTTCTTTAGTAACCTCAATTCTAAGATTTGTACCGTCGATTTTTTCTTCTCCTCGCCATTGTAGACCACGAAGATAGTTGAACTCAGGTTCAACAAATGGCTCATAAGGCATAATTACATTCTTTGCATCACGCATGAAGATTGTGTTAATCTTCTGATAAGTGTTTTCTGATCTTTTCTGTTTTCCCATAATTTTAATATTTTAATGTTTTTACTACTGAAATTTTGCGGGAATTAGCTCAGCAGTAGAACATGTATTATTTAAATTATATATAGAAACTAATCAAATAAATTTCAATATATAAATATTTTTTCTAATTTCAATAATTCTACTCTTGATGGTTTATGATCTAACTTATGTTTTTGTATCATTAATATATCTAAATTATTATCAGATAGTTTATACTTATTTCTTAGATATTTTCTAATTCTAAATTGTTTTGTCATATTTCTTTAACCTTTAATCTTACAGTCATACTACGTCTATCTCCTTTTCTATAAAGATAATTTTTAAAATCTTTATCTAATTGATCATAATTCCAAAACCTTATTGTATCTGGCCCATATGGAAAACATATAAAATATACTTTAATATTTGCATATATTAAAGAAATATCTAATTCATTTTTTTCAAACCCAGTAATATGTCCAAAATAATCTAATGAATTTGTATTATAAGTTGAATTATATTTCATAAGATCATCCACAATAACATCTTCTTCTATTATAGTACATTTAACAGTTATGATATCTTCAGGTTTTCTACCATAAATACTTGCATGTTTTTTATTTATACCAAAACTATTGTAAACAATTTCATTTGTTTGTTGATTGATACGTTTTGTGCAAGGTATTTCAAATGTTGTACCTACTTTATAATCATTTATCTTCATCTTTATATGTACAATACTTTGTTAGGAATAATTTTTGTGTATCATTTAATTTAATTTGTTTATTTTCTTTATTTGTTAATATTGCACAATAATGTTCAATGAAATATATTGGATCATTAATACATTTTTGATATTCTTTATTCATCTTTCCAAGGATAGTATTTTTCTACAATTTCTTTATAATTGTTTACTTTGCCATTACCAAGTGATATCCAAAATTTAAATTTTAATTCATTATTCAAACTTAAAGAATTTCTTGGTGGAATATTATTCAATACATCAATAGCAAGTTTTACTTCTCGATCTTGAATACCAAATGTCCAATCGGTTTGAACAAAATTAAATAATTGTTCATCAAGCATATCTCCTTCATCATCAATAATCACATAATTATCAACATCAGGATTTCTTGTCAACCAAGATTTAATATCACTTCCACGAACATTTCCAAATTCATCATAGAAACGCCCAGACATATCATAAGTATAATCTTCAAAAAATTTCTTGATAGGGCCTTTGATATCTTTCATTAAAATACCATTTAGCCAATTTGTAACCCTTTCTTCTCGAGTTTCGTTTTTGATACCTGCATATCTTTGCCATGATGAAGATATAACAAGTTTGGCACCAGTTTTATCACATATTTTTTTAATTCGTCTAACATGTGGTAAACTAATATTCCATTTAGTATCAGGAATAGTTATAACTCCATCAAAATCAAGAAATATTACTTTCATACTTTTGTTTCTCTAATTCTGCGTTTAAACCATCCTTTATGAACATCTCCATTTGCTTTAGGTTTAATTAATTCTATAAGTTCCCAACCTTCAGATCCTAAAATATTTAACCAATTTTCGGTACTTTTAATAGAATTATAAAATTCCTGGTATTTATATTCAAATTTATCTGTTCCTTTAATAACCATATAGTTTATTATATTTTTATTTTTATGTTTACTACAGTCACACAATGAATCGTGAATGCAGTTTTCTATTTAAACTGAATAACTTCTGGTTCTGAGTCCCAATTCATCTTTGCCTTTTCCACAAGAGTACAAATTTGTGGATATATTTCAGAATTTATAAAATAATGGTTTGATGTCCATACCCCAGATTCTTTGTTACGAACTGGTGTATTTAAAAACATATTTACAAATCCATTTTTATTAACAGCAAACCAAACTGTTAGTGTTTTATTTTTTTGATTTATTTCCCACATATTATTTAAAATTCTAATTTTAGTTGTTTTGTATTTAAAAGTTTAGGTTTCATTTCAATTATATTTTCATCTCCTCTTGGCCAACCTATCAATAATGGAGACTTTGGATCATGTTTAGCAAAGTTTTCATCACATTTATCAAAATCTGCCGAAGCATAACAATACCTACATTTATGAAGACATGTATTATATTCACCTATGCAAGTATTAGGATAACATAAACAACCCCAAGGAGCCGCATTTCCTTTTGATGCTTTTGGATATATTCCCATCAAATTCAATGCATGTTCATCAAGGCAACCGGTAATTTCTACTCCCTCTAAATCCTTAAATTGTAAACCACTACCACAAGTTTGAAGTTTCAACCCATATTTTTTAGTGATTTCTAAAAACTTTTTAACAATAAGTAATTTTTCATCATATGATAATTGCTTTAATTTAGGCATATGTCTTTTAACCTTATCATATAATGACACAAAATTTATGACAACTCTATCTGTATAATTATATAATTCTTTACATATATTTGTAAATTGATTTATATGTCTTATAATTCCATAATTATCTGTTAATAATATTGGGTCGTATCTCCATATTACTTTTTCTTTTCCATATCTCTCTGAAAGTTCTTTAAAAGTATATATTTGTTGTGATAGACTTGGCACATTTGGTTCTATATCTTTTCCATATCCTGTTATAGTATAATGAAATATGCTTGGAAATTTATCCGTTATATTCTTTAAGTCATGAAGAATTGGGAGATAATCTTTTGAACACCACATAATTCCTTCTATGTGTTGTTTATCCAAAATTATCTTATGAATAGTATTAGGATATGCTGGATTCCTAAAGTATACAAACCCTTCCTTAAATCTATTTACCAACCATTCTGAGTAAAATGCTGGTATATCTGTTCTAAAATCAATACTTAAAATCATAATTATTTCATTTGTTTATTATTAAATAAATAGAAAAATAATAAAAATATTAAATAAAAATAAATGAAATATATCAAGTTATTTGAGACAACATCGGCTTTTAATGCATTTAAGTCTTCTAACGAATTTGTTACTCCTCATGTTAGTTTATGTGAAGATGCACCAACTGTTATTAATTATGAACCAACAGGAGGTAATCAAGATAACCAAGGAAATCAAGAACCGGCATTAGAAGGAGTTAAAATATTATGTAAATATAATGTTAGTGATACTAGTAGTCCAGTAGCATTATATAATCAACAAGAATCAAGTGGTGGCTCTGGGTCTGGTTCTGGTTCAGGTTCCGGTTCCGATGAAGTTGCTGCACCTATGTTTAGTTCAATGGAAGTAGATGGTGTAGATCAAGAAGTTACAAATGTATATACATTTGATACAACTGGTGAACATACTGTTTTATTTACATTATTAGAAGGTGAAACATCAATCGGTGGTTCTGCATTCCAAGATTGTTCTGAACTTATAAGTGTAACTATACCAGATTCAGTGACATTGATCAATGGTATGGCATTTTTTAGTTGTTTTAATCTTACTTCTGTAATTATTGGTAATTCAGTGAAATCAATTGGTAGTGAAGCATTCCGAGGTTGTTATGGACTTACAAGTATAACTATACCTAATTCAGTAACATCAATCGGTGATTATGCATTCTATGGTTGTTCTGGACTTACAAGTATAACTATACCTGATTCGGTGACATCAATAGGTGGTGCTGCATTCTCTAATTGTACAGGACTTACAAGCATAACTATACCTAATTCAGTTACATCAATTTATCCTGGTGCATTCTCTGGTTGTTCTAGACTTACAAGCATAAATATACCTAATTCAGTGACAGCAATTGGTGATTATGCATTCTCTGGTTGTTCTGGACTTACAAGCATAACATGTAATGCAATGGTCGCCCCATCTATAACAAATAACACATTCGAAGGTATAAAAATAAATGGTACATTAACAGTACCTTCTGGTTCTACAGAATATGATGTTTGGATGGAAACAGGTGATTATTACTTAGGTAAATATGGTTGGACTAAAGTAGAACAATAAATTATAAAGGAGCTTCTTAAGAAGCCCCTTTTTTCATTCTCCATATTTATCTATTTCTCTTATTAATGAACTACTTATATAATTCAAATCTGGTGATGATGGAATTAATATAGTTTCTACGCCAAAATATTTTCTATTAAATGATGCCTGATCTAATTCATTTTGGAAATCAATCATATTACGAACACCTTTTATAATAAATGCATTCATATCCTTAGCCAATCGACCAGTCATTTTATCAGAGCATATTATATTAATATCATTCCCATATATTTTTTTAATATTTTCCACCCGATCATCAATATTATCAATAGGTGGTTTTTGTGGGTTCTGACAAATAACAATATAAACTTCATCAAACATTTGCTTAGCAATATCAATTACTTGTTGATGACCTTCATGTATAGGATTAAATGATCCAGGATATATCGCAATTTTTTTCATAATTAATAATCTTTAAGTTTTTGTATTTCTTTCCATTTAGGATCATCCCATTTTATTCCTTCATCAAATGCTTTTTTCATTGCAATAACATAAGGATGTACTTCAAATGGTATATCAAACATTACCGATGGATATAAAAAACAAAATGATGGTTTTTTACTAAAATGTATCGCATTCTCAAGAAATATTCCTTGTTCTTCTATTAAATACCCTCTACAAGGCATTTCATTATATGTATAAAGAATATCTTCTATTGGGGTTTCTTCTGTTATTTCAAAACTTTTTTCAATAAATACCGGCTTACGTCCATCTACAGTAAAATAATCAATTAATGCTTGTGAATACTTTGTCATATTATCTATTTTCTATAAATATTACTTTACCTTCCAAAGCACCATACAGTGAACTTTCCTTAAATACCTTTGTCTTAGGTATATAATCAGAATCCATAGGTTCTACTAAATACCATAAATTATCTTCCTTCCAAGTAGCTTCTACAAGTTTTTCACCAGGATCCAAAGTAATCTTAGTTGTTCCACCAAAATTACGTGTAACCATCTGATCACATGATGTCATACACAAAGCAGTAAATAAAATAACTAAAATCTTTTTCATATTATTTATATATTAAAATACATATATAATGAAATTTCTTTGTCGAAACAAATCATTTCAATTATTTGTTTTACAAATATAATATAGAAAAAATCCTTAGAAATTCAAAATTCTAAGGATTTTATTTCTTCATTAACAATATTTAAAGCTTTCTCCCAAATATCCGAATAAAATAGATCTTCATCAATTTCTTTAAGGAGTTTATGTTGTATATTTGAAATAGTATGATCTAATAGTTTTTTGAACTTACAATCTAATTCAATAGAATCAGTTATCTTTGATTTTAATTCTGATATTTCTTTTCTTAATTGATCTATTTCATTTGGTGCATTTCCATCAACACAACAATTAAATCTACTTATATCTTCTATTCTTCCACTTACACCAATATTTACAGTTGTTCCTAAATCACCATATCCATGTGGGAATTCATAATCTGTATTATGACTCATTTCTTGCGAAATATCTACTTTTAATCCACAATTTTCTGCTGCATGTAATAGATTTCCTACATTACTATCATTATAATATTGTGCATCAAAAGAATTATATCTGCCATTTGTAGCAGATTTATCAAACATATCTTCACCAAAAAATGTTTTATCATTATCTGTTAAACTGTTTATTAGCGATTTCATTAATTTATCATACAATAAATTTATTTCTTGTCATATTTTGTATTATTATAAACTTCTAATACCTTTTCAACACAATAATATTCTGGATGGTTTTTAATGTATTGAATAACATTTTTAAATATTTCTTCGGTAACATCTATTCTCCCGCTTTGCCAAAAACTTTCAATATCCATTGTAAACCAACCACCATCTTTTGTTCTTACAGCCCAAAGGTTATTTTTATCAAAAGTAGGACATGATATTTCAACAAAATAGTCGGTATTTGTATTATATAACCAATCATGATTTGGCATTTCATTTTCATGCCAATGTTTATATAAGTCTATAAGTTCATAACACAATTCACCATCATTTTCAATTGGTTGAATATCATCAGATGGAACTTTAACTAAAATATGTTTTGCTTCTTCTGGTGTTATAATTCTTTCAACTTTACAAATATAATGTCTATCTGTACTTTTTTTACCATCATCAAAAAAATGATAAAATTTTCCTACTTCAGGTACTGGTTGAAATTCTATATTATCCATATATTTAATATAGTCTTAGTTGTTTAATAATTTTAATAAAGGATTATTATCACCTAACATTTCAGCAA
>Ga0326511_10002654_pt1 | contig 14449 bp, 8 predicted proteins | sample 0_2496_0518_D_FD_203701 | JGI IMG/M metagenome (GOLD analysis project Ga0326511, IMG submission 203701) | Bovine rumen microbial communities from UC Davis, California, United States - 0_2496_0518 | ecosystem: Host-associated > Mammals > Digestive system > Stomach > Rumen | place: USA: California... | reverse complement strand
GTACCTGCATGTCGTCTTGCAGCAGGGCATTAAAGTCGTTCACAAAGTTGGGGAACAGGTGCAGGAACACTGAGTCGAAGTTCTGATACAACTCTTCCAGCTCTTTCTCTTTCAGCTCGGTAGATTTGGATATCCGGAACAGGTCCTCCAGCTCCTTGTTCTTCATCTTCTTGTTCACCATCTTGCGATAGTCGTCCAACTTGTCGATATACTGCGAACACAGACTCATAAATCGTCCGATATACTCCTCTTTTACGCGATTACTCTCAGAGAGTTGGGAGTTGAGGGTTGAAAGTTGAGCATTGAGGGCAGAGAGTTCGTTGGTTTGTTTGGCTAACTGACTGTTGGCTGTAGCCAGTTCGTCATTCTTGCCTTTCAGCGCCATTCGCGCTGTATCGAGTTGACGGTTTCTCCGGTGTAGGAAGAATAGTACACCGAGCAGTAGCAACAGCAGTAAACTGATGATAACTAATGTTAGTCGTAGCTGGGTGGTGGTTTTCTCGCTACTGCTTTTATAGTTCTTGGCTATGTGTGTTAGTAATGGTGCAATCTGCCAGTTACGCTGGCGCGACCCGTAACGATTGGCGCAATCGCTAGTGAAGGCAATGTAGCTCGATGCTTTGTCGATATCGCCGTTCAGCATTAGCTCATTTGCCAGTTCCCACATCGACCCTTGGTCCATGGCGGCGTTGCGTATATCGGCCAATACCGATTCTACTAGCCAGTACATCATTTGGTCGCGGTCGCCTCTCAACTTATATTCTATGTATCGGTATAGAGCTACCATCGCGTATGGATGACTGCCCGGTGCGACTGTTTTTAACCATTGGTTGTTAATACGCATGGCCTCATCTAACTTTCCCTCGCCCTGTGCCTGTTGCTCGCGACGCAAAAAGCAAGTCTCGTATGTATTAGGCAGTGTCTCCAACATGAGTAACTTATAGTGGTCAGCCTTTCGCTGGTAAATGCCCTTCATATGTTCTAAACGCGTGTAATAGGCTAGTTCGCTGTATACATTGTTGTATGCCTCGTAGTATATACCCAGCGACAGCGAATCGATGCCAGTTGGGGTAATAGAATCGAGTATATTCAGCGCTTCGTCGTATAAACCTATGTTTGAACACCTGATAGCCAACTGTGAGCGGCACTTTACCGATGCTGAAGCATCACCAAGACCGTCGGCAAGTGAGATGCACTGCCCAAGGAAATACATGGCAGAATCACTCACAAATGCTCGGTAAAGTTCGTATAACTGGTAGTTGCGGTCGTACTTTGCTTTAGCCTTTGTCTCCAATTCTAGTGCGCGTCGAACCTCACCTATTTTCTTTTCGTGTGCTGCCACATAGTCGTCCGAGTGCTCAATAGCCTCGTCAATCTGTTTGCAGTAATCTGCCATATTAATGGCATCATCGGCAAGCACACAGTTAGTTAATGCGAGTAATAATCCAATTAGCAGTCCCTTTTTCATTGTTTTATGTCGTTATGGCTGCAAAGATAACCATTTACTCTGAGAATACCAAATTTTTGGGAAACAAAAGTAACAAAAAAGGAGTCGACATCGCTGCTGACTCCATTCACTTTTAACTAATTATCAACTATTATGTACCTAAAACTTTTTTTAATCGGTAGTTGGTCCGAGGCTGTGCCAATAAGTGCCTCGTACCAGCCTGGCTCACTGCGCCAACTGCTTGTGGCCTCGTCGTAGTATTTTAGTGCGTCGGCACTGATGGTGAACTCAACGTTGCGAGTCTTGCCTGGCTGCAGATATACTTTCTGGAAGGCCTTGAGTTCCTTTACTGGGCGATCAATTTTGCTCTGCTTGGCAGCGATGTACAGCTGTACCGTTTCGCTACCAGCCACCTTACCGGTATTGGTTATTGGTACGGTAATGGTGAGCTTGCCATCGGCGGTCAACTCGTTCTTGTCGACAGTAGCCTTACCAACTTTAAAGGTGGTGTAGCTCAAGCCGTGACCGAATGCGAAGAGAGGCTTCAGACTCTTGCGGTCGGTATAGCGGTAGCCCACGTAGATGCCTTCCTTATATTCTTCGTCTATTACCTTATAGTCCTCGCGCCATGTGCCTGGATAGCTCTTGGTAGCGTGTGCACCACATTGGTCGAGCGATGCGTACCATGTGAATGGCAACTTGCCCGATGGGTTAACGTCGCCTGTCAGTACCGATGCGATAGCCTCGCCAGCCTCAGAGCCGATAAACCAAGCCTGTACCACGGCGGGCACCTTGTTAATCCAGGGTAGGGCAGCGCCGTTACCTGATATGTTCACGTAAACCATTTGTGGATTTACTTTCAGGATGGCCTCGATTACTTCGTTCTGGGCATAAGGCAGGTCGTAACTCTTGCGGTCGTGACCCTCACAATCCTGATAATCGCTTTTGTTCAGTCCGCCTACAAAGATTACAACGTCTGCCAAACGTGCCTTCTCTACAGCCTCGGCAGTAAGTTCTTCCTGACTTCGGGTTTCGTAGAGCGAGCGGCCAACGGTCACACCATTGTAACTCTGAACAGTATCGCCTATATAGCCGCGTGCGTAATCTATATCAGCTCCAGCAAAGCGAGCCTTGATGCCATCTAGAGGCAGAATTTCCTTTTGCACTTTCAGCGATGAAGAGCCACCACCAACGGTCATCATCTTGATTGCGTTCTCGCCTACTACCAGTATGCGCTTGGTCTTCTGCAGGTCGATAGGCAACATGTTGCGATCGTTCTTCAGCAATACGATGCCCTCCTGGGCTATTTTCAGTGCCGCATTGTAGTGACTTTCGCTGCATAGGAATCCGTATGGTTTGTTGCGTTTCATGGTGGTGCGGAAGAAAAGGCGCAGCACTCGGCGCACCTTCTCGTCCAACTCCTTAGTAGTGTACTTCCCTTGCTTGATGGCCTGTTTGTAGGCCTCAGCCATATAATAATTGTCGTATGCGTTGGTTGCACCCATTGTCAAACCGTCAGTCCATGTGCCAAACTCCAGGTCCAGTCCGTTCTTTACGGCTTCATCGGTATCGTGGCAGCCGCCCCAGTCGCTAATCACCACACCATCAAAGCCCCAGTCCTTTTTCAAAATCTTGTTCAGCATGGTGGCGTTGTGACAGTTGTGCTGGTTCTGGTACAGGTTGTAGGCACCCATAATGGCCCAGGCACCACCCTCCTGCACAGCGGCCTTAAAGGCTGGCAGATAAATCTCGTGCAGTGCACGGTCGCTCACAATCACGTTCACCTGATGGCGATACTCCTCGTCGTTGTTCAGGGCATAGTGTTTTACGCAAGCGGCCACACCTTTCGACTGTAAGCCCTGCACGTAAGGTACTACCATACGCGAGGCCAGCCAGGGGTCTTCGCCCATATACTCGAAGTTACGACCACCTAGTGGGGTGCGATAGATGTTCACGCCAGGGCCCAGCATCACATTCTTGTTGCGATATAGTGCCTCCTCGCCCAGACTCTCGCCATACAGACGTGCCAACTTTGGCTCCCAGGTAGCAGCCAAGCAGGTGAGGGCAGGGAAGGCTACACACGAGTCGTTGGTCTGACCGGCCTGTTCCCACTCGTCCCACAACACATCAGGGCGAACGCCGTGAGGACCGTCGTCGGTCCACAGGTCGGGGAATCCCAGACGTTTCACACCAGGGCTTGAAAACTTACTCTGCGCGTGGATCACGGCAATTTTCTCGTCGAGCGTCATACGGCTCAGTGCATCGTCTATGCGCTGCTCCATGGGCTTGCTCTCGTCGAGGTACACAGGCACACTCTGTGCCTGAGCAGTGGCTGTAGCGCCTAACAGGAGTGCAGACATGATAATTTTCTTCATTCTATAATTAGTTTTATTGTTCATTATTCTCACCCTTTCACTTTTTCACCTTTTCACCTTTTCCATTCCCATGCTTTGAATGTACTCCGCCTGCGGTGTACACTTCTCAAAGCGGCAGTTTTCAGCAAACTCATTGAGCAGCTGGCGGAACTTGGCCTGGTTGGGGCGTGCCTCGCGCCACTCCTGGTAAGTGTTGCGCGACGTCTCAGAGTATTTCACCACGATGCTATTCCACCCTTCTGGGCGCTGGATGGCCATCATACATGAGTTGTCGACCTTCTTGTAGGGCCAGAAGGTGTAGCCGATGTTGTTCTGCTTCAGCACGTTCACAAAGTCGCGCTGCCACTCCATGGTGTTGTGACCGAACTCGCCCATATACATCGGACGGTTGATGGAGTCGCGGAAGTTAATGTAGTGCGTGATAGCCTCCTTGGTGGCTGGACCGCCGTAGCGGTGACAGGTGTACATCAGTTTATCATCGTAGCTGGCATCGTTGAGCATCCAGAAGAAACTGTTCCAGTGGGCGCCGCCCAACAGAATGATGTGGTTTTGGTCTACATCGCGAATGGCCTTCACACATTTCTTATATAAAGGCTGCAGCAGCTGATAGAGCGAATCGCGATTCTCAAAATAGTGTGCGATGGGCTCGTTCATCAGCTCGTAACCCAGAATGGTTGTCTCCTGACGATAGCGGAAGGCTATCTGCTGCCAGATTTTGCAGAACAGCTGCTGACTCTGCTCGCTCTCGAACAGCCAGGGATAGCCGTGACCGTCGTCGATGTTGTCGCCAGTCTGTCCGCCTGGACAGTCGTGCATGTCGAGGATGAGATACAGACCGTTGGCCTTACACCAGCTCACCACTGAGTCGATGCGCTCGTAGCCGTCCTTCGCACCCGTCTGTCCCATGTAGTCTTCATCGGTGAAGAGCTTGTAGTTGAATGGCAGTCGGATGGTGTTGGCACCCTGCTGAGCAATAAAGTCGATATCGGCCTTCGTCACGTAGTTATCCTTGTACTGCTTCCAGAACGCTGCAGTTTCATCGGGGCCCACGGCCTCTTTCATCATCAGGTCGATCATCCAAGCCGAGTTGGTACGTCCGAAACCGAACATATAGCCCTCGGGGTTCAACCAGTTGCCCAGGTTGGTGCCCTGAATCAGGAGTTTCTCGCCGTTTGGCTTGATGAGGTCGTGGCCGTTGATAGTCACAAACCCAGTGGCTTCGTTCTGCTTGCCCACGTTGCAGGCCACCAGCAGGAGCGCGAAGAGATAAACTACAGTTTTCTTCATTGTCGTATGCTTATTTTTCTGTTCTGGATGTATATTCCTTTCTTGTTTGACTGCTGCACCTTATGGCCCTGCAGGTCGTAGATGGTGCCGTCGGTCTCGTTGGCAGTCTTGACAGCTGTGATACCGCTGGCCTCCAACTTCTGCGCAAAAGCTTCCTGGAGATAAGGGATGTGGGTGTTCACAAACGCCTTCAGGTCGCTGATGTAGCTGTCGTAATCGTTGTGATAGCTATGTTTCTCGAAGCTGTACACCTGCTGGTTGATGGGCCACACTTTGAAATTCTCTGCCTGTGTCTGCCAGATGGCGCCACGCAGACTGTCGATGGCCGTCAGGAGGTGCTGCTGCAGTCCTGCCTCCACCAGCTGGTTCAGTCGGTCGTTGCAGGCCTTGGCAAACCAAGGGTCTTTCCACAGGCGCTGCAGAATTTTTTCGAACGGGCGATTAGCCAGACCCAGATAGGCCTCCATCTGTCGGAGCAAACTCTTTTCCGAGCTGTTATCATACCCTAAATCGAGGTCCCATAGCGGTCCGAAGTGCATTTTCTGTTCGTCGGCCTCCTTGTACATGTAGATGCTGTATAGCGCATCGATGTTACCTGTCAGTTCGGCACCTACGTACCAGTTGATAAAATCGGTCTCGTCGATATAGGCGCGATAGCCTTTCACGGGGTCTTGGTAATCGTTGCTGGCCACGGCCGCCTCGAACGCTGTTATCCATTGGCCGATGGCTATGCGCTTGTCTACCGTTAGCAGGTCGTCGTCGGGGTTCTTGATGTTGTACATAATGCTGTAGCGGGTTGAAGTTATCAACGGCTCCTCTTTCGAGTACTCGTTAACCACCTCCAGTAGCCAGCCGTTGTCCTCATCTACCTCAACGCGTTTTTTGTGCACTTGTACTTGGTCGCTAATCTGGTAGGTGCCACGGTATTTGCCATTCAGATAAAGATCGATGAACTTGGCAGCCGGACAGAACTTCATGCCGATGAAACGTCCGAGTTGGTAAGTCAGGGCATTGCGAATCATGGTCTTGTCGCCGTGATTGGCCAGCAAGGTCCAACTTTTGGCTTTCGCAAAGTCCTCACCTAACAGTGTTTGCTTTTTGTCGAACTTAACTCGGTAGGGTTTCTTGTCAGAGTTCCACCACGAAGAGTTGCCTCGTCCTCTTATCTGTGTGTTCTCGAGTCGGAGCGTGTTGTCGCCATCCACCATCGTAAAGGTACACATGATGTACTCTTCCTTACTGGTGATGTTCTGACCGTTCTCCGTCTCGATATACACCGTGGGTACATCGGTAAGTTGTTTATATTGCTGGGCCAGCGCAGGATTGGCCGCAGCAATAAACAACAAAGTTGAGAGTATTAATTTCAAGTTCATTATTTCTTCTGGAATACACGCACGTAATCAACCTTCATCGTGATAGGCAGTGCGCTTTCGTCCACGCCTTTCATGCCGCCCCAGTCGCCTCCCCAAGCCAGATTCAGGATGATGTGGAATGGCTTGTCGTATGGGTAGTTACGAATGGTGTGATCGCTGTTGTATGACAGCAGTAGCTGTCCATCTACATACGTCTTGATATAGTCGGCCGTCCATTCAATAGCATAGACATGGTATTCAGTCTCTGCCGAGCCGATGTTACGAGCCTTCGTGATCTGCGTGTTGTTGGCATGATAATGCCCCTCTGCATGCAGGCTTGATGACACCTCATTGGGCACGCAGCCTACTTCTTCCATAATGTCTATCTCGCCACATTTAGGCCATCCCTCGTTGGCCCAGTCCACAGAGATAGGCATCATCCAGAAGGCAGGCCATGTACCTTTTCCTTTGGGGAGCATCATACGTGCCTCGATATAGCCATACTGCCACCCTTTGCCACTGTTCTTGGCATTCACTCTGCCAGAGTAGATCTTTCCATCATCGCCTTTGAAGCAGTTGATATGGAGATAACCATCCACCAGTTCTGTAGTATGCTTACCGCTGATGGCACTTGTACCTGGACGATAGTTCTGCAACTCGTTGTTCACCCAACCGGCATTCTGATTTTCCCATTCCCACTGGGCACTGTTGAGTTGTGTGCCCTCGTTAAACTCGTCGTGCCATACCAGTGTATAGCCTTCAGGAGTGATGATGTCACGATCCTCAGCCGAGTTCTGGATGACGGCTATCTCAGTTTCCTCGTTGTCTGTCTTCACGGTCACCTTACCGTTTCGCGACTGCTTCTGTTCGTTAGCGGTAGCGGTAATAGTCAGTTGGTTGCCATTCTGTGTGGCAGTTATCCAATTGTCACTGGCTATAGCCCTCCATGTTGTGGCGCAATCAACGTCGATGGTAATGCTCTCACCTTTTGAGGACAAACGCACCTCATTCTTCGATACCTTCAGTGGGGCTTGTTGAGTGATGTTGATAGCCTGTCTTGCTGTGCCGCTCTTCACGGTTACTACACTCTGGCGTGCAGCATTATCCTTGTTGGCATCAACTACGATAGTAGCAGTGCCCGCAGTGGTGTTTGAGCCTGTGGTAGAAACCTTCACCCAACTGTCGCCATTGGTATAGGCGGTCCATTCGCCGTTGGCAGTTACGCTCACGGTATAAGTGCCTCCAACTGCAGGTGCCTCAATGGATGTGACCGAGCATGTGATTTCTGATGGTTTGACGATATCTGCACCATTGTCACTGTCACTGTCGCCACATGAACACAGGGCAAGCACGCATGATAATATGCTTGTGGCTATCATTTTCTTCATTTTTTTTAGATTTAAAATAAAGGAGGTCGTATCTAAAGGAGTATCCGATAGATACAACCTCCATTGTGATTACGTTTTACTTCTTAAATATTGTAATGTTACTGATGGTGATCTCAGTACCAGCCTCGGCACCTGCAAAGTCGAAGACAAACTTGATGTTTGCGGCATCCTCTGCTTTGCTCAGTGGAATGTTCTCATATCTTACTACCCATTCGCCCTTCTTGATTTCTACGCGATCGGCAAAGAAGTAGTTGTCATCATTATCGGCCTGTGTCAGTTTGAAGGTGGCACCAGGCAATTTTTCAGTTGTTGAGACATGACAAGAGAAGTCTATCTTATCAGTACCGGCGAAAGGTATCTCGATGCCCTTGGTCAGATTCAGAGAGTACTGTGCGTGCCACTGTTCGTTGACTGTTGTGGCAGGGATGGTGATGGTGTGCTTGGCACCCTGGTGAACAGACTTCAGGTCAGCCACGCTGATACCCATGTCGCCCCAACCGGCATCGCCATACCAGCAACCTTCTTCGAAGGCCTGTTCGTCATCAATCTGTTTCCACAGGTTTTTAGGATCGTTGTAGTTGAACTCAGCAGCCAGCTCCTGTGGCGCTTCGATAGTGTTCAGGTCATGATCCACGAGCACCAGATTCTCTATGAGCACCTCAGTGTCCTCCTGACCTCCACCGAAATCGAATACGATCTTGATGTCGCCAGCTTCGATACCGTCAAGCTCTGTAGCATAGAAGCACTTGGGTTCACCTGCCTCGGTGATCTTGAAATCCTTATCCATCAGGATATTATCATCGTTGTCCTGCTGACAGATCTTGATTTTGAAACCACCATGCGTCTTTGTAGAGGTGACGATGCATGAGAAGTCGTACTTCTTGCTCTTAGACAGTGTGCTGATACCCAGGTTGTTCAGTGCGAACTGTCCCTGCCAGCGGTCTGGTCCAACTTCATTCCAGTGGATAGAAACTTCACCATTATTGTATTTGGGGGTAGGCTGTACGTCGAATGCTGACCAACCGGCATTGGCAAACCATGTAGAGAAGTCATTGAGCTTAGCATCTTTCAGCAGGTTGTTGTTCTCTGTGTCGAATCCGCCAAAGCCATTCATCTTGGTCTTCTCGATGGAGAAAGTCTTGGTGATAGAACCATCACTCATGCCATTCTTGCCCAGCACGCGGCACTCCACCTTGTGCTCACCCTTCTTGCGCCAGTACTTCGTGAAGCTGAATGCTCCAGAACGTGTCGCATTCTCAGTATCACCGTCAACAATCCAGTAAGGCGTAACGCCTTTGGCGCCGGTGAATGTGAAAGTGGCGGTATTTGTGGACTGATCTACGCTGACGTTGAAACAGTCTTCATAGTCGCTGATTGAAGGCTGACTGCCATTGGCGCCGTCGAAACTCTCAGGAGAGCAGGCTGTGAATAAAGGTAAAAGGGTGAAAAGGTAAAAAGGTGAAGTCTTTACCAGTCCTTTGACCTTATTGAATATGTTTGTTTTCATATTATTTACTTTTTTTGTTTTTTTACTTTTTTACTTTTAATACTCGTTCTGTACGAGTGCTGGATCAGAATCGAGCTCACCCTGTGCGATGGGGATGTACTTTTTCTTCTCTGTCCATGAGTTAGTGCGATAGCCATACTGGTCGGGCACAAGTACTGTGGCAGCCTTGCCAGAGCGTACCAGATCCCAGTAGCGCTTGCCTTCACCCATCAGCTCGAGATCGCGCTCGTTGAGCACATCATCAACAGTTACGTTAGCCAGGGTGCTGATGCCGGCACGTGAGCGTACTCTATTGACATACTCCGTAGCAGTGGCAGTGCTTCCGCCAGTCTGTAGCAGCAGTTCGGCAGCATTGAGCAGGGCCTCGCTGAAGCGGTAGTAACGATAGTTGTTGTTGAAGTTGAGGTTATTGTCAAACGCAGCCCCTGCGCAAGTACCAGTCACCTTGCTGTATTTCTTCAGCCAGAGGAAGGTGTTTTGATAACGCTGGTGGTAAGATTCCGACTCATCCTTTCCATCCAGTTCGCGCAGGTCGATGATGGTGGCGTCACGACGCTTGTCGTTGGCATCAAACTTATTGTAAGCCTCTACACGTACAGGGAGGAATCCCCATCCGTCGCCCGACATGTCAGCATAGCCAGTAGCAACGAAGTTGTTGGGTGAGATGAGTGTTGGAAGCACTGTGCCGCCAATAGCCAGAGGGCTGCCCCAGCCACGCTCATTACCGCCATCTTCATAGTTGATTTCCCAGATAGACTCTTTGGTCCATTCGCCTTCCACATACCAGATGTTGGCAAAGTCGGGGTTCAAGCCATATTCACTCGAATTGATGATTTCCTGCATATACTGAAGAGCCTTGGTGTAGCGGTTTGTATCCTTCTGATACATCACCATCTCTGCATACATCATATAGCAGAAAGCCTGTGAGGCACGTCCTGAGTTGGCATTGTCCCAGCGCAGAGGCAGCACCTTCGAGTCGATAACTTCTTCCAGTTCCTTGATGAGCTCTGCATAGACATCGTCGGCCTTCAGCTGTGGCGCTGTGTAGGGTGCGCTGAGGTTTACCAGATAGAAAGGAATGTTTCCGAAGTAGTGCCACAGCATGTTGTAGTAGAATACACGCATGGCGCGGGCCTGCATCTCGTAGTTCTTCTTAGCAGCATCAGTCACACTCTCGTCGGCCCAGTCCAGATAGTGCAGCAGGTCGTTGCAGCGCTTGATACCAGAATAGTCAACGGTCCATAGCGAAGAAAGCGTGTTGTTCTCATTACCCTCGAAGTTGAAGAGCATGTGCCAGTTCTGCATGTCGTTTTTGGTTTCACCGCCAACCCAGAAGTTGTCGCCCATAATCTCGGCATCGATGTTGAGGGCATTATATTGTCCCAGTCCCCAGTCAGGCCAGTGGATGGGGTCGTAGGCAGCAATCAGTGCCTCCTGTAGGTGGGCGTCAGTTTTGTAATAGTCCTCCAGAAAGTCACCGTTTGGGTTGGTCACTTCCAGAAAGTCGTCGCCGCAGCTTGTGGTCATAACAGCACCCGCTGTGAGCAGACTCATGGTTATATATTTGAATGTTTTCATATCATTTCTTGCTTTATTGATTCTACGGATAATTGTCTTAGAATGCTACGTTTACACCGATGGTATATGTACGTGCCTGAGGATATACACCCTTGTCGATACCCAGTGATGTGCCTCCTGATGAGATTTCAGGGTCGAAGCCCCAGTACTTGGTCCAAGTCACGAGGTTCTCTGCCATCACGAATACGCGCAGACGTTCGATGAATGCCTTACGTGAGATCTTCTGTGGCAGTGTGTAGCCCAGTGAGATGTTCTTCAGGCGCAGGTAGCTGCCGTCGCAGATATAGAGGTCGCTCACCTGCCAGTTGGTGTTGTCGCCAGCACGCAGGATGGGATATTTGTTGGATGTGCCCTCACCAGTCCAGCGGCCCAGCATGTAGGTAGGATAGTTACCTGCTGTTACGTCGGTACGGTAGGTAGCGTCGAAGATATCGGCACCAGCCACACCCTGGAAGAATACGTTCAGGTCGAGGCCACGCCAGTCGGCATTGAAGTTCAGACCGAAGTTCCAGTCAGGTGTACCCTTGCCGATCTTGGTACGGTCGTCAGAGGTGATCTTGCCATCACCGTTCATATCCACGAAGCGTGTGTCGCCAGGCTGTGCGTTAGGCATGATCAGACTGCCGTCAGCATTTGTATAAGCGTTCACCTCGTCCATGTTCTGGAACACGCCAGCAGTCTTGTAGCCGTAGAAGTATGGGAAAGGCATGCCATTAGAACCGCGTGACAACGAACCGCCTGTGAAGCCCTGTACACCGTCATACTCGATGAAGCCCGACTCGTTACCTAAGTTCTTCAGGGTTGTCTTGGTATAGGTGGCGTTGCCCTTGATAGCGAAACGTGCATCAGCGATGTTCCACTTGTAGCCAAGTTCGAACTCAATACCCTTGTTTTCCATGTCACCCACGTTACCGATAGGTTTCTCCTCACCTACATAGCTTGGGATAGGCATGGTGATGAGCATGCCGTTGGTCTTCTTGATATAGTAGTCGGCAGTGAATGTCAGTGCGTTGTTGAAGAAACCGAAGTCGAGACCGAAGTCAGTCTGCTCACTCTCCTCCCACTTGATGCTTGGGTTGGCTGTTGTAGAGGCCTTCGAACCGATCTGCTTTACTACGGGGTTGCCAAAGTAAACATTGTTGCCCATAGCGTTTGATACGGTGTAGCGGAAGTCACCGATGTTGTCGTTACCATTCTTACCCCAGCTGGCACGGAACTTCAGGTTGGTCAGCCAGTTGCGGGTCTGATCCATAAACTTCTCGTTCATGATATTCCAACCTACTGACACTGATGGGAAGGTACCGTACTTATTGTTGGTTCCGAAGCGGCTTGAACCGTCACGACGGATGGTGGCCTGCAACATGTACTTCTCATCGTAGTTGTAGCTGATACGTCCGAAGAGTGAGCTGATGCGGTGCTCCACGTTAGGACCACCCCAACCGCTGAACTCTGCGTAGGGTGTGCCGATGAGCTTGCCGTCGTCATCCACCTTATAGATAACATTCGAGTTTGTATAGCTCATATAAGGCTTGTCGAGGTTGATGATGTTCCAACGCTCAGCACCTACGTAGTCGCTCTTGTTTTTCATGGCACTCTGACCGAGCACAATGCCGATAGAGTGCTTGCCGAACTCCTTGTCGTAGGTCAGCGTGTTCTCCACCTGCCAGTTCACGCCTTTGTTCCATGAAGAGCTGGCTGAGGTGTGCTCGCCTTTGGCGTTACCAGAGTGGTAGTATTTAGAGAGTGTAGCCGACTCGCTACCCCAGAACGACATGTCAACCGAGTAGTTGAAATGATATTTCAGGTTGTCCCACAACTGCAAGTCGATGGTGAACTTTGGCACAAACTTATGGCTCCAGTTCTTGGTAGGATTCATGTTGAGCAGAGCTAATGGATTGTTCATCTCTGCATATGAACCAAACATGCCTGGAATAGTGAAATAGTTGCCATTGGCATCACGCTGCAACTCATAGGCGGTCTTGCCGTCTTTCTCCACCTCATAGTTCTGATGCATCTGACTGGCGATGTCGCTGTTGGTGACTGTAGGCGCGATGGTTGGGGCCAGATAGAGGGCAGAACCGAGAACAGAACCCCATTCAGAGTTCTCGCTGATACCTGTACTCTTAATGCGGGTATAAGCCAGATTGACTGTCACATCCAGTTTGTTCAGGAAATTACGCTCCTTCGAAGCGTCAAGCACATTATAGATATTGTTTGAACGCATGCTCAGGCGCTGATAGTTCGACTGACCATAGTTGCCGCCCACGATACCTTCCTGATCATAGTAGCCCAGAGAGAGGTAGTAGTTCAGTCTCTCCGAAGCTCCACTGATGCTCACCTCGTGATTCTGTACAGGTGCATTGTCGTTGAATACCAGATCCTGCCAGTCGGTTCCGAACCCCTTGATGGGGTTGCCGTTGGTGTCTGTCAGGTTATAGGGATCGGCATAGAGAGGAGCCTGACCGCCATTCACGCGCAACTCGTTCTGCAGGATCGCATAGTCGGTAGCACCAGTCACGTCGCGCTTCTTCCAGGCGCTCTGCCATCCCATAGAGAAGTTGTAACTGATATTGGTCTTGCCCAGTTTGCCCTTCTTGGTGGTCACCAGTACCACACCGTTGGCAGCACGTGCACCATAGATAGCGCCCGAAGCGGCATCCTTCAGCACCTCGATACTCTCGATGTCTGATGGGTTTACAAAGTCGATGCCACCCTCGATAGGCATACCGTCAACGATATACAGAGGATTGCTATTATTAATAGTACCTGTACCACGTATGCGTACGCGTGGCGAGGCACCAGGCTGACCTGATGCTGATGTGACGTTCACACCTGCTGCCAGTCCCTTCAGGGCATTGTCGATACGTACAGGTGTCTTGCCTTCCAGGTCGTCGGCGCTCACCTTAGCAATGGCGGCAGTCACCACGCTCTTCTTCTGCACACCATAGCCGATTACCACCACGTCCTGCAGTGTCTGAGCATCCTCACGCAGGGTCACGCGCATGTTGCTGGTAGCTTTTAGTTCTTGCGTTACATAACCAATGTAACTCACTACGATAGTAGCGCCCTCGTTTACCTTGATGGTAAAGTTTCCATTAAAGTCGGTAATAGTACCGTTCTGAGGGTTTGCTTTTTCAACGATCGAAGCACCGATAACGGGCTCGCCCTGATCGTCAAACACGGTGCCCTTGATTCCCTGGGCCCAAGATGTCATCGTCACAATAAGTGTCAATAGCATCATCATTAACCTAGTTTTCTTCATACTTTGGTTTTATTAAATGTTAATGTTAAGTTAGAATTTACCTTTCTTGGTTTTCTGCTGCAAAATTAGGTAAATTTGTGTTTCAAATCAGAGGACTTAGGTCTAAAAGTGGACGTGTGTAGATGTTTGAAAAAGTTAAGTTGTTGAAAAATAGATGGTTAAGTGTTTTGTGAAATCAAAAAAGAGTGGAAGAAATATAGAGGTGTAAGTCTTACATTATTATGAAAAATAAGGAAAAAAGCTTGCTCGAGTT
>Ga0326511_10002652_pt1 | contig 14453 bp, 17 predicted proteins | sample 0_2496_0518_D_FD_203701 | JGI IMG/M metagenome (GOLD analysis project Ga0326511, IMG submission 203701) | Bovine rumen microbial communities from UC Davis, California, United States - 0_2496_0518 | ecosystem: Host-associated > Mammals > Digestive system > Stomach > Rumen | place: USA... | reverse complement strand
ACGCTACAATTCCAACGCTGGTGTGAAGCCAGGGGCATCAAGTACATCAAGAACACTCTTGACGTATCGATTGCCAACAAGGCGCGATACATGTGCGAGGGAGCGGATATCGGGGAAGTCATCTACGAAGATGGGAGACGGAGCCGGATATGTTTCCATGACACTGGCCTGAATGACGATGTGGCATATGTTGAGCGTGGCGGGACGATATCTGCTACGTGGGGCGAGATGAAGGAGCGCATGGCTACTCAGCGTCGGGAGAAACGGCTCTGGATGGAAGAGCATGGGTATGGGTATGCTTGTTCCTGAAAATTCCCCCAAAACCCAAAAAGGCTAACTGCGTTGCTGAAAATTTCCCGAAAACCCCAAAAGGCACTACAAGGAGACGCTACACATGCCCATCCTACACAATCTCAACGTCACTGAACTCCATCTAGGCAAATACAGTATCCGCATCGACGGTACGCCTATCCAGTGCAGGGCTGTGGATATACACATGGACACGGAGTCTGTACCGACTGCGGTTCTGGAAGTTCCCACGACTCAGGATTTCGATGCACTGGTGGCTGCGGAAGTGGCATATCATCCTGCGACCGTGGCAGAAGCACATGCGATCCTGAGAGGTGCACTGCTGGCGGACAAGGATCTGCGGGATGCTTGGATAGCATCGATTGCTTCGGTGTTTGAAGGGGATGAGGATCTGGGTGAGGAAGGTGACGAGGATGAGTACCTTGAACCGGAGGATGTCGCCGAAGAGATTCTCGCACACATCATCGGCATGGAACTGTAGATGTTGCTGTCGGCCATGACGTAAATCCAGCCACGGAAGTCCTATCTCTGATTGGGGGATATGTGGTGGTGATGTACATGTTTGGGAGCGGATGCGGGGTGTGTAGATGGTGATGGTGGTTCTGAAGATAGTAACTGTATTCCTCGATGTAGTGATGGCCTCGGTGATTGCGTACTTTGTCCGTCCCCTTCATTGGTCGGATCCCGATGACAGATCATCGATAGTCGGGTTTTCGGGGATGATCATGGCGTACATGCTGAGTGCACTGCTGTTGCTGTTGTCATAGCGCATATGCTCAGTGCATTGCTCCTGCTCCTCGGGTAGTTATCCATATTGACTGTGACAAACAATATAATACATTTTGCGGATTCGTAGCTCAATGGCAGAGCATCCGGCTGTTAACCGGAGGGTTGGAGGTTCAAGTCCTTCCGTTTCCGTTTGGGGTGTATAGGCAGACACTCCATACGTGCACTGTATTGCCATGCGGTGTACGAAAACACCTGCTGTGCGGTGTTTCCCTTGAGCATCGCACACAGAACCTGCTGTGTATCGTATCTCCTTACGGTATGCAGAAACCTGCTGTGTATCGTATTTGCGTACGATATGCACATACAGATTACCTCCGACAAGCGGACAAGTACGTCCCTTGGGTGTCATGCGCTTCGGGATGTGCGTATGACGTGGCTGTGCCCCCTAAGTACAAGAGCGCAGTCCTTGGTTGACTATCTGGCCTGAGTAGAAGCAGTAGCCTTGGGTAAAGTCTGTGTCCCCTGAGAAAAGTACGCAGACAAGGGAAAAATGTGTCCCCTGACCAAGGGCACATTCATTTCGGTTTTCTCCTCTTTGGCCATGCGTCCATTTGTGGACGTGTGGCAATATGCGGAGCGTAGCTTAATTGGTAGAGCATTTCTGTCGGTCCTTCTGATACGGGTTCGAGTCCCGTCGCTTCGCATCTGCGCAAACGATATTCGGCCAGTCAGATACTCCATAGCTGATTGGAGAAACCGAGTATCGGGAGCCAGAAGGGTGAACTGCCTGGCGGGGAAAATCAGGCAGCCACCAACGGCGTTTTGTTGCAGTGACAACGCCCAGCACTGTCCTACCAGTGGATGAACTGCAACAGTGTCGGATATATGCCCTCGGGTCATAGGTGTAACCGGCACTTACGGAGCATGGTGGAATGGTAACACGGCGCGGATTGCTAATTTGTGTATGTAGGGAAATGACAAGCGGACTAACAGCACGATCAGCAGCGCAGATGCAGGTTCGAATCCTGCTGCTCCGAGTCGGAACGTAGCTCAAGTGGAAGAGCGGTGTCCAGCGAGGCACGTCACATTGACGATACATTGTCGAGTAGGGGTTCGGCCTAGTCACCCCGAATTCTGATGCGGTAATGGTGCAGGTTCGAATCCTGCCGTCCCGAGTTATGTGGTGGCGGAATAGGTAGACGCTAAAGTGTGGCTTCTTGTAGGTTGGTTACGGATTGATGTTGTGCCGTATAAAATAATCACCGAGTCAGTGCAAGACCAGTCTTGAGCCTCCGGGTGTAACACAGGGGGTAATCGAAAGCAATAATATCCCAAAACTCCAATCATGTAAGGTGCAAATCCTTACCCGCATAAGTGTATGACAGAACACGAGTAGTTGTTGTTCTGTGGTTGAGTAACATACACAGACTGGTAAAGTGTGGTCGAAGTACAAGATTGCCGCCAGTTGTAGAAATGAAATACTAACAGGGCAGAGAACTGTTCACAGGGGATGCGAGTGAAGCTGTGACCGACTATGCGAAGTCGGAGCAGAGATAATCACATGTGATGAAGACTTGTGGAACTGAGCTTTGGAAGGACTGCCCATAATGCCCCTTCGCCAAATGGGAAGGCACGGCGCCTTGACCGCCGTATGAGTCAGTTCGATCCTGACAGGGGCTGTTCGGCTCTGTGCACAAGAGCTGATTGCACTGTGGCGGAAATGGAAGACGCAAAGGCAAAGCGGGGAGAGTGAAGTGAGACGTCAGACTCCCGTCCTTCTCACATTGCAAGGTTCAAGTCCTTGCCAGTGCAATATCACCTTGCAGGTGGCTAGGTCCAATATGGGCCACTCTATGCATATGAGTCCACCTGCGATATGCAAAGGCGAGAGTCGGTGGTGGACGCACTGCCGGCGCGCGGTATGTAATGTACACAGGCAGATGCCTGGGCAGGTCTGCGGCTGCAGTACAGAGGCTGACAGTGAGAGTGTCTGCGGGTTCGACTCCCGTCCGCGCAATTTCTACTTTTGGGATGTAGCGAAGTTTGGCATCGCACTTGATTTGGGATCAAGAGATCGCAGGTTCGAATCCTGTCATTCCAATTCCTGCGGATGTGGAATTCACGGGTGTAAGGTGATCGTAATAGTCTAAACTGAATACTTCCAGAGCGCCGTAGAGTGCCAGTCGGGTAACTATGGGCGAACTATCGAAAAATCTGGAGATTATACGAAAACTTCATAAGACGGATCTGTCACAGCTGCGGAACCTGTCGATGCTCTACGACATGTGTCTGGCTATTAAGGATGATGACATCGAGACTGCGAAGGCGGAGATGCACATAGTCAGAGGGAAGGCATCCGTGCTCACCCGCACTGAAGGCGAACCTGCTGTGGACTTATACTGGAAGGCAACGCTGTTCCTTGCTCAGAACCGAGATGTACGGTGCTATTTACTATATCTGGAAAGATATCGCGACTATACTGATCGCTTCTACATGCCTCGAATGAAGCAACTTGAACGGCTCGGACTCATTCAGGCGTTGCAAGATCTGGTGGATGACAAGCTGGATATCCTGACCATCTCGTGTCCGCCTGGTGTAGGCAAAGCACAGCCATTGTACAGTAATGTGCTTACTCCTTCCGGTTTCGTGCCGATGGGACAGATCCATGTTGGTGATGCTGTCATATCGGGAGAAAACAGGCCATGTCATGTCGTCAGCGTTTTCCCTCAGGGGATGAAGCCAGTATATGAGCTGACTTTTGATGATGGAGCCAAGTGCCGGTGCTCTGACGAGCATCTCTGGAAGGTGTGGGTGTGTGATGGTGAGGCTGGAGAGTATCGTATCCTTGAACTGAAGGATATGCTTGGAAACCTGAAAGATAGTGATGGGCGTCTGCGGTATAGAATTGGCCGCTTGTCCGGTGAGAACCCATTCCTTTCATCCGTGGAATATATCGGTGAAGAAGAGTGCCAGTGCATCATGATTGATGATCCGTGCCATCTGTATATAACGGATGACTACATCATCACTCATAACACCACGCTCGCCGAAATGTTCTTGTCTGGCTGGATTGGCTGGGACCCAGATGCTTGCAACCTGTTCAGCTCTCACTCCGGCCACGTCACCAGAATGGTCTACGATGTCATCAACAATATCATCGGCGCAGACCTGAAGAAGGGGCAGACCCCAGAGTATGCATGGCGGGAAATATTTCCGAATGTCGAGATCCAAGATGTCAATGCGAAAGAGGAGACGATTAACCTTGGCAAGTTCAAACCATTCAAGAGCATTACTTTCCGTGCTATTGGTGCTTCTCAGACGGGTGTTACTCGTGCTGATGGCCTTCTTTACTGCGATGACCTTTGTAGCGGAATTGAAGAGGCGCTCTCGAAGGTACGTCTCGATAAACTTTGGCAGAAATACACCACAGACCTGAAGACCCGTAAGAAGGGCGGCAGACATGGCCGGCGTGTAAAGGAGCTACACATCGCCACCAGATGGTCAGTCTGGGACGTCATTGGTCGGCTGCAGAAGCAGTATGCAGGGGATCCGCGCTGTGAATTCATCGCCTATCCGGATATCGATCCGGTGACTGGCGAGAGTAACTGGGAGTACGACTACGGAGTCGGCTTTGACCGGAAGTATTTCGAGGATATCCAGAACACGCTGGATGAGATCACCTACAAGTGCCTGTTCAAGAACGAGCCTGTTGAGCGTGAGGGACTCCTGTTTGAGCCAGATATCCTGCGGCGTTTCAAGGAGCTTCCGCCAGGGAAGGAACCGGATGCCATCTGGGCATTTATGGACCCGAAGGGGAGCGGTACGGACTACAACTGCCTTGGCGTTTTCTACCAGTATGGCGCGGATTACTACATGGAAGATGTGGTCTTCCGAAACGTGGATCCGTATATCTTGGATGACCTGAATGCGGCATGTCTTGTTAGGCACAATGTACAGATCTGTCAGATAGAGTCCAACAAGGAAGGTGTCCGGACGGGTGATGTCATTCAGCAGAAGGTTAAGGAGCGTGGCGGCAGATGCGTGATTGAGAAGAAGTGGTCTGAGGCCAACAAGGAGACACGTATCATCGTCAACTCTCCGTGGGTGATCCAGCATGTGCTGTTCCACGAAGCGAAGACTCCGGATAACCCTGATGGATATCTGGCAAATTCGGAATACGGTCAGTTCATGAGTCATCTGACTTCGTATAGCCAGCTGTCGAAGAACACGAACGATGATGCTCCGGATATGGTGACAATGCTTGCGATGCATGAGGGTGGATATGGCGCTCCCGTGGTGGCGAGTATCTATGGTAGTGTGATGTAAAGGGAATGGGAATGATAGACAGACAAGTGCTGATTGAGTATAACGACCTTTGCATGCAGGTCGAGGAGACGCAGAGACAGCTCGATAAGCTGATCGAAGCGGAAAAGGAAGTGCTCCACGACTCTGTTAAGGGGTCGAATCCCAATTTCCCTTTTGAACCCATCACATTTCATATCGCCGGAGTCGCCAATAAGCTGACGAGTGACGACATCGTGAAGATGAAGTATATCCTGAGGGAGCGGGAGAAGGCCGTTAAGGACAAGCGCCTTGAGGTCGAAGCCTGGATAAACACTATCCCTGTCAGGATGCAGCGTATCGTCCGCATGAAGTTTCTTGAAGGCATGACGTGGCAGGACGTTGCACTTAGGCTAGGTGCAAAGAGCGTTTCCGGTGATGCCATCAGGAAAGAATTCTGGAGTTTTTTGGAGAAGTCACAGAGCGAGACTGGTTGACAGAAATATTTTTCAAAAAAATTCAAAAAGCCTGTTGACAGTTCCGTTTTTTCCGCACATTGTGAAAATTGAGATAGAGTAATTATAACAGGGACACTTTGGGCATTTCCGCTCATGGTGTCTTTTTTATGCCCAAAACGGGGTGGAAACATGAAGAAGATAGATATGAGGTGTGGTTCCTGCGGAAAACTTCTCGCAAGAACCAACGGAAATACTGAGATTGTCTGCCCACGTTGTGGCTCGCTCAATACCTACGACCCCAAAACGAATACGGTTGACTGTCAGGTAAGGAAGAAGATACGGAACACATCGTCTGGCACGACGTTCCGATGATAGGTGGTGATTAACGGTGATGACTGGAGCATATCTCAAGGAGTTTGATCTGGAACTGCTTGGCCGTAAAAGGATTTATACCGATGCTGACGAGATTACCGTTGACAACATCTTCTCGGTGCTGAGTCAGGCGATGACCATACATGAAATAAACATGCAGGAGATCCTCTATCTTCTCAGATATGAGAAGGGTGTGCAGCCGATTGCTGAGATCCGGAAAAAGACGGTCAGGGATGACATCAACATAGAGGTATCCGACAACCTCGCGAACCAGATTGTCGAGTTCAAACTCGGGTACAACTATGGCAATCCCATCACCTACGTGCAGCGTGGGAACAGGGATATCTCCGGCAACCCGCCTGAGAGTGACGACAACGCCATATCTCAGCTGAATGAGATGAATGAGGAAGAGGCATCCTACGCCAAGGATCAGGAGACGCTGCGCTTCGTGCAGGTCTGCGGAATCGGCTACCAGATGGTCGATATCAAGAGGGACTATGATGGGACATCCGTGTTTGATCTCCACGTTCCGCATCCACTGTATACATTCATCGTCTATCGGAACAACATCGGCGAGACTCCCATGATGGGCGTCACGTTCCGTCAGCTGGAGAACGGCGACCGATACTTCACCTGCTACACCAAGGACACGATGTATGAGGTGAAGAACCTGAACGAGATCGTCAACGGTGTGAAGAAGAACGAATGGAGCTTCAACTCCTCATACACTGGATATGCCGGTGAGAAGAATCCGCTTGGCATGATCCCGATTGTCGAGTTTGTCCGCTCCTATGACCGCATGGGTGTGTTTGAGAGACAGATTTCGGATATGAACGCACTGAACGTTGAGGTATCCGATTTCGCCAATGCTACGGCCCAAGCCTGTCAGGAGATTTGGTGGGGCAATGACTTCGAATTTCCGGTAGATCCCAACACTGGAGAAGTCATCAAACCGAAGACCGGTGGATGGCTGCTGACGAAGACTCTTGCGAACGGGAAGTCCCCGCTTATTCAGGCCATCACAAGCACATTCGACTACGAGAATGTCCAGAAGAACATCGAGTCCAAGAGGAATTCCATTCTTCAGAAATGTTACGTTCCCCTTCAGTCAGATCCTGGCGGCGGATCCACTGGCAGCGCCATGAGTCTTTCTTCTGGATGGACGGCTGCGGAAAATTCCGCTATGCGTGAGGAGCAGGTGATCCGGAGAAGCAAGCAGAAGGTACTCGCACTGGAGCTGTCAGCAATCAATGTTCGTTCGTACCTGTTAGAAGGCAGTCCGCTGACCGACCTGAAACTGTCGGATGTTTACATAAAGTTCACTCGCAACAAGACTTATGATCTTGGCACGAAGACCAATGCCATGGTGGCTATGATCAAGGCCGGCGTCAATGGACGTGTCGCCATGCAGACAGTAGACCTGTTTGCAGATGTGGCACAGGCATGGGCAGACAGTCAGGAGATGATTGAGAAGATCCAAGAGTCGCTTGTGGTCAAAAAGGAAGATGTCCAGATTGACGAGAAGCGTGAGACTGCGGATCTTACCGACCAGACAGGCAACAGTCCCATCCTTGACGGGATGAACATGGAACAGTCAGGTGGTGATGCTGATGGCAATACCTGACGGACTTTCCTTCGACGAACTGAACAAACTGTATTCCAGAGAAAAGGAAGATCAGCTCCGGTCAATGCCTTTCGAGCAATACTTCGGAGAGATGGAACTTTCTCAGGAGCAGAAGGACAGGCGTGATGAGACAGCAAGGGACGTTATGGCCTTTGTCCTCATTGCGCTTGAGGAAATGTACCTGAACTATATGGAAGGCAGTTACGGGTACATGGATGTCGCTGAAGAGATGAGCAGGAACTACAGTTCCATGCTTGAACGGATGGGCATCCCGCTGACCGCATACTTCGCGGCTACGCATGCGAATGATGTGGCTACGGAGATTGCGCTGGCAACGATGAATCATTCAGAGGACCCGTACTTCTACAGTGAAGACAGGGCAAGGCTGATTGCTGAGAATGAAGCAAACAGCATCTGGAATGACAGCGAGTACCAGGACGCGATCCTGACTGGCAAGACACGGAAAACGTGGCATGCGATCATCGATAAGGTGACCAGAGATACCCATAGGGATGTTGATGGTGCGACCATTCCAATCAATGAATTATTTCAGGTTGGAGATTCACTGATGCTCTATCCAAGATCGGATGAACATGGAGCGAGTCCCGAGGAGATCGTGAATTGTAGGTGCTCGGTATCATATTCATAGAAACAAGGGATTGGCGAGTAAAGTAGCCAGTCTCTTTTTCATATAAACAACACTGCAAGTCAGAGAAGACTCAAAAACACAAGACCTATAAACAGTTTGTCAGAGAAGACGTAAAAACACACACTGAAACGCTCAGAGAAGAGGGTAAAACACAGGAGGCAAAGAATGGGAGAAGAGACACGTGTGCAGGAGCAGACGAATCCGGAGCAGGGCGAGAATGTTACCGGTCAGGAAGAGCAACAGGAGACTGTTACAGTCGAGTCGCTGAGTGCCGACAATGCAAAGCTGAAGGCCGAGCTGGCAAAGCAGAAACTGGCGCTCGATAAAGCACTGCACAACAACGGGGAGCTGACAAAACAGCTTCGCGCAAAGATGACCGCACAGGAACAGGAAGACGAAGCCAAACGGCAGGAGGCAGAAGCCTTCAAGAACCACATGGCGGATCTCGAAAACTTCAAGAAGAAGACCGAAGCGAAAGAGAGATACATGACCATTGGAATGTCTGCCGACCTCGCAAAGGAAGCCGCCGAAGCGGAAGTATCCGGCGATATGGATGCGCTGACTGATGTGTACAAGAGGCACTACGATGCATCCCTGAAGGCAAGCAAGGATGAATGGCTTAAGTCGAGGCCTGAACCGGCTGCAGGTAGGCAGGAGGATGCTGCGAAGGAAGATCCGTTCCTTGCTGGTTTCAAACAAGGTTTTTAACAAGTAAAGATATGAGAGAGCCATTGAGCCCCGATCGACATACACAAGGAGGCTATTATTATGGCTATCGAATATGCTGAGAAATATTCCCCTATAGTTGACGAGCGTTTTACCCTCGGCGCGCTGACCGGCGCAATGGTCAACAACGAGTATGAGTGGACCGGCGTGGAGACCGTTAAGGTTTTCTCCATCCCGACTGCTGCAATGAATGACTACACTCTGACCGGCGCGAACAGATACGGCACTCCCGCAGAGCTGGAGAATGCTGTTCAGGAAATGAAGGTCACCAAGGACAGATCCTTCACCTTCACCATCGACCGCAAGAGCACGGATGACACCCTGTTCACTATGGAGGCCGGCCGCGCACTGAGCAGACAGCTTAATGAGATTGTAATTCCTGAGGTGGACGCATATCGTATCGCGGCTTTCGCGGCTGGTGCTGAAGCGGCTCACATTCATGACGATGCTGCCGTTACTGCGGCTAATGCATACGCTCTGTTCCTTGCCGGACAGGAAGATCTGGACAATGCGAAGGTTCCCCAGGGTGGCCGTTTCGCTATCGTTGATCCGGCTTACCTGAACTTCCTGAAGCAGAACGAGAACTTCATCAAGCAGTCTGACATGTCCCAGCGCATCACCCTGACCGGTGTTGTTGGCGAGTGCGACGGCGTGAACATCGTGAAAGCTCCGAAGTCCTATTTCCCGACCGGTGTACACTGCATCATAACGAACCACATGGTCATGCCGTCTCCGGTGAAGCTGCAGAGCTACAGAATCCATATGGATCCCCCAGGAATCAACGGCGCACTTGTGGAGGGGCGCGTACGCTACGACGCCTTCATTCTCGATATGAAGAAGAAGGCCATTGCGGTGATCGCGGACCCTTCGTAAGCACTACCACGGTAGCTCCCGAGGATGGTAGTGCGGAAATCTGGGGACATACGATCAGTGACCTTCAGAGCGATATCGTAGTAGACGATGGAGCTATCACCGGTACGCTGAAGTTCGTAAGCACAGGCGCGCTTCCTGCGAAGTGGGGAGAGGGCAACTTCATTGCTCTTAAGTTCACGCTTCCGGAAGGCGTAGACCCAGATTCCGTCAGGGTGGGTATGGACCCGTCCGTAAGTTCCGGTCTTGTCGCGTTGGATGAAGACAAGAACGCTATCTGCAAAGTGACCGATAAAGACAGACAGAAATTTGTTGTGGAAACGTTTACCGGAAGTTACTGGCACAGGGATACCTACGACCTGTCAGGTCTGACGGTACTCGATGAATAAGGAGGGGTTTTATGATAACCCTGAAAAGAGACGGTAAAGTTATGGAGGTCGCAACTGAGTTGCAGGCCTCCGCTTTCATTAAAAATGGCTACGAGAAGGTTGAGAAAGCGGTTCCGAAGGCAGAAACTCCGGCAGAAGAAGCCGAAGCAAAACCGAAACGGAGACGCAGAGCTGCGGCTGTCTCTGAGCCTGATTGAATGAGGTGATGGTATGGAGCAGGAACTTCTGTCAATGGTACAGACTTATCTGGGATACACTGGTGAAACTGTAAGTGACGACTTCGTCCTGCTCCTTATCGACCGTGTAGTCGGGGATTACAAGGAGCAGCGCCATTACCCAGCTACGATGGATGAAGACGCCATCCAGGCAGACGTGGAGGCATACTTCGCTATGCGTGGTGTGTATGTCGCGACAGAGATCATTCCGGCGATGCTGGGCAAGGTAGGTGGCGAGGGACTGTACTCTCTGGTGGATAACCAAGTATCCAAGAACTGGAAGTACCCCTTCCCCGTATACCTGCCTGATGTCGTACCGTATTGCGAGGTGGTCTAATTGAGAAATCTCAAGTCAAACAATCGCAAGTTATGGTACGCCTTATATCTGGGACAGACGGATGCTGTCGATGAGAACGGTGATTTCACCGGCGATCAGGCTATCAGTTACGCTGAGCCAGTGCAGTTTGAAGCGAATCTGTCAGCAACGAGAGGTACGCAGGGCTTTACTGGTACTGGTGTGTCGTATGATTACTTCGGTTCTGATGTGAAGTACGACCTGATTATCAGCACAGCCCAGATGGATCTTCCGATTGACGAGCATACTCTCATCTGGAGACATGAGCCGGAACGCGACTCGCAGGGCAATGTCGATTATGACAAAGCAGAATTCCGTGTGAAGGCTGTCGCTACGGGACTGCATCACATGAAGTATGCTATCCGGTCGCTGCAACGCTCTGAGAGGGAGTGATGTCATGGGTACGAAGATAACAGCAAATCTGTCAGTCAAGAGTATCCGTGAAGCGCAGAAACAGCTCCGTCAGTACAAGAAGGACATGATCGCCAAGTGCGAGAAGTTCGTAACCGCCCTGGCGAACAAAGGTATCCTTGTTGGAGAGGACAACCTTGGAGGGTACGGAAACTACATCACCTTCAAGCTGGAGACGGACCCGAATCGGTATGGTGTCAGAGCAGTGTTATCTGCTACAAATACTGGCATCATAAAGAGCGAATGGCGAACGAAGGATGGCATCCGTGAAGAAGATGTATCTCCTATCCTGATGGCTGAATTCGGTTCTGGTTTACGTGCAAACAATGTACGTGCCAATGAATTCGGTATGGGCACTGGAACATTTCCGCATCAGACCCACGCAGAGGATCCTGAGGGGTGGTGGTACATGGACCTTAACGAGGAGTGGCATCACTCCTATGGTGTCACGCCTACGATGCCTGTGGGCAAGGCATATGCGGAGATCCTTGACCAGATACACGATACTGCGAAGGAGGTGTTCGGAACATGATTGACGTATCGAACAGAGTGCTTACCAATGTCAGACTGGCACTGGGAGACAGGTGCTCGAACTATGTCTCATCCGAAACAGACACGCCTTCAAAATTCCCAGCTATGTGTATTACACAGTACGACAACAGAGATGCGGCAGTAGACTTGGAGAATTCCGAGAACGGAGTCACATCCGATATCCGCATTCAGTCGTATTCGAATAAATCTCTCACCGAGGCCAAGAGCATTATCGCTGCAGCCTGTGATGCCATGCGCATTATGGGTTACAGACGCACGTTCGGGCCAAGGGAGATAGAGAATGTTTCAGACCGCAACGTCAAGCGCTGTGAAGCACGTTTCAGGCGCTTCGTAGGCAGTCTTGATGATATACCCAGATTTACGGTCTGAGGCAGAATAAGAGACCATAGAGCACCTTTGAGAGCCAACAACAAAGGAGGCTAAAACTATGGCTACACCTAAAGCGTATAGCACTATCAATACTACACTCAAAGTCAGTGATACTGCCGCCGGTACTTATGCGAAGCTGTGCAAGATCAAGTCCTATCCGGATCTTGGTGGCGCTCCCGAGAACCTGGAGACCACCGATCTTGAGGATACCTTCCAGACTTTCGTACCTGGCGTACAGTCTATGGACACTATGGAGTTTACCTGCAACTACAATCCGACCGATTACGACGCTGTTGTCGCGGCTATTCCGGCTGCCGGCGCAGAGAAGTATTACGAGCTTGATTTTGGTGATGCCGGTGCGCAGGGCAAGTTCCAGTGGTCTGGAACTCATTCTGTGAGAGTCAGCGGTGGAGATGTTAATGCGGTCAGGGAAATGATTATTACCGTTATCCCGTCCAGCGCCATCACCAAAGCAGCATCCTGATCGAGGCAGGAAGAAAGAACACGTTTGTCAATGGGAAGTATGCTCTAAGCTGCTTCCCATTTTTTGTATAAGCAGAACCCCGAAAGGAGAGAGTCAGACATGAGCAAAGCAATTATTGCCGGTAAGGAATACGAGATTCCGGAGATCACATTTGAGGAAATTTGCCGACTGGAAGAGAACGGCATCTACCTGCTGAACATGGATCCGAAGCAGAGGAACGTGGCGACCATTCTGCGTGGCCTCGTTGCATGGATCATGGATGTCGAACCGGCGGCCGCAAGCATGGCTATCCAGAAGCACATCGAAGATGGTGGAAACATTCTGGATGTGTTTGAACCGGTGCAGGAGGCGATCAGGGAATCGGGTTTTTTCGGCGAGAAAAAGCCAAAGGTACAGAAGATGCCACAGGACCATCAGGGCCGGCAGAACCGCAAAAGAAATACGAATCGCTCACGGAACTGATCAATGATATCTGGGTCCCCATCGGAGTCGGATATGGATTATCCTTTCGGGAATTCTACAGCCTGAATCCTGCGAAGTTGGAGAGATACCAACCCTTCCTGACCGAGGCGGCGAAACAGAAAAAGCAAGAACAGACGGACACTGGATGGGTGAATGGATTGTATGTCCAGAAGGCCATAGGCTCCGCATTACCCAAGGGCGCTCCGTATCCTGAAAAGTCGCTTCAGCTTTACGGCGAAGTCGAGAAGCCAGCATCGGATGACGATGAAGAAGTATATGTGTTTACGGATGCCGACAGGTTCTGGGTATTCGCAAATACCTTCAATAAGCAATTTGAGGGAAAGAGCAAGCAATAACAATGAAGAACGCCCATGAGCGTCGCAAAAGGTGGTGAACGTACATGGGCATGGAAATGGATCAACTCGACATAGTAATTGAAGCGCAGGCTAAAAACGCAGCGCAGAAGGTTGATGCACTGTACGCATCACTGACAAATGTAGGCAATGCTCTGCAAGCCCTCATCCCAGACCTGTCTAAGGCTATCGCTCAGTTTCAGGTCCTTCAGAGAGTGGATCTTAGCAACCTGAACAAGAAACTGGATTTCAACATCAAGCTGGATGGCTCTGAAATACAGAAGACGGAGGAAGCCACAAGGCTTGCTGCCGGCAGAATGTCTGCGTACCTGAAGAGGACGGCAGACGATATGATCCAGGCGTATCACATCACGAACGTTGCGGTAAAGAAGGAGATACAGGAAGTATTCCAAAGCATGGCGACCGGAATGAGTCACAACAAAGGTTGGGACCAGCGTGTTCTCGACGCCGCATCATTTACTCCTTCTGAAGTCAGGGAGATGACCGGTGAGGTCACTGACGGGATGCAACAAGAATGGGAAGAATTCCTGAATTACTTCAATACGCATAAAATCAAGTATACACAAGACGTTCAGGAAATGGTCAGATACATGGAACTGATCAGTGGGAAAAAGGGGTCTTCCAACATGTCCCACCTGTTCAGCGCCGAATCCGGCGTCAACCTTGAGACCGGATGGAACGATCTTGTCAGGATATTCCCTAATATTCTTAGCAATGCAGAGATGCTTGATGAGGAAGGCGCTAAGATTGGAGACCGCTTGGCACTGATTCTGACCAGACTCAGTCAGGCGAAAGATGAGACGACAAGGCTATCTGTTGAAGAT
>Ga0326511_10002651_pt1 | contig 14462 bp, 35 predicted proteins | sample 0_2496_0518_D_FD_203701 | JGI IMG/M metagenome (GOLD analysis project Ga0326511, IMG submission 203701) | Bovine rumen microbial communities from UC Davis, California, United States - 0_2496_0518 | ecosystem: Host-associated > Mammals > Digestive system > Stomach > Rumen | place: USA... | reverse complement strand
GTTAATATGGGGCTTAGTGGGTCTGGCTATAAGCATCCGACAGGAAACGGAAACGGTGCGTTTTATCAGCGCATAGGCAATGTTCCAACAGATGCGGACGTTGTAACAATTTTCGGTAGTGGTAATGACGTTGCACATAATTACACGTTAGGCACTCCCACAGATACAGGGACAGAAACAATATGCGGATGTATCAATACAACGATTGATACTCTAATAGAAAATATACCTGCTGTTCAGCTTGGTATTATATCTCCTACACCGTGGGCATCTTCTCCGCCTTCCAATCCAAACAGCGACTTTTCAAAATATTGCGAAGCACTCAAAACAATATGCTCAAATAGGGGTATTCCATTTTTGGATTTGTTCCACTGTTCTAATCTTAGACCGTGGACAGCCGAAGGCAGAGCGGCTTGCTACTCTAAGGACGATGGTGGCGGAACGCATCCTGACGAAACTGGACACAAACTTATTGCGCCAAGATTTAAGGGATTTCTAGAAACATTATTGGTGTGAAAAGCGGTGACGGAAGAAACATAAAGCAGGATTGCGAGAAAGTTGGTGATGCTAATGTATCTCGGACGGAAATCCGACTATAAAATGTAACATTGCCCTCTTTTGAGGGCTAACTAACTTAAAGGACACTTTAACTCAGAAACTTAATAAACAAAAAAAACTATTGAAACTGTTTCTTATTCTAAATAGGAGAACTAACAATGATTAACTATTATATTTTAGAAATCCAGAAGTATGCAAACGGTGAATACGGTCACATTGTGCATTTTGCTTATGATGAAGATGCTACAAAAGCTAGACTTAAAGCTGAATCTAAGTATCATCAGGTGCTGGCATCGGCAGCTGTATCGGAGCTTCCGTCGCATTCAGCATCTCTTATTGCATCAGATGGCAGATGCATCATGAACCAGTGTTATATTCATGAGCTGCCTGCTCCGGAACCTGAAGAGGAAACAGAACCTGAAGAGTAAACATAGTTGTGCGGTGGCGGAATAGGTAGACGCTTATAGCGAGTAAGTTAAGGACGCAGAGGCTCGTAGTAATCTTAACATGTAAGGTGCAGATCCTTACCCGCACAACTAGCTTAAAGGAGACCATGAACATGGAAGAACTAATCCGCACCATAGAATTAATTCTGATTGAAACAGGGCAACATGATAAAGAAAAATTCAAACTTGGCGAAGTTATCAAATATGCCCCTTATGAAGTTGCAGAAATACTAAGGGCGCATGTTGATGAGCTTCATAACGTTCTAACTTAAAGCGAACGTGGAAGGTGGTAGCTGTGATTATCGGAATCAGTATTCCATGGTATGAAATGTCGTGTTCTTACGGAACTGCGATTGATGGAGAGCCGATTCTTACTAGTAGAGCTATTGTGACTCCTGCAGCTGTAGAGAACTACTTCAATGTAACATCTACGGCTTTCATCACCGTACCAAAAGGCTGCTGTTTCAACCTTTCAGTTGAGAACGTATCAGCTGGTTCTGTTCCGATTAATGTACAGAACGCAAATCTCGTTGTTACAAGGGTAGCTTAAGAAAGGAGGAGAACCCATGAGAGAACTTGAGAATCTGAAAGAGTTATATGTAGACGAAATCAGGAAAATCAACAAAAAAGGGGAACTCACTCCTGCAGACGATGCTGTCATTGAAAAAGCTCTTGAGAGAATCGAAAAACTTGATGAAATGTGCTGCCGCGACGAGGACGATATGCATGACGAGTATTCTGAGTACATGCCGTATAGGAGAAGAATGCCAGACATGTACCCGAAAAGGTACTCTGAAAGATACTCTGAAAGAAGAGGTAGATCTGCTACTACCGGTCGTTATATTTCGAGGCATGACGGTTCCTCCGTAGATAAAATGATTCGTAAACTAGAAATGATGAAGTATGATGCGCCTGATTCAGAAACGATGACAGCGATCGATAACGTCATCAGCAAACTTGAAGATTATTGATATAGGCTTGGAGGCTTAATTATATTATGACCATGGTTGAAATCTTTTCGAGAATTGGAACCCAAATGGTAAAAGGCATGATGGTCCACGAACAACTCATGAAAGCATATCTGTTTCTCGGCCTAAACGGAAATGCTGCGTGCCATGAGTACCATCATTTAAGCGAAACAAAAGCTTATATTTCTATCTGTAAGTATGCTAATGACCATTTCGACATGATAATAAAGTCAGACGATAAGTTTCAGGGTGTTCCAGATATTATTCCTCAGTCGTGGTATGTAAATACTCGCGATAAAGTAGACACTAGCACAAGAACACAAGCAATGGAAGAAGCCCTGATCACTTGGATCGAGTGGGAAGAAAGCACAAAGAAGGTTTACGAAAACTTATATTTAGATTTAGAGAAGCTAGATGTTCCAGCAGCGGAATATGTAAAAAGCTTAGTACTTGATGTGGAAGAGGAGATCGTCTATGCCAGGAAAGAGCTGCTCGTAAAAAGATCCATGGCATTCGATATAGTTTCTATTATGGAAGAGCAAGAAGAAATGGAACGCACTTTCAGAAAGAAAATTAAGAAAGCCTTCAACAAATAACTTCAGGAGAAGATGATTAACATGAACTTAAATATGAGTTTAGAAACACTTTTAGTAGCTCTTATAGGAGGCGGAATCGTAGGATTTATCCAGTTCTTAATTCAACGCTATGATAAGAGACACGATATGCTGAATCTTATTTTAGAGAAAATCGAGAAACTTGAAAGGGATAATAAAGCTCAGGATGCTAAGAACGATGAACGTCATGCTGTATCAATGCGAGTACGGATTCTGAGATTCAGAGATGAAATGCTCGTAGGACAGAATCATACACATGACAGTTTCAGGCAAGTTCTAACAGATATTGACGAGTACGAGAAATACTGTGAGAGACATCCTGATTTCAAGAACAATCAGACTCTTGCTACGATTGAGCATATCAAGGAGAATTATCATCAGAGACTTGATAGGCATGACTTCCTATAAGAGAACACTATTAAATAAGAAGGGATTCGTATGGGTGCTATGAGTAATAAAGTGTACGACATTCTTAAATTTATCGCTCAGATTGTGCTTCCTGCAGTTGCTACGTTTTATGTGACTCTTGCAAGCATTTGGGGTCTTCCTCTTGGCGATGAGATTAGTCGTACTGTTATGGCTATTGATACTCTACTTGGCGCGATTCTGATGATCTCTTCGGCCAAGTACAATGCTACAGTGATTGAAGAAAAAACGGAATAAAAATGGATCTAATTTGGTTACCTTTACTCCGTTAGTACACTGTTAGTACATTTTGAGTCTAAGTAAGCGATAAATACGCTGTTTTCCGTTTCTTTGTCCTTTTTCGTACAAAACAAAGTGTGTTGTCTTAAGTGTTTTTTTTCATCATGAAGATACGGAAATACGTGTGTTTATCGCTTGCTTAAACTTATTTAAGCTTTTCAAAATGAAGCACATTTATACACGGCTAGTACACTATTAGTATATGCGTTAGTACACCTACTTGATTTTCTCTATTTCAGACTTAAGCCAAGCGGTAGATCTATCAGTATAAATTCTTTCTGTAATGTCACTTATCTTATGACCTACGATTCTTTTGATGGCAAATTCATCAACTCCTGCTTTTTTTGCCATCGTTACGAACTGTTTTCGTGAGTCGTGAGGTCTATGCTTATCCGATAAGTTATATCTTTTCATAGTGATATCAAATTTGTGATCGTACTGAGCATAAGTAGTATCGAATAAGGTCTCTCTACCTTGTAAAAGAGCTTCGTTATATTTTTCTGCTATAAAAGCCTTTACTTTACTGTGAATAGGAACTACTCTTTCTCTACCAGCTTCTGTTTTAGAACCTCCTATCATGTAATCATCTCTTATATTTACATTCTTTACTTTTAAGTTGCATAATTCAGATGGACGAAAGCCAGAGTAGCAGTTGACGAGAATTTGCCTCACTATTAAATCATATTTCGAATTATTCCACAATACTTCCATTTCTTTATCTGTGAAACTTATATGAGAATTTGTAGGCTCTTTATTTCCAACACTAAGCTTTACATTTCTTAAAAAGTTAGCTTTAATAATTTCGTATTCTACCGCATAATCAAGCATCTGTGATATTGTAACTTTGATCGTTTCTTTAAACTTAGTACTAGGAGTCGTTATATTTCCTTTAACGTCAACTCTTTGACAGTTGTCAAGCAAAAGCTTCACATCTCTGATTCTTAAATCTTGAACTAAACGATTCTTAATAGAATCACAGTAGCCCCATGCTGTGCTATAGGTTCTTAGTGTACTCTTCCCTACATTTGTTTCCTTAAAAGCATACCATTTATCGTACAGTTCCTGCATCGTTATCATAGAGCCAAAATCATAAGGATTCTCGTTGTATCTAACAAGAGCCTGATATGCCTCATTGTACGTTTTAAAGTACGATTCTGGTTTTAAGAGGCGTCCAATTGGCTTTCCATTAGAATCTTTGCCGTCAGATATCATGGCTCTGTATGGCTTACGAAGATTCTTACCGGTTATCTTAGTGATTCTTCCGAAGCCATTAGGAAGTTTCATACGTTTCGATTTAGGCTGCGGCTTTGGAACCTGTTTAGTTTGCTGCGATTTAAGAAGCGGATAGCCACAGTTTGGACAAGACGATGCTTTATCAGAAACCTGATGTCCACATTCAGGACAAGTGATCAGCAACTTTTACACCTCCTATTATTTTTTACAGCTCCTTTAATGATAACAATTATCGTTTTATGAAAGGAGATAAAAAAATGATTAAATTGTATAACAACAAAGAAGCTACTGTTATTAACAATGAGACTCTTGCCAATACATTGGCGATAGTAGATGCTACGGCATCATGTATAGAAAGCGGCTCTATAGTGAGCTGTGATAACATACGTGATTACTTAAAAACAGAACTAAAGAAAGCGTCTGATGCATTAGCAAAAGAGTTTTATCGGCCAACTTAACGGTTGGCTTCTTTTTTTTTACACCTCCTCTTAATTTTTCTTCTTTAAAAAAATCTTGACAAACTGAAGAAAACCCTATATAGTTACCCTTGGAATCTTTTAAAAAACCTGTTGGGTATATATAGGGCATTCTATAATCATCTTCCAAATCGTATTATAGACAAAAATCTAAGATATGTCAATAGGTTTTTTATAAGTTCCTTTAAATTAGTTAACAGTTTAGGAGGAACGAAAGGATGAACTATGAAAAACTTAAAGACTACTGTAAAGAGCACAATTTATCTGTATCGGAGTTCGAGAGGCTATGTAAAATTGGAAATGGCACTATCGGAAAATGGATGCATGGAAAAGCTAAGCCAAGTTTTAAAACACTTTTCAAAATGGAGGAGTTTACCGGAGTCAGCATCAGCGAATGGATCGGAGGAGACAGAAGATGAGTGGAGTTCCGGTGATGATTGCAGCGAAAGTATACGGTAAAGATCCAGCCTGGGTTAGAGCAGGCATAGTAGAAGGCTGGCTTCCTATAGGAAATGCTACTAGAAAAGGAAGACTCGTTACTGATATTAGCGAGATTGATTCGAGGCTTGGTAGGATCAACTATTATATTTCTCCGCTCAAACTTTATGAAGAGACCGGATACAGATGGGGCGGTGACTTTGATGTATGAGCTTAGTAGAAATCGGTTTAAGGAGCTTAAGCACTTTTGCCTTCAGTATCCTAACTATAAAAAAGAGTTATTTAAGTTAGAAAATCAGTTATATTTAAATGAGGAGGATCCAACAGGAAATTTAGCAGTAAAGATAACTGAATACAGAAATGCGATAAAGTTGATCGAGACGACAGCTTTTAATCTCGGAAAATTCCCGGGGGAGAAAATTCTGAGAATCGTTTGCTATGACGAGTGCCTAGGTGAAATCTGCCCTATTTATATAAGGAAGTTTTTCTGGCTGCTAAGTGAAGCGAAGGGTGTTTAACAAGATTTACAGCTCCTTTTATAGAAAGGAGGAATGTAATATGTTATTTATGTTATTAAGGGTAATCACGTATTGGTACCCGATGGATAGGATATCTTATTACGATTACAGGTAAAATAAAGTCCTAAGCAAGACTTTAAACTGCTTCTTTTTTTTCTGCTTGAGCTTTCGAAAACTGGCTGAGTAAAAATGAAGCTTGTTTAACAAGATTTACAGTTCCTTTTATAGAATAATAAAATATTTTTCTTATAAAAGGAGGAACATAAGATGAATACTATATATGAAGTTGGAGAATATACGATAATAAAAACTTCAGAGTTCATGGAAATGGAACATCATATGTGGCGATCGGACTTGATCGTCAGCATATTTGCAATTGTTACCGCAGCCATAATTCTGGATTTTGTATTCCGTCGTATATACGGCAACAAAGAGGATCATTAACTGATCCTCCTTTTTTTTGTTTAACAAAATTTACAGCTCCTTTTATAGAATAATAAATATTTTCTTATAAAGAAAGGAGAACTATTATGAAGACATTGTTTAAAGATATTGCTAAAGGTATCGCTTCGGGTATCGTATTCATGATACTGCTGATTGGTATCTGTGCACTCACGGGGCATCTTAACACAAGATGCACCTTGCTCGGGTGGATACAGAGCGTCGGCATTTTCACGATTTTTGGTATCATTGCGGGTATCGTAGCATTTCTTTGGGATGTTATCGAGGCCAAACTTAAAGAAAGATTTATTAGAAAGGAGGATGAGGCAGCTTAACGGCTGCTTCTACTTTTGTTTAACAAATTTTACAACGACTATTATAGAATAATATTAATTATTATACATAAATTCAAAAGGAGGAATAATTATGTTAACTTGGTTGATGATGCATTATACTGTAAACGGACCACTTTATTGGTTCGCAACGATAGGAAGCGTTATCGAGTTTGGTTATGCGTTTTATTAAGAAAGGAGAATCAATATGTATTTTATGAGTATATTATTAAGCAGCATCCTTCTGCTGTTTTAAAGAAGGAAGTCCTAAGCACGACTTTAAACTGCTGTTATTTTTTTCACAAATTTTACATCTCCTATTATAGAAATAGAAAGGAGGTAACTATTATGTTTATGTTATTACCATTAATTATGGAAGAGGGGCTTTTCGGAGGACTGAATTACATGTTCCACTATTGGAACTATTAAGGGCTACAACGGCCCTCTTCTTTTTCACAAGTTTTACATCTCCTTTTATAGAAATATTAATTATATTAAGGAGGAACTTACTATGACAAGAAAACAGATTAGTGTTATTATCTCGGTAATGTTGGAAACCGCAGTATTCTTAGGGATGCTGGCTTTTCAAGCATGGTTACTTGACACTCTTCAGGCTGACTATTCGACAGTAACTGAAGAATTGTTATGTATCGTAGTTATGATGGGTGTAGCTACAGAAGTGTATCTGTGGTGCCAGCCTAGAATCGAGAGGATTATCAGTTTGATTTCAAAGAAACTTAGAAAAGCTTGATGTTTCTGGACCTAAGCAAGTCCTTAAACTGCTATTTTTTTTTTCGCATGTTTTACAGTTCCTTAAATAGATACTTGTTAAACGTTATATTTAAAGGAGGTTTTATGGGAGAAAAATCATTTGACGACGAAATTGTTACACTCAAAAGTAAAATTATGGATTTAGTTTATGGTAACGGTGAAGATGAAGATTTCGATGCTATTGCCGAAATCAATACCACGATCAATGCCATCACAGTTAAGTACTATAAATTAGAAATTGAACGAAATCGTTATTTGAATACCGCAAATGCTCTTCGCCAAACACTCAACGAAGCAGGTATCGATTAACGGCTAAGGGCTGCTGTTATATTTAACAGTGGCTCTTAGTTTTCGTTTAACAAATTTTACAGCTCTTATAGTGAACTAATGATTTGTTTTTTAAAAAGGAGGATTTCTTATGAGCAACAAAATGAAAGCAAAAATTAACGATCTTAGAAACGATATGCTGAAACTTGCATCTACTGATGATGCAGAAGCTCGCATGAGTATTCTTAAACGTATGCAGAGTAATCTTGCTACTGTTGAGAATGAGCTCGGGCGCCTGGAGCATCTTAGTCACAGGTTACAGCTGAGGATCGGCGTTATGAGCAAGTTGTTGCCTAACGACGTGAAAGAAGCTCTCAAATAATCTGGTTCCGGGAGTCATGGTTATATTTAACTGTGGCTCCTGTTTTTTTTTCTTCTTTTGTTAAACACTTTTTACAATCGCTATTATAGAAAGGAAACTACATCCTTAACGTTATCGCATATTTAGAATTGAAAAAATGTAGGAATTGGCGAGCATTGAACGTGAAGTAACGACAATTCCTTAGCGGGAATTGGGAATCGATGAATTATATCATCCGATAGCTACGGTAATCTAAACACTAGCTATGCATGATTATTGATCGAGTGAGCGCTGCTCGGAAACGAGTAAGCTGCCCCTCGCAAGTGATATATGAAATTGAGACTTGTAGTCGAATTCAAACTACTCGTTACTTTTTTCTTTGTTAAACAACTTTTACAGTTGGCTATATAGAATAATCAAATCAAAGGAGGAATTATTATGGAAGAAGGATATGTTGTCGTAAATGATTGGGACAACAGTGAAAAATTTGTTGGTACATACGACGAATGTGAAGAATTTGTTGCCAACATGGCACTCTTCACCACTCAGTCATTTACTATCGTATCGTTCGAGGATAGACACCCCGACGATTATGAAAGCGAAGCAGAGTGACATCTGCTTCTTATTTTTTTCACGAAAGGAGGAACTATGAAATTCAACGTGGCATGTAGAAGTGATGTTATTGATTCTGTAATCAAAGAAATAGGACTAACATTTAAAGGACTAGTAAAGAAGACGCTATACGAATCTGATGTAGGAGAAGGTCTTATCGAGATAACACTTGTTCCAATGATTATCCCTGATAGTGCAGTTAGTTTTACGAAATACATACTTCCGATACTAAAAGCAATACCTGGAGTTATATTCATAGAACCTATAAGAGAGGAGGTGATAACTTATGATATCGATACTTGAAAATCAGCCTCTTGTATGCGTATTAGTTGCTTTTATTCTAGGTTTTATTATCGGCGGATTTATACTTTCGAGAGTTATATTTAAGTCTCACAAAGTTGGAACGCTGCTTATTGACAACACTGATGAAAGCACAACCAAATGTAGCATGATACTTGAAGACGTTGCCTTTTCTGAATTGCCAGAAAACGATTATGTTTCACTTAGGATTAAAACAAAAAGATAAATAAGGAGGAGAACTATGTCAAAAGATAAGCTTCCAATTTGCAACGATAAAAGAACCTGTGGTATGTCTGTGTTTAGAGATGGACATAAAAAATGCGCTTGCCTTCACACAACATATCCGGATGGAAAGTGCCCGTTCTGCAAACCAGATAGAGCATACACAAATGACAAATGGTATCCATATGTTAGCTATTCTGGAAAAGGTTAAACAAACTTTACAGTTCCTTTAATGAAACTTATTGTTATATTTCAGAAAGGAGACTATTATGGGAGATGACAACAGAGAGTTACTGAACGAACTCATCCGGCAAACCCTTGAATATGTAAAGGAGCATCCGGAAGATGAAGCGCAGAACGAAAAGCTTGAGATGTATATGAAAGCTGCTTCGGATCAGTACAAAGTAGCTATGGATGCTTACAACACTGAAACCAAAAACGTTAACGATCGAGAGATCGAAGAACGTAAATTGGAGCTTCAGGAAAAGGAGCTTGAACAGGCGAAACGGAGAGACCGTGGAGATTTCATTGCAAAACTCAGCGGAACGGCTGCTGCTACTGCTACGGCCATCCTCGCTATTAAATGGGAGAGCGTTGGGGAGTTTGTGCACGGTATTGCTCTCAAGATTGGACCTAAGTTTCATTCTTGAGTAACTAGTTTCACGGGAGTCATGGTTATATTTAACTGTGGCTCCTTGCTTTTTAACATTTTTTACAGCTCCTTAAATGATACTAACAATAAATCACTAATTAAAGAGGAGGACTGATATATGTTATTGATGATCGGTATCGGCTTTATTGTACTTGCATTTCTTGCACCTGTTTTGGGCGTTATTGCAGGTATAGTGCTGCCAGCATTGTTGTCGGTAATATGCTTGATCGGTGGTCTGCTCTTACTTGGAGCTTTTATTGGCTACTGTATCAGGAGTCGCAAAGGAGACGACGACAAATAAACTCCTTATGGCGGCTGACTGTAAATTCTACAGTTGGCTGCTTTTCTTTTTGTTTAACATTTTTATGAAAGGAGATTTGTATGGGTATCAAATCATGGTTTAAGGAACACAAGAAACTTGTAAAAAGAATCGGCTTCGGTGCAGCTATTGGACTTGGGTTCGGAGTAGCGTGTAGACTTATATTTAAGGAAGATGCTAGTGTAGATCCTGTGACGCTGGACAGCAAAGTATTCGAGAAGATTATAAACGCTTTCGAAGATAAAGCTATGGATGCTACTTTCGACACTCTGAAAGACAAAATCATAGATGCCGATAAATATGCCAATCTTGATGAGTATTTGAACGCAATACAAAGGAGTATCTTGGCACCAGGCGGGCACTACAACCCTGAAACAGGCGAAGTTATATTTGATTAAGGAGGAACAACCATGGAAAAAATGACGAAATCGGCATTTCAGATGAACGTAGGTATTGTATCGGAGCATATCAGAAATAAGCTTTCGGAAGATCACATGCCGTCTCTTTTTAGAGCCCACTCGAAACTTATCATCAAGCTTATCAGTGATAATGCCGATTTAAGGAAGCGCATTGAAGCTCTTGAAGAGAAACTGAAAGACAAATAAATTATATTGCTTCATGTCGTATGCTGTGGTATACTAATGTTCCGGAGGTGATACGATATGAAGAAGTGTAAAGAATGTGGCTGTAAATTTGACCCAGAGGATGCTGCGATTCAATTTGAGTATGAAATGAGCGGCTATAAACTTGGAAATGGAGGAAGCTATGAAGACCTGTTTCCAAAACGTAACTTTTGTGCTGATTGCGCTGTTGAAATAGCTGAAAACTGGATCAGAGTCGGCAGAGAAGAAGAGGCTGGCGGCGACTGGGATTAAACGATTTAGAGAAGCCTGTTTGAAGGGAAGCTGGAGTAACATCTGGCTTCTCTTTTTTATTGTTTAACAAGTTTTACAACTCCTTTAATGACATGGAAACATCATCACGTTTATTTAAGGAGGATTCGTTATGGACGAAAACAAGAACCTTAACAACAATCAGAACAATAACGAGAACGGAAACAATGTCAACCCGGATCAGGAAAACAAGAAACCTGGTTTCATCAAAACTAATGCTAAACGCGTTGGTGGAGCAGCCAAGAAGGCAGCCCCGGTACTTGCGAAAATCGCAGTATACGGCGGAACCGTAACGGCAGCTGCATTCGCAGTAATGCATAAGATTGGTAACAGCGCTTCTGAAATCCTGGAACACGTTGACAGCGTCAAGGACGCTATTACTGAGAAAGGAGGAGATGTTGTGGAGTCTATTAAGGACTCACTTGAGTAATATCTGATTATTCCTGTCAAAGACCTGAGTATGTCTTAAAACTGCTCCTTTGTTTTTTTTCACTGATTATATTTTTTTTGAAAGGAGTTTTACTATGAATATTAATTTCAACAATTACAAGAACAAAGCAATCGATTGGTTTCATGCACACAAAAGAGAGATTAAAGTAGGAGTGTATTGTCTGGCTGTTGGAGTTTCATACGGTTTCGTGAAAGGTATAGGCATTGGATCTGATAGCATCAATCACATTGCAGAAGCTATTGAAAGAATACCTGTGAATGCAGGCAGAATCAGCGACTCTTTCGAAGATGTTGTATTTGGACTTTCTCCAGAGAGTCTTGTATGCTTCGTTAATCCTGATAATCTCGAAAGACTTGCAGAAGCATGCAAAGACAGGCTTAAAGCAAACGAGTAAGGAGGGATTATATTTATGAAAGATAAAGAATTTGATGAAATGATTCATGATTTTGACGGATTCATGGAACGTCATGGATACTATAGAACCAATAAAGCGGCAGAATATTTAGGGATTCAGCCAGTATCAGTAAGGCAAAGAGTAGCGAGAGGCTGGTACTCATCAGTTACTATAGGCAACATCAAGTATATTCCTTTCGATGAATTTAGAAAGGAGTGACAATAGATGGGTGCTGTTGAAGATATTAAACTCGATAAAAGAAAAAGATGCTTTGTTGGAGTAAGAATGTCGTATCGCGAAAAGGAAATGCTTGCGAAACTATGTACGGAGAATGGAAATACGGATCTAAGCGAAACCGTTCGCAAGCTAATCAGGAAGGAGCATAACAAGTTTTACAGCTCCAATAATGAAACGTAATGTTAATTATTATATTAAGGAGGATTCGATATGAAAGGATTTTTCGGAACTAAATGCAGCGATATGACTGTTGGGCAGACGCTTATCTACGTGGGTATTATCACGTTGTTGTCGTTTACGCCACTGGCAGGTATGCTAGCGTATGAGAAAATCCAGGAAAGGAGGAACTACGAAGAAGATTAAGTAACGATCATGTTTCACACAGACCTGAGTATGTCTTAAAACTGCTCCTTTGTTTTCGAACGTAGTGAGAAACTGCTGAGTAAAACGAAGCGTTTTTTTTTTGAAAGGAGGTTACCGTGGATCAAAGTTATATTAGCGCAAATCTTAGATACTGGAAACAAGTATGCGGTATGAATAACAGCGATATTCGAGAAAAAACCGGATTATCAGAAGCTACGATAAGCAAGCATTTAAGCGGCGAAAGCAATTTCAACGTTGATGCACTTGCTAAGTATGCCGATGCCTTTGGAGTATCTGTCGAATGGCTTATTCGTAGGGATTTCGCTGTTGATTTTGACAGGAACTTTGGAAATAAAGCATATTATTTTTATCCATATAATCTCATGCTTGACATGCTTACGATAACTGGTGATCTTAAAGAAAATGTTTCTGTTTATGACGTATATATCACTGGGCTACTCGAAACGATCGAAACATACTTAACCGAAAGAGAAAAGCTTTCATTATATTACAGATACGAACGTGGATGGGCTCTTGGAGATATAGGCGATAAGTTCGGAGTCGGAAAAGAGAGAATAAGGCAGATTATAAATAAAGCTCTTAGGAAACTTAGATTCCGAAGAAGCAAATGGCAAATTATCACAGTAGGAGAGCTTGTAGATGCTAAAAAAGAAGCTTCTGACTATAAGCTCAAGTATCTTATATTATCTGAAAAGATGAATAAATATGAGCAAATCAAGATCGACTACGAAGAGGAATGTCGTAAGGCGCTTCACGTACCAATTGACGAGCTGGAGCTTAGCGTCAGAGCATACAATTGCCTTTGCAGGAAAAGGATACAGTACGTCGATGAGCTCAAGGATCTCACAAAAGAAGATCTGATGCAGATACGAAATCTTGGAAGAAAATCTGCAGAAGAGATATGCACTCGTCTCAAAGAAAAGTTCAACATAGTTATATTTGAAAATGAGGAGGAAAGAGATGCGTTTTACAGAAAAGATCAAGAATTTTGTTAATGAACATCCGTTGGAGATCATTATTGGAGTGTTCACTGTTACTGCATTTGGATTTGGTTATGCCGTTTGCGATACCATTTCCGCAAAAGAGCATCTTGAGGATCTTAAAACAGCTACTAGAACCGGGATCAGTATCGGAGGTATAGCTGGTATGACAACGGTTGCAGGTTTTATTGGTGACAAGGTTCCTGAAGCGGATAAATTTATATCCGAATACTGCGATAAAAACGATGTCGATTTTGATAAGCTGTTTCAGGAAAATCCTATGATAATAAATGCAACGAAGAAGTTAGGAGAGATTTCTCTTCCGAAACTCGACTACTAAACAACTTTAACAGCTCCTATAATGCAACTATAGTTATATTTCAAAGGAGGATTACTATGGAAGAAAGGAAGACCGAAACTGTTGACATTCGTGATTTCAAAGCTGAGGCTAGGAAACGGAAACTTAAGGAGTACTGCAGGAAAACTATCGGTTGGATTCAGGAGCATCCTGTTGAGGCACTCGGTGCTGCAACTATGGCGCTTGGAGTCGGAAAGAAGACTCTGGGCGTGCATAAGGTGCACACAGAAGAGCGTCGCAGGGCAACTGAGTTTTATAACCCGAGAACCGGCATGTACGCAACAACTAAGAGGCCGCTTACAGCTAAGGAGAAAGCTTATGCTGAGAAACGTTTCAAAGAAGGAGACAGCTGGACTGATATCTTCAGTGACATGAAGATTCTCAAGTAACAAATAGTTGCAGCTTAAATATAGGCTCTTGGCAGAAATGTCAGGGGCTTATATTTTTTTTTCTGCTTGGGTAAAATAAAATCGTGGGTGAAAGGAGAAAGAACTATGAGCGATAAACTTTCAATACTAACAACTAATTACGA
>Ga0326511_10002650_pt1 | contig 14466 bp, 34 predicted proteins | sample 0_2496_0518_D_FD_203701 | JGI IMG/M metagenome (GOLD analysis project Ga0326511, IMG submission 203701) | Bovine rumen microbial communities from UC Davis, California, United States - 0_2496_0518 | ecosystem: Host-associated > Mammals > Digestive system > Stomach > Rumen | place: USA... | reverse complement strand
TATACATCACTAGAGAATATTTGTCAACAACTTTTTGAAAAATTTTTTAAAAAGTTTTTCTTCCGCTTTTGCTCTAGCAATGTATCTTTACTACACCACAAATAATAAATTAAAAAAGCTGCGCTGTTAAGCACAACTTTTTTTAATCTGAGTATTAAAGTTTTTCAAGGTCACGGATCATCTGATATACTGATTTTGTGGAAATCAAAATATCATGCTGTTCATTTGTATACTTTGTATCCGGACTGAGATAGATATTGATTGTGTTATCATCTGTTCTGAATCCATCGTCATTTGCTGGATATCCCATATATGTCCATCTATCATATTTTGTTTGTGTCCAATAATTATCTCCTGTAACGTCATATTCTGCTACAGAAAGTTCGATCTCGCACCATAACTCTTCACGAACACAACGCTTATATACGTTGGCTATTCCTTGTAAGCCATCCAGGAAGTCCGCAAGATCTTCAAGACAAAAACTATCAAGATCAAACCCATCAATTTGATAGTTTGCGGTTTTCTCAATCATTGTCCTTCCATTCTTTGTTTTCTTTTCTGCTTTAATTTCAAAATTATAACTCTTCTCATTTGACATTGGCTGCATCCTCCTTTAGCAATATGATTTTCTTCCTCTGCATTCATGGTTTATGAAATCTTCTGCCTGTTCTTTGTTATCCGGAATGTAATAATCCCATATTCCTTTATGCGGAATATAGATTTTATACGGCCATTCGCCATCCGGAAGAATCAATTTCCCGATCAATTTATCTTTGCCAGCGATTTCACGCTTAACAAAATTTCTGTATTTATTAAGCGTGAAAACTTCGCCGTTAATCCTTCCGCCGGAAAGATTGAAAACTTGCTCTGTCGCTTCGTTAAATGTCATATGCTGCACTCCTTTGGTTAAATGATTTTAACAATCATAACGTCTTCAACTGTTCCGAAACTGCGAATCCATCTTCCACGAATTTCTTTGTAGTTTTGGCTTTGCAATTTCCAGTTTTCACCTTCAAAAAGAACAGTACCTTTTTCGTCTTTTACAAGTAATTGCTGTGCATACCACATAAAAACCGAAAGTTGATTTAACGTGATATTATTCATCTGTGATCCTCCTTTCAGATTGAGATACGGTATCCAATGCCATGATTAACAACTGTGAATCCGTTACGTTTGAACCAATCGGCAACTCCGACCATGATTGTATCGAAAACTGAATCATCAATCTTCGAAAGAGCCTTTAAACCATCGAATACATTGTTGAATTCTGCCAATGTCAACTTGTTTTTGGCAAGGTCTTTTTCGTCTTCGATCTTGAAATACTTGTCATATGATGCTGCGAATGTGCGCATCCTCTTTGCCTTTGTTCCGTATCTCATGTGTTCTTCCTCCTAAATTCTATCGACTCCCTGTTCGGTGTCTCTCTTTTGTTCTGTACTAATGATACCACACTAAAACAGGGAAGTCAATAGTTTATTGATATTTTTCTGAATTATTTTTAACTCCAATCATTTGCCACTACTGCATATTTCTGTCCGGCAAAATTAGCGATCTTGATTTCCTGTCCCTTATGTAAATGCGGATATTCCGCTTTGCTCTTCATGTAGTCTTCCAACTTAAAGATGATCTCTCCCATCATACTTTCCTTTGCTGCCGACTGTCTGCCTGTTGCAATCATAATCTCATGTTCTGATACTCCGGCAAGTTTCAAAATTCGCTGTTCAAATGTCATGTTCTGATCCTCCTTTAATACTCATTATCATAATAATTCTTTGCAGATTCATAAGACTCAAAATAATGTCCCTGTCCCCAAGTTCCATCATCATACAAGCTGTATGCGACTACATACCGGCAAATTTTTGTGTCCCGCTCAATCAGAGCAACTTTTGTTCCGTAATGGTATTTATACTCCAAAATCTTATTATCTTTGTTCATGACATATTCTCCTTAATGAAATCGTCCGCTTCTTCTTTGCTATCGAACCAGCAGAGATAAGTATATTTTCCTTTGCCTGGTTTCTCGGTGTCTTCCGGTTTTACAGCGCTGCACTCTGTTGTATAGTGTCTCGCCTTTTTCCTGCCATCATCGTAAATTGTAGCGATCACGCTGTAATACGTTTTCAGTTCTTCCGGAATTAAATCGTACTGATCCGCTTCTTTCTCTGTGAGATTATCCGCAAATTCGATAAATCCCCATGCTTCTCTGCCGATCTTCTCAATAAATTCACGCTTTTGAAAATTGCAAATTTCTGTTACTTCATGGCCATGCGGAAAACAACCAATGGAAATAGGTCTTAATGTGGAATAATATCTCATTGCTTTTACTCCCTTCTGTTGTGGTTTTCTTTAACTGTACTTATGATACCACGCTAAGAAAAAACATGTCAACAACTTTTTTGATATTTTTCGACTTTATTTTTGCCAAAGAAAAAAGCGCAACTCAAAAGTTGCGCTCTTACTGGTATTATTCATTTTCATTTAGCACAATAACGTCAAACAGTTCTTCACATTTAAAATGTGCTTTAATCTCTCCGGCCATTGTAGCGCCGTTTAAAGCGTTTTCAAGCCATTTTGCAGCTTCTTCATGATTTTCTCCGATGATCCGCAAATCGCCAAAATTAGCACCTTTTACGACTGTACAACCATAGTTTAAATCCTTGTACTTCTGAATCTTTTTCTGTCGCTCTTTTCTGAATTTATCCGTCAATTCCATTCCTCCTTAATTATTATTAGGTATACCACAAAGAGTAGCAATCGCTACATTGTATACAAATTCCATAGCCTTTTCCATGCTGCCGGTTTCCTCATAGATTCTCCTGGATTCCGCTTTTACTTTCGGATTCTCCGCAACTATTCCCGCACGAATTCCCAAAAGATTCAACATTTCTTTGTCTTTATCGCTCATTTTTTTGATCTCCTTTTAAGACAATGATTTGTTGTGCAGCTTGATAATACTACTCTGTGTATTATCTGTCAACTAAAAATCAGATTCTTTACTGTTTTAGTTTTAGCTGCACAACGTATTGTTTTATGCGTACTTTTTGACTTTCACAAGTTTTTCGACTTCATACGGAATGTGTTCTTCTCTGATCTCGCAAAATGCGATATGTCCACGATTATGCCAGCGATTCCAGCTATTTGCATCACACCAAAATCTGTTGCTGCTGTCTGCATATCCTGTGCATTCTTTTGTCAACTTGCCATTGAGTTTGTATGCTCTAAAATATGCAAACGATCCATCCGGATTATAATCAACATCTTTAATTCTGTAAACGCTGCCGGAAGTACAGCCATAATTGAATGATGATTTGAGGATAAAGCACTGTCCAACTTCGATCTTTCCAGATTTTGTCTCATACGCTTTATTTACCTTTTTGTACTCTGTCCTTGTGACTTTCTTATATTCCTGTCCCTCCTTGCCGATCATTCCTCCGCATGTAGTGTCAATGCGGTTAATAAGTCTGTTAAATGCTTCAAGAAGTTTTACATTTTCCTTTGCATCGTCATACGCTCTTTTTGCGTATCTTTCCAGGTCTTCGGCGCTTGCCGGATAATAGTAATTATCCATGAATTTCTGTTTCCACGCCTTTTCGGAAAGATTGTTAAAATCCTGCCATTCTTTCTGATAGCGTTCATCGGTAATGTCCCAAACGTTGTAGAATTTCAGAAGTCCAGTCCCTTTGTCGATGATGATACCATCCTTTTCAATGTGCCAACTGCACCTTGTCGGATTTGCCATGTGCGCAAGTTCATCAATGACTGTTCTGCTGGTCTTCTTTCTGATCTCTTCGGACTCCGCAAGGATTCTCGCAATTTTCTTCTTTGCGGTTTCTTCCTCTTGCGCAGAAGCGCCACGATCAACTGTCATTGCTCTCAGCTTTTCCAGCTTTTCCGCATTGTCATTAACTGTGACAGTCTCGGAAACTGTGTAAACTCTCGGCTCTTTTCGCTCATTAGAACGGTTAAAAACCAATGTATAACCATTCTTTTCCGCTGTGCCTGTCCAGTATGCCGGACTCCAATAGTCTGTCATGCTGTCGGATTCATCCGGTTTGTAGCCATAGACTTTCCAGCCGTTCAGTCTCATAAGTCTGTGAGCGATCCTTGTGCCTACTCTCTGATATTCGTAATAGTTACTCATTGTTGTGTCCTCCTTGTTTTGTGGCTTTTTCCTTTGCTCTGTACTCAATATACCACACTGAAAGCAGCTTGTCAACAACTTTTTTAAAATTTTACGATTTTATTTTTTGGCAATGATCCGCTGAATGCAGACAATCGGAATTACTTCTTTATCGTCAATAATAACTCTATCTCCTAACACTTCGATTGATTCACATTCAATCTGTGATCCATCATACATAACAACTGTCATTGAAAATCATCTCCTTTTCGTTCCGCTGATATTGATAGTATGATATTTGTCATTCTTTCTTACAAGAATATTAAAATAGAATCCATAATAGGATTTAAATTTTTCTACTGAAATAATATCATCGACCTTTGTGCGTTTAAATCCTGCATGTTTTCTAATTATTGGCAAAACATGTTTTGGTGTTAAAACTGTTGTCTGTTCTTTCGCATATCTCCGGCGATCTCTTTCGCTGCCCTTGCTCTCCATCTCCTTAAATTCTTCCAGGCTATTTGTATAAACCTGCTTATACTGGTAGAATCTATACAGCACTTTATCCTCTTTATCATAGCCATTATAACTATTATAACGGCGCTCACAAATAACGGATTCTCCGGTATTAGGACTACAAAATGCTGTCGGCTCTCCGGTCTTTGCGAAAATAATAATTCTTTCGCCGGACTCCAAAATCAGATCAACATGATATTTAAATTCGCTGCTGATATAATCGTTTCTGCTGAAATCAAATCTTGCGCCATTAGCGATCTTGTTAGATATTACCTTGCTGAAAAGTTTCTCAATATCTTTCTTCATAAACAACATTTTGTGTCCCTCCTTCGGTTTAATTCTGTATTATCTTGCTTTACTTATCCTTCATAACGATCATGTAAAGCCATCGGGCTATCACCAAAACGCTCTCTGAAACGGCTATCACATGTGTAGATAAATGCGCCTCCCATCATCCACCATCTACCCGGATGCGCAATCGGCTCGGCATGTGTGAACGTTCCAAAAGAATAATGTTTCGTGACTGCCTTCACCAGATTTTCAGGAAGATTTTCGGGATCATCAAGATCGAATTCCCAATTCCCATCAGGGCAAATGATATATGCTGTTCTAAATCTGTTACTGATCCCATTGTTGCTGCAATTTCCGCCGTTCTTACTTTCGTAAATATCAACGCTTAATGCTCTAACCTTATTCATTGTGTTTCCCTCCTTAAATTGACTTGTGTTCCCTTGTGATATACTTATGATACACCACTAGAGAACACTTGTCAATACTTTTCTGCAAAGTTTTTAAAATTCTTTGAAACGATCAATGCTTCGATGCTCTCCGGCCTTTTCTTTCTCTTTCCTTGCGGTTTGCTTCATCGTTCATGCATTTGAGTGTCCATATTGCGTCATAAAACTTGTTGATCTTTTCTCCGCTCCAATCAAGTTTTTTCAAGTAATAGGATTCCTTTGTAGGAATTCCGCCACACCCAAACTCTTCATCTGCAATGCAATGCTTTACAAAATTGTAAACTGTATTCATGGTGTCTCTCCTTCCTATGCGAAAATTGACGTTCCGTTTTTCCGGTAACATTCATTCCAGAAATCGACAACTTCCTGCGCTCTCTTCTTTGTCGGCATGATATTCGCTAACTCATATCCGGCAAGTTTCCAAAGTACGCTTTCACAATCGGAAACACGCTCGACAGTTGCATAACGCTTTCCGTCCTGTTCTTTGACGCAAGCAAAGTAAAAATAATTGTATTTATGTTTCATAATTTTCTCCTTTCTTAGATTCCAAGTTCTTCTCTATAGCGGTTTGTTTTCTGTGATGTACTTATGATACTACACTAAAACCAGCTTGTCAAGGACTTTTTGAAAAAATTTTTACCATTCTCGGATCATCTGCTCTTCCAGATTTTCCAGTGTTTCACGTGATATAGTTCCTCCGGCGATTGACTCCAAACGCATTATAACATCGTCTTCACCGAAAAAATCCTTTAAACCTATAATGTCATACAGCAGAATGCAGACATTTTCTCTTCCGGCGCTGTGATCTTCAAAATCATTCGCTGCCATTTCGTTTAATTTCCAGATTTGCGCAATGGTAAAAAATCCGCTCAACTTTTCGAAAAAATTCTGATAATCCATTGCTGATCCTCCTTTAACTCTTAAAGACACATCCTGTATAAACCATGTTAAAACTTCCGGCACAATCTGAATTGCAGTTAAGGCACATTGTATTAATTTTTCTTGCCTTTGGTCTTAACCGCTCAATCTGTTTTTCTGCGTCTTCCAGTGATTCAAACTTTCCACCAAAACACGGTGAAGTGTACGGATTGAATACTACACGATATTCTGTTCTAATCCGCTCAACTCCCGCCAGGATTTCCTTGCGATCTTCTCCGACAAATGCGGAAACGAAAATATATTTTAATTCTGCCATGATATTATCCTCCATTGAGGACTCCCATTAGCGGAAGTCCTCGGCCTTTACTCTGAACTTTAAACCTTTGGCTGCAATGTGCTTGTTGATTGTGTTGATCCGCTTGCAAATGACTTTATCCTTTGCCACTGTGCGCCATACGTAATTTGCGCCGGATATCTGATACAGAATGTCTACATCGTATTCACCGCCGTATTTAATTCCTCTGACGATGATCTGAATGTTTCCGGATTCTGTGTTCTCTATCGTGACTTTGTGAATCATCTTTGCTTTTTCCATCGTGGTTTCCTCCGCTCTTGTGTTGTACTTAATATACCACACTGAAAAACCAATGTCAACACTTTTTTGAAAATTTTTTAAATCCAGAAAATCCGCTCATAAAATCCAGCTTTTATCTTCCGGAAAGTTACCAGAAAAAGGTAGGAATTCCAGAGTAAGAAAACTCTACTTCATGCCATTTCTGAACTTTCATATTGCGCTGTCTGTATGGCTGATAAATCCTGGTGAATTTGTCAATCCAGATCGAAAATCTTCCCATCTCGTCTGTAGTGTCTTTATAGACTTTCAGATTGTTTTCTGCCAGAACTTTCATGACCTGTTTCCTTGTGGTGCAGCGCTCGATTTTTTCCTTTAACGCTTTTGGAAAACTGTCTGCACTTGTCGGCATCATCATTTTTTCCTTTGACATATCTGATCCCTCCGTTAAAAATTAAAAGCGGTTTTCTGTTCTGTACTAATAGTACCACACTAAAAACCGCTTGTCAAGGACTTTTTTAAATTTTTTCTGTTTTAGTTTTTCCGCTTCAAGTGTGCCGGAAATCCGTTATTACAAGCGGATCGCCTTCTTCATTCACATGATCCGGTGTCCTGTAAATGTGAATCTCTTTCGCTCCTTTGGCGCAGAATCTATACAGATCATGCTCGAAAAGTTCCCGCATATTTCTTGCTGCTGTCTCCGGCCTTTTGCAAGTGAAACGCTCAAAAGTGATATAATCATATTTTCCTTTGTGGTTTTCTCTGTAAACAAAAGCTATGCAATTCTGTTCTCTCTTCATTTTTGTATCCTCCTTAAATGGATTTTTCTTTTGCTATGTACTAATGATACCACACTGAAAAAATCCTGTCAACACTTTTCTGTAAAATTTTTCAAAAAGCATCAACAGGATTTTCCACAAGTTATCCAAAAACCACATGATAAGGAAGACTAATTCCGGTTATCTCGGTATAAATTTCTAAAAGCTGATCGCAATAAACATCATCCAGCTTTTTGATCGGTGTCTCTTTGCAAGGAATCTGTTTGAAAATTTCCTTTTCAAAGTTTATGATCGTTCTGCCGGAAAACCACTTGTAAAAATACATCGTGTATGTATCTTTTCCAGCGTTATAGATGATCTCCAGGCGGTTCGCTCCGCTCTTGTTCTTCGGCAACGTCATTCTAAGCGCATTTTTCTCCGTATCCCTCAGAATGTTTTTGCAGCCAGAATACAGTGAAAATAAATTCCCTCCAAGCTGGTTATAAATTTCTCTTGTTGCATCAATCATGAAATATTCCTCCCGCTATTCGTAAATAAAGTTTCCCGCTCCTACATACTCACCATCGACATAATCATCATCGTTTACGCCGGTATAGTAAGTACATTTTCCATGTTTCGGTTCATAATGTACAATGCTGCAAATGCATTCTTCTTCGGAATTTCCGCTAATATAGCGACTTCTCCCATCTTCATATTCTGCGTAAAAGCAGAATGGATATTTCACTTCTGCCATGATTTTTTCCTCCACTTCGGATCACTCCGCCGAATTGTTTCGTTCCGCTGAAATTTTTTCTCCCCAATAATCCATCAGATTTTCGATTACTGCATCCAGGCAATCCTTTGTTACTGCTGTAATATCAGAGACATATACGATTTCTCCGTTATAATCCACGATTACAAGATGATAATCATACTTGCGGTTTTTGTGCTTGAAACAATATGATGTGCAATTTGCTGTCATGCTCTTCCTCCTTTTTTGTGCGCCAGATTTTCCATCCAGCGCACGATCTGAAATTTTCCTTTGCTTCATCTGATGTACTTATGATACCACACAATTTTTCCGCTGTCAATACCTTTTCAAAAATTTTTCTGAAAAGTTTTTTGTGAAATTATCCTCCTATTGCCGGATTTTCCGGTTAAATCTTCTCAAATCCAGCTTGATGTAACATATCAACTGCACGCTCCACACTTTCGAAAACTCGCATTGAATAACCGTCAAGGACTCCGATCACATCGCCTGTCTTTGTCTTGTATATAACTACCACACCGCCGTGTTCATACTTCATTTTTTCCACTTCTTCGGACTGTGCGATAAATACTTTATATTTTCCGAATTTCATACCGCCAAACGTATCATTTACACGTTTCACTGCACATTCGATATCTGATTCAAAATCTTCATAGAAATAACGCTGTCCGGATTCTGTCTCAACTCCGATCCCCTCATATAACTCCATCAGTCTTTCCATTCTTTCTTTTGTCATGATTTTTTCCTTCCTTGTGCTGCGGATTTTCCGCTGGTTAATGTTCTCAATTTCGTACATTCTGCCCTCCTAACAGAATGTACTTGTTCAAAACATTAACTTTGATTTGCGCCAGATTTTCCTTTAGCTTGCCATGAAATCCGCCGGATCATTCCAGCTTTTCCCGCTGTCTTTCGCTTTGGCTTTTTCCACCCATGCATCAAAATCCAGATCGTGCGCTATCTGCTGCAATACTTTGAAATTTTTCCGGTTCTGCGGTTCTCCAATGAACTCTGTAATAACCCGCACAACCTGACACATGGATGATTCCTTAATCGCAATCTGTTTATCTACTTCGATAACCGGATAATTTTTTCCATTGCGATAATGATAAGCGATTGTTACTCTGTAGCTGATACCGGAATTTTCCGCCGATCCTCTGACAAGCTGTTTTTCACCCCATCCACAATAATGTCCAGCGTCAAGGAAAAATCCGTTTCCCGCTCCATTGCTCCATTTAATATACTGTTCCTTTGTAAGTCTTGGCATAATTTTTTCCTCCTTTTGTGGTTTTTAGTGGATATTCCTGTATCTCATATGCTCCGGATTTTCCGGTATGAGATACAGTTTATAACCATTAAAGGCCAGCATTTGCAAGAATTTTTCCTTCCCAGTAGACAGCCATCTCTGTACATTCCAGCGATTTGTTTAATTTAGCTGCGATTCTTTCCAGCGGTATCTCATTGATAAAGAGAAAACCATCATCGACTCTTGCGATCATATTTTCCAGTTTCGGATAGCTGTGATTTCTTCTGAATTTTTCCACCAGTCCGACTATCCACATCATTTCCTGTTTGGTCAAATGCGCTCTAATGTCAATCTGCGGAAAGATATTCTCATTGCAATATTTAATTGTATCTTTTCTGCTCATTTCTTCCTCCGATCTGTTTTTCTCTTGTGATGTATTAAGAGTACCACACCGGAAAATTCCTGTCAAGAACTTTTTTGAAATTTTCCGATTTTATTTTTAGATCAATTCGTGTAACATTCCGGACTGAAAACGAAATCTTCTAGGACTTCCAGCTTTTCCAGCAATTCGATACTCTTCCGGACTTCCTCAAAAGTTCCGTTATCTCTGATTTCTTCCAGCGTATCACGAATTGTCTGAAAATCTAATTCTTTGATTGTTTCCATCACTGATTTTTCCGCTTCTTCCAGACTGTCAAATCCATCATTGAAAGTGTACGGATCAAAATCTCTGACAAGCTGCACAATACTTTTAACAAATTCTTCCATCATGTTTTCCTCCTTTAGATTTTCCGGAAAGAAAGCGCCGAAAAACTTTCCGTTAGATCGTGTAACAGTTAATCACTAGAGCGATTTCGCCGGATTCTTCATCCAGCAGATAAACCACTATGATGATTATTTGATCTTCGTTATTTTCCATCTGCACTCCCTCCAATTTTTCCTTTATGTAGGCTTTTGAGTGCTAAGAGTGCAACGGCGCTTTTTTGAAGAATCGCCAGCGGATTCGAACCACTGAATTTGACCAGAGTATACATCGTAGCCACTGCCCATGCAGCCAAGCGATCCGGTTAAGTTTTGAGATTTTCCAATCTTCCTCCTTCCCTTGTGCAGACAGCTTTTAAACCATCTGCACAAGTTTTCTGTTTTAGTTTTATTCCTTTGGTTTTACCTGACTTGCTTTGAAAAAGTATGCTTTGCCAAGATAAAAACCATTGTTTTTTCTGCGTCTTCCGTTTCTGCTATTTCTCTGTCTTGTGTTTTCGGCCTCTTCTTCGGATTCTTCCGGATTTTCTGCGTTCCTTCCGCCTTTATCCTTTTTCCAGATTACGCATTCCGCAATATGCGTCTCACCCTTTATGACCTGAAAACCTTTTTTATTCCACTCCAGGACTGTAAAAATCTCTTCCGGCTCTTCAAGAACTTTTGTTCCTTCTTCGGTTTCGATTGTGACCGATCTGCCAGTAGTTCCGATAATACCGGCATCCATCAGTTCGCATCTCTTCATAAATACTATCATCTGATTTGTCATTTTTTAATCCTCCTTGTTTTGTGGTGTTGTGGTGTTCCTTTGTGTTGTATTTACAATACCACACTGAAAAACATTTGTCAATAGCATTTTCAAAATTTTTTGAAAAACTTTTTTCGGCTGCCAGCAGATACCGATCAAATCAGATCATACAGGAATCTTGCAAGTGTTCCCTCTCCGATTACGCTAATCTTATAACCGAATCCGGATTCATCTCTGTCAATGATGATTCCATACATCCGGCCATTACTGAATATTGCTGGATTGCAAAAAATTGAGTAAAAATTATGCTTATTGAATAATGCTCTGTAAATCGGTTTGATTTCGGCGGACTCACCGAAAATCAGAATATAATCTTCACAGAATTCGCCGTAATCCATCCTGCCAAGATCACCAGCGGAATATGTATTCTTAATACCATCAATAACACTTATAGCCTTCATTGCTTACCCTCCTATGCGGATCAATTTTCAACTTTGAGATACTTTTTAACTACCTTGATTGTATCAGATTCTGTACCAGTATCAGCAGCTACACACTTTTTAATCAATGTGTTCATGCGATAATCGGAAAGATTGACAAATGCTTTAAGAAACATTGTGCTTGCTCTTCCTGTGCCAATCCACCAATGAACCGTATCATTTGCGATTTTTGCGACATATGCGGTTCTTTGATCTCCGGAATATCTGTAGTCAAGGCTAATCCGGTATAATCTATACAGTGAATCATCTATAGATTTTGCGGAAAGAATAACATCTTTTTTCATTGCTTGCCCTCCTTGTGCTGATTATATCTCATTGTTGTGGCTATCCTTTTTTTTTGGTATGGCTGCCAGGATAGCCACTAGATCAAATATAATCGTTAGATGTAATATGCTACACGCTTGCCCATCTGATTATTACAGTTGAAATACTCAAAACGTGCTACAATCGAATCAAAGTCCGGAGTTCTCAGTTTAGAGATCACGATCATTGAATCTCTAAACCATACGGATTGAGGATTGGCTTTACTAGGTACAAGATGTACATACTCACCATTGTTGAATGCTTTTCTAGCTGCTGCCTTATTAACTTTTTTCATGATAGATACCTCCCTTAATTGGTGTGCTGATTTCTTTTGATGTACTAACAGTACCACACTAAAAACAATCTGTCAAGTAATTTTTTGAACTTTTTGATTTTGGTATTGTGGCCACCGATTAAGGCAGCCACGACACCGAACTATGTTATCATTCAATGAAATACATCTTGCCATCGACCTCTAAAGCCATGGCCTCCTGGTTAAGTTCTGATTTAATCTGAATAAGATAATCAATAACCGCATCCAACTTGTCAAGATCACTAGCAAATGCGAAAACAATAGTTGTTTTCTCTTTTACCAGTCCAACGTTATTGGACATCCAATAACCATTTGCCGGACTAGATGTAGCACCGCCGAAACATTCAGACATTATAGCTGCCATGTGATCGACGTACAGCGTATTATCAATTTCAGTGTCTACATTAATTGTAGCGGGAATATATGCAGCTACACGATGATTCAGACAGAACATATTTACTAAACGCTTATTCATAACTTGTACCTCCCTTATTTGGTGCAGTTCTTTGTGATGTACTTACAATACATCACTTTGAATTGCTTGTCAATACTTTTCTGAAATGTTTTTTAAAAAATTTTTTTGCGGTTACGGTATGATCTCATATTTAACGTCAATGATAACATCATCGAATATAAGCGCTGTATTGTTATCATACATTACCATTGAGCAATAATCATTGAGCATCCAGTCTTCACATCCGGAAAACTCCCACATGTAACCGCTGGAATCCGTAACCGTTACAACATCATCATCTCTGTTCAACTCTGTGACGATTGCGGTTTTTGCGTAAAGGTTATCCGGATTATATACCGGACTTTTAGCGGACTTACTAAACAATAACGTTGTAGTAAGTGCAAGCATTAACGCTCTTTTCATAGTTGTGTACCTCCCTTGTTTTGTGCGTTTTGTGTTTCGATGTATTAACAATACAGCGGATTTTTTCACTTGTCAAGTACTTTTTTCATAAATATTTGATTTTGTTTTTGCTCTTCTAATTTATGCGGACTTAACCAGGATAAACCACAAAGGAAAATTATATTTGCTATCCGGACTTTTGTGCGCTTGCTGATTTGTCGTTTTGCGCTGAGATCGTAACCTATACCGGATCATTGTGCGGACTCAATCCGGATCATTGTGCGCTTGCTCTTATGTTGCATTGTGCGGACTTGCGTTCACTGGTAAAGGCAGCCACTACAGACAGATAGACAGAACAATAATTGAATTGCATAAGAATAGATATATAGTATAATATAAAGTGCGGTTAGGCGGTCAATCGCTGGACTGTTAAAACGCAATTTTGCGGTTTTGCGGTAACAATGTGATCCCGCTGAAATGGAATTATTATGGAATTATTTTGGATACTTAATGGATAAATAATGGATAGTTGTTGAAATGACAAATATGAACAAATTGTAAACAGATTGTAAATGAAATATGGATAAGTTACGAACGAAATTAAAACAAACTGTGAATAATTAGGTTAGTACCATCTAACTCCGATCCGGCCTCAGACGGTGAACGACCGTTCACTTCTTTTATGGTTCTCAATACTTTTACATGTAGTATTTAATACTACATGTAACGGTATCAAAAACTAAGTCCGTAAAATGCACAATTACGGACTTTAGCCAATACCGGCAGCCAGAACACACCAAAACAAGGAAGTTAGTACCGGCTAACCTGGCGGGATAGGTTTACGTTTCAGATCGGAAGTTAGTGCCGACTAACCCGCACCCGTGACTAATTTCACTCTCCTAACTTCATAACCCCATATCTCATTCCACTTTCATAAAAAATCAGACTCGCATTGCTCCACAACATATAACCGCCAAAACAAGGGAATTACCGAACGACAAATTTTCAAATAGCATAACCGCCAAAAATAGCGGGGAAAACTGCGCAAAAACCGAAACGGCGAATTACGGCGAAAAACGCCAAAATTGCGGTTTCGGTAAAACCGCCAAAAGTAGAAAGCCAACTAGCGAAAAATGGCTTCGGTAGCCGAAGCTCTAAATCCCGAAAGTTTCACCCTAAATCCGGAAAAATCAAAATTGCCGGAATAACGCCAAAAGCGATTAACCGCAAAAGGAGGGAATTTTGCATGACACCAAAAACCAACGGCGGAATCAATACACAAAAGCTGCAAGGTGAATATACCCCTTTATATATTGGCGTACAGCCATTTAGCGCCAAAAAGATTTGTGATTGTACTGCCCGAAAATGGCTGTTACGCCAACGAAAACCAACACA
>Ga0326511_10002649_pt1 | contig 14468 bp, 17 predicted proteins | sample 0_2496_0518_D_FD_203701 | JGI IMG/M metagenome (GOLD analysis project Ga0326511, IMG submission 203701) | Bovine rumen microbial communities from UC Davis, California, United States - 0_2496_0518 | ecosystem: Host-associated > Mammals > Digestive system > Stomach > Rumen | place: USA... | reverse complement strand
AGCGCCGACACTCTAAAAGTTAAAAATGACAATAAATATGTGACATTAAAATCACAATATAAGACATGAAATGTGAAGTCTTACATGGAGACTAAAAAATCATGGAATAGGAGGTGGCATTATGCCGAAATATAAGCAACCAAAAGACTCTACTCCTGAGTCAATAGAAAAGGCTTGGAGAGAACAGGGCGAAATAGGAGCGGTAAAAGCGTCTATAGTTAAATATGCTAAAGTGCTGGATATGACCGATAGCGGTAGAGATATAAAGCCGCTTGTTAGTGGGATGATGGAAATGGTCGATAGGCTAAAAGCACTTGAGTCTAGGGACAGTGAAGCAAAATCTGACGCACCATTGTTTAAGATTTTGAGGGCATCTAATGAATAGATGCGGTAATCAAAATCCGACATTCCATCATGCAGAGTCATATACAAAAACAGAGGGTGTATACGCTGTGCAATTATCGGAAAGCTATGACCTAAAGCCGCATCCATGGCAGGAGTTAATTTTAAATGATTGGCTTGCAGTTGATGATGGCGGAAAGCTTATACATAGCTATTGCGTTTTAGAAGTTTCGCGCCAAAACGGGAAAACGGGTGTAAGTGACCCGCGCGAAACGTGGGGACTTGTAAAAAGAGCTGAGTCAATATTGCATACAGCACAAGAGTTTCAGACAGCCAAAAAAGCCTTTGACAGATTGCGTAAAAAATTTGGAACCAAAAAAAATGACCCGTATGCAAAATATCCCGAGCTTAACGCATTGGTAGACCACTACACAGTTAGCGCCGGTCAGATGGTCTTAGACCTAATCAACGGTGGGCATATAGAATTTAGAACGCGCGGCAACAATTCCGACATGGGGCGCGGTGGTACATTTGACTTAGTTGTTATCGATGAGGCACAGGCTTACACGGAGGCGCAGGATGCATCGCTATCGCCGTTGAACTCGGCGGCTCCAAGTGGCTCACCACAAACCATATTGATGGGCACACCACCAATGCTAGAAAGCGGTGAAAAGGGCGGAATATTTGTAAGAGCTATAAACGCTTTTCATTCAAAGCCACAGCCACATTCATGTTTGCATCAGTGGAGCGAAGAAGAAATTGGTGATATCACTGATAAAGATAGATGGTATAAGGTCAATCCGTCACTTGGCTATCAGCTTTTGGAGTCTGCACTCGAAAAAGATTCTGTTAGCATGTCTCCAATAGTTTTTGCTCGTGAACACTTAGGATTAATGCCTAAAGCTTGCGAAAAGATTGATTACGCTATCCCGTCAGACTTATGGGATTCATGCGCAAGTGACGCACCAAAGCCCGATGGAAAAACCGCTTACGGAATCAAGTTTAGTGCCGATGGTGCCGAGGTTTGTCTGTGCGGTGCTGTTACAGACGCTTTGGGTATAACCCGCATATCCATGATTGATCGTAAGCCTATGGGGCTCGGCACACAATGGCTTGCTGACTGGCTTAATGTCAGATACAAGCAAGCGTCATGTGTTGTTATTGACGGGAAAAACGGTGTTGATGTGTTGATTGATAAAATATCGGATACTTGGAAGCTTAAAGGCTCAGTTATTAAGCCGACAGCAAAAGATGTTATCGCCGCCGCGTCATTAATCATGGACGGACTGAACGAAAACACGTTGACATGGTACAGACAACAGACCGACCTGAGAGACAGCGCTATTAACTCCACCAAAAGACCGATTAGCGGTGGTTGGGGGTTCGGTGGTGGTGACTCGACTCCGATAGAAGCATGTGCATTAGCACTATATGGTGTAAAGACAAGTAAGCGCGACCCTAGTAAGGTTATGCGTATAGGATAAGGGGAAAGCAATGATATTTAACTTAGTGCCTACGGAAGTAATAGGTTTACCAATTGCCGAACAAACACGGTTACAAGCACTTGTTGATACATTTTTGTATCATCAGTCTAAAAACCAAACAAAAAATAAATACTACGAGGGTAATATATCGCTCAGTAGCGTTAATCTCGGGATAGCATTGCCAGAGGGTTTGAAAGGCCTCGAAATCGGTTGCGCTTGGGGTGCTAAAACCGTTGATGTTTTAGCCGGGCGCTCAATGTTTGATGGCTTTGTTGGTGCTAATGGTAATGAGGTTGCTGAACTCGATAGTATTGTTATCAATAATGACCTAATAGCAGAATATAATAAGGCTTGCCGAGATGAGTTAAAGTTCGGTTGTACGTTTGCTACACTTTCCAAAGACCCGAAGATCGGATGTAAGATTCGCTTTCATTCGCCAATGACTGCCGCCGCAAAATGGGATGGTTCAAAAGGTCGCATTGATTGTGGCTTTGCAATTATTGACACTGAGCCGGATGATAATGATGAGTCTCTTTGGTCTCCGTCACTTATCAATTATTACACTGATACATCTGTATGGGTGCTAAAGCGTGATAATGGTGTATGGACAGCGACAGAGTACCGTCATAAGATGGGTAGACCTTTGATGGAAGCGCTTATCTGGAATGCCACAAGCAATAAACCATTTGGGCGGTCAAGAATCAAAGAACCCGTAAGGCGCTTGATTGATGGATACGTCAGAACAATCGCCAATGCAACAATCGGCTTGGAATTTGCAACAGCACCACAGAAATATCTCTTAGGCGTTACCGATGACCAATATGACGCACTGATAAATCAGAAATTTAAACAGTATGTCGGAAATATCCTTGCATCAACAACTAATCCCGACACTGGTGAGAAACCAACATTCGGGCAGTTGCCACAGGGTAACATTCAACCGCATGTCGAAATGATTCGTGTGCTTGCTACTCAGTTCAGCGCCGCCACGGGGTTATCTGTTACCGATACAGGTGTTGTGAATGATGCTAACCCGGCAAGTTCTGATGCGATTCTGGCGCAGTCTCAGACTCTTATCGGAATGGCTGAGCAACTTAATGTCGGAAATGGTGACGCTCTTAGGACTATAGCGCTAATGGCTACGGCTATCGCGAATGATGTTTCATTTTCCGACTTAACTCCAGAGCAGAGCGACGTGATTGCACATTTCAAAAATCCGGCTATGCCGACAGTCGCAATGACAGCGGACGCGGCCATTAAGATAGCAAGTGCAAGGGAGGCATTCGCTCAGACTGATACATTCCTTGAGATGATCGGCTTTGATAAGGCATCAGTAAGACGTATCAAGGCTCAGGAGCAAAGAGCAAGGGGCGCAAGTGTACTTTCCGAAATGGGTGTTGAGTAATGACTATATCTAAACGAGTATGGGAAAATTACATAAACGGTCTGACGCAAGTAAGCGATAAAGCCAAAGAACTGACGTTGGAATACTTATCAAAACATCCTATTGATACTTATGAGGATAGACAAGCGCTTATAGCTTTTTGCTATGGCATATCGGCAAAGTACGGAGAGGCGGCGGCTACGTTCGCTTGTCAGATGTATGATGTTGAGGCAGATTACGAGGGTGTAATTTTAGACCCTGCCGAACCCGCCGAACCCGCCGATTATAACGAGGTTGCTAAGACCGTTAATGGAACGCTTAAATACTTGCTTGCGGCAGAGGTCACAGCGGCGGCAATTGGTCGACTTGTTAAACGTTGCGGACAGGATACAACATTAAAAAATGCAATCCGTGATGGTGCTTTGTATGCTTGGATTCCGACAGGTGACACATGCCCGTTTTGCTTATCCATTGCCGCCGAGGGATGGAAAAAAGCTACACAGAAAGCACTTGCAGGAGGACATGCCGAACACATACACGGAAATTGTAATTGTGCTTACGCAATTAAGCATATCGAGGAAACAGATTACGCGGCATATAATCCCGATGAGTATAAAGAGATCATGAATGCGGCAGAGGGCAACACTAAAGAGGAAAAATTAAACTCTATCCGCCGCATAGCTTACAAGGAAAGCAAAGAACGTATCAATGCTCAGAAGCGGAGCGTATACGAAAAGCATAAGGAACTTGAAAGCTCCGAAGCTGAGGAAATAAACGTTAATTAAGCATCCTTACAAGGGTGCTTTTTTAATACAAATTTGAGCACCGACTCGTAAAACCGTGGAGGAAAAAACATGAGTGAAGTAACAAATACTAACACTACGGTAGTTACACCGGAAGAACCAACAACGGCACAGCCGGAAAAGACATTTACACAGTCAGAGTTAGATGCAATCGTCAAAGATCGTTTAGCTCGTGAGCGTGGTAAATACGCAGATTATGACGCATTAAAGGAAAAAGCGGCGCTGTATGACGAACGGGCAGAGGCAGAAAAAACCGAACTTCAAAAGGCTACGGAGAGAGCACAGGCACTTGAAGTTGAGTTAAACGGTATGAAAAAGGCTGAATCTATCCGGGTAATTCGTGAAAAAGTAGCGCGTGAGACTGGTATTCCAGCCGCGTCAATGTCACTTTTGACGGGTGAAACTGAGGAAGCTTGCACAGAACAGGCGAAACTCATTTTATCCATGATAACACCGAACGGATACCCACAGGTACCGGACGGTGGAGAAGTAACACACACAAACAAAGGAACAACCAAACAGCAGTTTGCACAGTGGGCGGCAGAGGCTTTTGGTTAATTTATTACGGAGGTTAATAATATGGCAGTTACAGGTGTACCAACAAACAGAACATCTATCAATCTTCCTGTTGACGTATCAAATGAAATTCTTCAGAAAACACAGGAATCATCCGCAATCATGAAGCTTGCAAGACAGATTGCACTCCCCGGCAGAGGCGCCGCAATCAATGTTATTACTGGTGACCCCGAAGCAGCTTGGGTAGGTGAGACAGAGGCTAAGCCGGTTTCCAACCCCGGACTTGATACTAAGATCATCAGAGCTTATAAGCTTGCGGTAATTGTTCCATTCTCAAACGAGTTCAGACGTGATGTTGCGGCTCTTTATGACGCACTCATTGAGAGACTTCCAAATGCACTCGGAAAGAAGTTCGATGAAACTGTATTTGGCAAGGTTAACGCTCCCGGCTCAGATTTTGACACTTTCGCAAACGTAACAGCTCAGGCAATTGGCGGAACACTCACATATGGCGGACTTGTTGCGGCTGATGGTGACATCGCTACACATGGCGGTATCATGAATGGTGTTGTCCTTGCTCCACAGGGTAAGTCTATTCTTCTTGGCGCTACTGATGAGAATAAGAGACCACTTTTCATCAATTCTGTTGCCGAGGGCGCAGTTCCTATGGTACTTGGTGCGAGAACTGAGATCGCAAAGGGCGCATATATTGCCGGAACATCACCCGCTCCAAATGTTGTCGGCTTTGCTGGTGACTGGACACAGGCTATTTATGGCACTGTTGAGGGTGTACAGATCGGTTACTCATCCGATGCAACACTTGTTGATGGCAATACAACAATCAATCTCTTCCAGCAGAACATGTTTGCAGTAAGAGCAGAGATCGAGATCGGTTTCCGCGCTGATACTTCTGTATTTAACGCTCTTACCGATGCAACATCTTGATGGTAAAGTTTATCCACAAAACAACCAATACTCCGATGTGGGTAGCGGATAAGCGTAAAGATGAATACTTGGCGGCAGGTCACAAGCTTGCCGCTGAGCTTTATGCGAAACCCGTTGAAGAGGCAGAGGTTGAAAGTCCTAAAGAAGAAAAAAAGAGATCAACCAAAAAGAAGTGAGGTAGTTATGGCATACGCAACAGTAACAGACGTTCAGAGCAGAACAACCCGCACGTTATCCGAGGCAGAACAGACTGTATGTGCTACTTTGCTTGATGATGCCGCGGTAAGGATAGATGCAACCGAAACAACCGCCAGCGATGCGGTAAAAATGATCGTTTCGTGCAATATGGTTATCCGCGCACTCGGAAACGGTGATATAGATGTGCCCGTCGGAGCTACACAAGGCTCAATGTCAGGACTCGGATATTCTCAGAGCTGGACAGTCTCAAACGGTTCAGTGGGTGAGCTGTATTTTTCAAAGGACGATAGGCGCTTGCTGAAGCTTGCAAATAAAATCGGTTCTTACTCACCTGTGCAGGAGTTGACGGGGGTGACGGAATGAAAGGCATGACTATACAAGTCCGTAATAACGTGCAAGTAGGGACAGACCCGTTTGGAGCACCAATCTTTGACGATGACTTTGTAAGTGTCGATGATGTGCTTGTGGGAAGTCCGACAACAGATGATGTAACTAACGCATTGTCGCTATACGGAAAAAAAGCGGAATATACATTAGGGATTCCAAAAGGCGATACACACAATTGGACGGATGTTGAAGTCATTATCCCTAATCCAATAACGGGCAATCCTGAAAGGTTCCGCACAATAGGATTTCCTAAAACGGGTATACAAGCAAATATCCCGTTGAGATGGGGCCAGAATGTAATGGTGGAACGCTATGAGTAAGGTTGTTAAGTTCGAGCTGAATCACGCAGGAGTTAAAGAGTTGCTGAAATCCGATGAAATGAAAAGCGTATGCGAAAGTTATGCAAGACGTGCGCTATCGGGTTTAGGCGCTGGTTACTCCGTAAATACTTATGTCGGAGCCAACCGATGTAACGCAGAGGTGACAGCCGACTCAGACCAAGCAAGGCGCGAAAACAGCCAAAATAACACAATTCTAAAAGCACTAGGGGGTTAAACGATGATCGAAAAAACAATATTGGATTTTCTGAATGACTCGGAAGCACTCCCGACAGCTTACATGGAGATTCCGACAAACCCGCCAAAACGATTTATTATCATCGAAAAAACTGGCGGCTCAGAATCGAACCATATAAAAAGAAGTACATTCGCTATACAGTCTTATGCTGAATCTTTATATCAGGCGGCGGCATTGAATGAGTCCGTCAAGGCATGTATGCTTGATGACTTGATAACCGTTGATGAGGTCGCAAGTGTGAGATTAAATAGCGATTACAACTACACAGACTCAGAAACAAAAAGATACCGTTATCAGGCGGTATTTGACATTACACATTATTAAGGGGGTATACCATGAATACAGCGTCAAATGTTAGTGCTGGTAAGCCTAAAATCACAGGTGCAATTTATGCGGCACCTGTCGGAACAACTTTGCCGACAGATACAACCACAGCACTCAACGAGGCTTTTAAGCCGCTTGGTTATTGTTCCGAGGACGGACTTGTTAACAGCACAGATTTACAGTCCGAGAACATTAAGGCATGGGGCGGCGATACCGTTCTTTCCGTTCAGACATCAAAAGATGATACTTTCAAGTTTACACTTCTTGAAATCCTCAATCTTGATGTATGCAAGTTTGTTTATGGAAATGATAACGTAACAGGAGCTCTCGATACAGGTGTTACTATCACAGTAAACAACAAAGAGGTTGATGAGGCTGCACTTGTTATCGACCTTATTCTCCGCAATAACACAGCGAAGAGAATTGTTATTCCTGATAGTAAGCTGTCAGACCTTGGAGACATCAACTATGTTGATAACGATGCTGTCGGATATGAGACAACAATGACTTGTATGCCGGACGCAAGCGGAAATACTCACTACGAATACATCAAACGTGCTTAATCGGGTGGTAAAACTATGAAAATCATCACAAAAAGTGGGTTCAAGTGCTCTGTTAATGAGAACATAATAAAGGATTGGCGCTTTATAACGCTCACATCCCAGATTGCAAAAGCAAGCGACGAAATTAGCGTAATTGATAACGTTAACAAGGCGCTTGTTTTTATATTGGGCGAAAAAGACACTCAGAAGCTTATCGAGCATGTTGCAAAAGCTGACGGTATAGCAGACGTGAAAAAAGTAATCGGAGAATATAGCGAAATTCTGACAATACTCAAAGATCAAGTAAAAAAATCTCAGTCCTTATCGGAATGATTGCGCTCGATGAGGACGCACTTATATGTGATTTTGCTGAGTTTTACCACATTTATGACTATAAGTCATTCCCGGTAGATTACATTGCTACACTTGCGGACGGTCTGAGGAATAACGCACGTATCAAGCTTAAACTCATGGGGCTGGAGATTGACATTAACACGCTACTCCTAGCACATATCGCCGATAGTTGCGCAATCAATTTTTATGCTAAAACCAAGGACGCAAAGTCCGGCAGAAATAGACCGAAGTCAATGGTGGAAGCATTAACGGCGAAGAGTGAAAAGCAATACAAGCAATTTGATACCGGGGATGACTTTATGCGCGAATGGAGGTTAATAAATGGCAACTGAATTAGGTAAAGCCTATGTGCAGATTATTCCATCGGCGCAGGGTATAAGTGGATCAATTGAAAAAGCAATCGGCGGAGAGGCAACAAGTGCCGGAAAGAGTGCCGGGCTTAACCTAGTAGGCGCGTTAAAGGGCGTTATAGTTGCTGCCGGTATTGGCACAGCTATAAAAGCATCATTAGACGCGGGTGGCGCCTTACAGCAGTCATTCGGCGGTTTGGATACCATTTACGGTGAAGCATCCGAAGCGGCTAAGAAATATGCGTATGACGCGCAGCAAGCCGGAATAAGCGCAAATAGCTATGCAGAGCAAGCAGTTTCATTCGGTGCATCTTTGAAGCAGGCTTTCGGCGGTGATACTACTAAGGCAGTTGAAGCGGCTAATACGGCAATTATGGATATGACCGATAACGCCGCAAAGATGGGTACACCCATCGAAAATATCCAAAACGCCTACCAAGGTTTTGCAAAGCAGAACTACACAATGTTGGATAACCTTAAATTAGGTTATGGCGGCACGAAAACCGAAATGGAACGTCTACTTGCAGACGCAGAGAAATTAACGGGCGTTAAGTACGACATTTCAAACTTAGGTGACGTTTATGAAGCTATTCACGTTATACAAGGTGATTTAGGCTTAACAGGCGTTGCGGCGGCAGAAGCAAGCGAAACGTTTACCGGATCATTCGGCGCCATGAAAGCGGCAGCAGAAAACCTTTTAGCAAACCTTGCATTAGGTGAGGACGTAACCGCAAGCATGGAAGCGTTGGGGGGCAATCTTTCAGCATTTATCTTTAATAACCTTATACCGATGCTGACTAACATCGTTATGTCAATTCCTGATTTGCTTATCGGCGCTTATGAGGGTATGTTGCCGGCATTCATGGAAAGCGGCACAAATACCGTAAATCAGTTGATAGACGGTATCATGGAAGCGGTGCCAGGGCTAGTCGATACGGCAAATGAAATGATGGATAACTTCATCAATTTTATCGATTCCGACTTAGACGGGCTACTTAATGAGGGCGTGGCAATGATTACGAACATTGTAAACGGATTATTGCAAAACTTACCGTCGCTAATATCAACAGCCGGACAACTTACGGCAAAATTTCTTGAAGTTATAATGCACCTTTTACCACAGCTATTAAGTGCGGGTGCCGATTTGATAGTTAATCTTGTAAAGGGAATTGTAAACAATTTCCCGCATATAGCATCCGCAGGTATAGACGCTATGAAAACGTTGCTAACAACTATTGCAAATAATCTCCCAGAGTATTTACAAAAAGGTATTGAGATTATCGGCAAACTTGCAACCGGAATTATCCAAGCGATACCGCAGGTTGTTTCCGGCATGGGGCAAGTAATAAGCAAAGCGAGAGAAGCATTTACAAGTGTTGATTGGGGCACAATCGGCAGAAATATCATTGACGGTATAGTTAGGGGTATTTCGAACGCAGGAAGCTCATTATTTAGTGCACTGAAAAACCTTGCGTCGGATGCACTGGACGCGGCAAAGAGCGCGTTAAAAATCGGTTCACCGTCTAAGGTATTCGCAGATCAAGTTGGCCAATGGATACCGGCAGGAATTGCCGAGGGTGTTGAGGATAACATGAGTACGTTGTCCAAGAGCATCGGCAGTATTTCGAGCATGGCAACGATTGACGGAGCTACATTGTCGAGTGCTCATAGATACGGGGCAACTCTTGCACAGAGCACAAGCGGTGGAAATGTTATAAATATGACGATTTACGGGGCAAAAGGACAGAGTGAAACCGAGTTAGCAGAAATCATTTCACGTAAGATTAACGCACAGGTTAATCGGAGGAGTGCGGCATGGGCATGATAAGAAATTACTTTATCCTTAATGGAAAAAGCTCAACGGATTTTAATTGCTATATCGCAAAGTCTCGTGCTTTTGATGGTGCGGAGCCGGATGTTGAGTCTATCGAAATCCCCGGAAGAAACGGTGAATTGACATATAGCAATAACCGTTTTAAACCGTTTACGGACGAAATAGAAGCGTACATTCCAAGGAATATGCAAGAAACAATAGACGGACTTAGAGCATGGCTGTCAAATAATAAATCATTTGTAAGGTACGAAGAGGTTTTGCATCCTGATGAGTTTCGACTTGCAAGGTTTAGCGGCGCTTTTGAGGTCTCCGAGTCAGATCATAAAGGTGCGGCGCTGACATTACCATTTACTTTTCAGCCTCAAAGGTTTTTAAAATCTGGGGACAATGTAAATGTCTTGACCTCAAATGGGAGTCTATTTAATCCGACTTACTACGATGCAAAACCATTGATTCGAGCATACGGCACAGGAAGTTTTAACATAAATGATATTACGGTCACAATTAATAGTGCAAATCAATATACTGATATTGATTGTGAGATAATGGACGCTTATAAGGGTTCTACAAACTGTAATAATAACATCGTGTTAAGTTCATTTCCAACATTGAAATCGGGAACAAACACAATCACAAAAACAGGGATAAGCAGATTGGAAATAACACCTAGATGGTGGACGGTATAAGAGGGAGTTAAAATGATACCTATTTTATACGAGAAAAATGAAACATCATTTACCACGAACGGAATCGGGCGATTGATGGACACTACAAGATGTATCTGCACAGAAGAACGAAACGGTGAGTATGAAATTGAATTTGAATATGCTGTAAGTGGTAAGCTGTTCAATGAAATCAAGCACAGCAGAATTATAGTTGTAAAACCATCACAGAATGAACAGCCACAAGCGTTTAGAATTTATAAGATAAGCAAACCGATGATGAATGGAATTATCACGGTCAATGCGCATCATATAAGTTATCAGTTAAATAACATACCTGTATCGCCATTTAGTGCATCATCGTTGGCGGTTGCGTTACAGATGCTAAAATCACATAGTATGGAAAGTAATCCTTTTACGTTTACTACTAATAAATCATCAACAGTAACGTGCGGAGCAACTACCCCGATTATGTGTCGTGCAATGATGGGCGGACATAAAGGCTCATTGTTAGACAGATACGGCGGCGAATGGCGATTTAATAATTACACTTGCGAATTATTAAATGCAAGAGGTTCAGACAATGGCGTTACAATTCGATATGGAAAAAACCTCACAGATTTGGAGCAGGAAGAAAATATAGAAAACACATATACTGGAATCGTACCGTATTGGCAAGCAAGTGATTCTGATGAATGTGTTTATGCAAATGCAGTGCAATCATCAGCGGCAGGGAATTTCCCATTCCATAAAACAGAAATAGTTGATTTTAGTCAGAATTTTGATGTAAAACCAACGACCGCACAGCTTACGACTATCGCACAACAATATATCAATAACAATAATATCGGGCATCCTGTTGTAAGTCTTGATGTGAATTTTGTAGACCTTGCAAACACTGAGGAATACAAAGATATTGCACCACTTGAAACAGTTTCGTTATGTGATACAGTTACAGTAATATTTGAGAAGTTAGGGATATCAGAAAAAGCGAAAGTTGTAAAAACAGAGTATGATGTACTTAACGAAAGATATGAGTCTTTGCAGATTGGTTCGATTCAGACAAGCCTTGCGACTACTATTGCATCACAAGGAACGGCGATTGAGGAAAGTCTAGCAAGTGCAAGAGAATTTACAAGAGATGCGACAGGTTGGTTGACAAACGGGGCAGGCTATGTAATCGCAAATAAAAATGCAGATGGTTCTTGGAAAGAATTATTGTTTCTTGATAAACCGACAACAGCGGCGGCAACAAAAGTTCTGAGGATTAATGAAAATGGCATAGGATTTGCAAGTGGTGCGGCAGGAACATTTGATTCGTGGGTTTACTATCAAGCGTGGACTCTTGACGGTCATTTGTCATTGGGCGGAGTTAATAATAGCTTTGGATTTTTACAATTACTTAATAATCTCGGCGCTGAAATTGGAAGATGGGATAATGAGAGAATACGGTTTTATGATTCTGCTAACAAATCTCAAGTAACAGTTGGCGGAACTATTGCAGGAATTAGAGTAGAGGACAAGGGCGGAATATATGCCGACCGAGTTGATATTGAGCAGGGTACGATTAATGTTAGAACCGATTACGGGAACAATGAAGTATATGAATCATCAATGAACGGTGCAGGATTTACGGCATATGGTGAAAATGATGATGCGGCTAGTATGAGCAGTAGTGAAGTATCTGTCACAGATGGCACAAACACATCAGAAGTAAGAGCCGATGGTTTTTATGAAAATGGTGAAAAACTGAAAGTCGAAACCACAGGCTACACAGGAACACTTGATGATGTTTGTACTGACATTGATGTTGACTTTGAAAACGAAGATTATTCTGCAACAGTGCATAATCTTGTTTTTGAAAACGGTCTGTTAGTAAGGATTGAGTAAGGGGGTATAGATGGAAACACAATATATTAGTCTTAATATGACACCAACGGGAGTTAATCCTTGCTTTCATATATCACAGTATGATGTGGGTAGAATGTTAGGTTTTATCGTGCATTCGGGTGGAGCGACAGTTGACCTAGACACATATACTTGTACTATCGAAGCCACTCGGAGTGACGGAACGGCGATAACATCAGCGGTTGCAACTACTGATAACATTGGCACATTTGAAGTAACACCAACTATGTCAAATAAAGCTGATAAATATAGATGTCAGCTCGTCATTGTAGATGCAAATTCAAAGAGAATTGCATCGTTGCCGTTTGACATGGAAGTTACAAAAGCGGCAATGGATGAAAATTCCGAAGCGATTGAGGAAGATAAAACTTTATATCAGCAATATACCGAAACGGTTCAAAGTACATTTGCAGAAATTCGCTCAGATTTAAAAGATGAAGTTACAGCAAGAGAAAACGCAGAAGTTTTTGTAACTCCTGAAATGTTTGGAGCGGTTGGAGATGGAATTACAAATGACCATGACGCATTAGCAAGCGCATTCGCAACAGGCAAACACGTGCGCGGCAAGGACAATCACACATACTATTGTGCAAGTAATATTGACAACAATATTTGTAAGCATGTGTCAGACTTAAAAATTCAAATGCCGCCAATGACAATATTGGCTTTCCATGCTGATGGTTTTCTTATGGAAGATTGTACATTTGACCATACCGACGATTTCTTAAACATAACAGGCAGAGGACAATTTTTGATCGGTTGCTATGGCGATAATGTAGAAATAGTAAATTGTCATTTTTACAATACGGTTTCGGCAATCTTTTTTGGGTTTGAGCAAACAAATGTAACTGTTAGAAATTGCATGTTTAATAACATTAAACAGTCACCAACAGCTATGACTACGGGCGTAAATGGATACGGTATCGTTACCGACTCAGTAAAAAATCTATTTGTCAGCAACAATAAATTCATAGATGTCGCAAGACATGCTGTTTATATTTCGCATTCTGACGATGAATATCAAATAACACAAAAAGCTATTATATCAAACAACTACTTTGAGCTCACTGATAGAGAAAGCGATAAATATATAACCAATTATGAAACACAGATAATGTGTAGAGAATGTGTACTGGCAAAAGTCACAGACAATACATTTATAAATATCTATGGTGGTTGTTTTACATATGGCGGCGATGATGATTTTGCGCACTCAAATCTAATATTTAGTGGTAATACCGTTAAGAATTTTTGGGTAATATCAAATTATAATTATTACGGTGTTGTAAACATCAATACGACAACCGATGTCGAAAGAGACCTGTCTATTAATAATAATACAATCATTAATTGTGAGGGAACTATATTAAACGCAAATCACAAGTTTAATTTATGTGATATCCGCAATAACAATATCAGCACTTCCAATTTTTTAGTTGTATTTTCGAGAAGTGTTCCTGGTACAGAAACTTACAGCAAATTTACATTGACAGATAACAATGTTAAGACATCAGCAGCAATTCTGCAACTTAACAATAACCTTACTGATGTACTGATAAAAGGAAATAGATTAGACTGTTCATCGGATAATACCTTTCTTGTGGCTAACAGTGGTAATGCTTATACATGTAATAAATACATATTGGACTCCAATGTCATTACGAGGTTGGATTTAACTTTTAAGAATTGTACTGATGTTCTTTTAATAAACAATGTAAATACAAACAGTACCATTGTCGATGGAAGTACTAACAGTGCATTTGCTATGTATGGAAACATAAATATTAAAAGGTATGGTGCAAACGATACGCAACCGCTAAATTTCTTTTTTGACGTTGCAGGAAATACTATCAATGAAG
>Ga0326511_10002648_pt1 | contig 14480 bp, 13 predicted proteins | sample 0_2496_0518_D_FD_203701 | JGI IMG/M metagenome (GOLD analysis project Ga0326511, IMG submission 203701) | Bovine rumen microbial communities from UC Davis, California, United States - 0_2496_0518 | ecosystem: Host-associated > Mammals > Digestive system > Stomach > Rumen | place: USA... | reverse complement strand
GCTGAGGTCTGGGCGGTTCAGGTCTTTTCTGACTAAATTCATAAAGTTTCATCATTTGTTCTTGATATTTGCGAGAAAGCTCATTAAAATTATCTTTCATCAAAAATACTCCTCCTCTTGTGTGGGGTTAGTATCAATATATAGTGAAAAATGTGAAACTATGCATCAAATATGATGATTGGCTGAAAATTTTCCTTTGGGGGGTTGAAAATATTTGAAAATGTGGTATAATTAGTACATAAGAAAAATATCAAATGGTTCAAATGTAAGAAAAAGGAGGCAGATTATGGGAAAATATACCGGCTGTCAATGCATGATTTGTCAGAAGATATTCGAAGATACAGACGACATTGTAGTATGTCCAGAATGTGGCACACCCTATCATCGTTCATGTTGGCACGCAGAAGGACATTGTATCAATCAAACTTTACACAGTGTGAATGGAAGTTGGCAAAATGTACAAGATGAAAGGCGAAAAAATTTAGGTGGGAAAACTTGTCCAAGTTGTGGATTTGTGAATAGGCCTAATGTAGAGCGTTGTGCAGTCTGTGACACCTCTTTGACCGCTCCAAAGGAGAAAATCACAGACGAAAATCAGAAAATCAGGATTCCCCTTCCGGATGGACAACAAATGATTTTAGACATTTCTGACCCATGTTGTGGGATGAATCCCAATGAACCCATGGAAGAGGAAACGCTTGGAGATGTAGCGAATTTTGTCAAAACGAATACTTTGTATTATATTCCATTATTTCGGAGATTCCGTGATACAGGGAGAAAAGTTTCCTTGAATTTCACTTGCATTCTATTCCCCTATTTATATTTTGCATATCGTAAAATGTGGGCATTGGCAATTTTAAGCGGAATTATCAACATTATCTGCAATCTTCCTGCATTGATGCTACAAATGCTGTCAGATTTTACCTCGAAGCGATTCATTCAGGCGGTGCAAGAGACCTATGGAAAGAATCTTTTTGATGGCTTGACAACGTTTCTGAAATCAAATGAAACGCTTTTGACCAATCTCAATGTACCATTATATCTGATTGGAATAGGCGTGCAGATATTATTCTGTTTATTTGGGAATTATTTGTACTATCGCTTTACATTGAAATCCGTAAATAAGATACGAAAGATTTCACCCACACAGCAATTAAAAAAGGCGTTACTGAATTCAGAAGGCGGTACGAGTTTCTGGAATGTATTAGGGTGTATTGGCATTTATTATGGGATAGTGCTAGCCATTTACATGATACTTGCGATAGCCTTTATGTAAAGGGGTCTGGAATGAAAGTAAGTGCCATTATTTGTGAATATAATCCGCTTCATCGTGGTCATATTCATCATATTGAGCGAACACGGGAAAATGGTGCAACGCATCTCATTGGAATTTTAAGCAGTAATTTGGTACAGCGTGGAGATGTAGCAATCATCAGCAAATTTGACCGAGCGAATTTAGCAATCAATGCCGGTATCGATTTAGTCATTGAATTGCCGTCACCTTTTTCCTGTGCAACAGCTGAAATTTATGCAGCAGGGGCGGTATCGCTTTTGAATGCCCTTGGAATGGTGAATGAGCTTTCTTTTGGGAGTTCATTGGGAGACATGGAAAGTATGTTACTCCTGAAAGAAGCCTCACAATCCACGACTGAAATTTATGGGGAACAAATTCGGGCGCACATGAAAAAAGGGGAATCTTACCCAGCCTCTGTAGGGGCTGTCGTTCAGGAAAAGTATGGTCAACGAATATCGCATGAAATCCATGACCCCAATAACCTGTTAGCAGTGGAGTATCTGAAAGCCATGCAAAGATTAAATGTCCCCTTTCAACCGTTCACCATTCCACGCAAATATGTAATGCATGACAGCATGAAACCCGAAAATTTCTTTGCAAGTGCAAGTTGGATTAGAAAATGCATTGCCGAAGGAGACAGTTCTTATCAAGATTATGTTCCCCATGATACAGCGGAAATGTTAAAGAAGCGTATGCAAGAGGGGCGAATTGCCAGCATCAACCATCTGGAAAAATTGATTCTCTACAAAATGCGAACGATTTCAGAAACTGAAATGCTTTCATTGCCTGATATGAATGAAGCTTTGATGAATCGTTTTTTTTCAGCCCGAACAGAAAATAATCTTGATGCTTTTTTGGCAAAAGTGAAATCAAAATGCTATACCATGTCAAGAATCCGCAGGATTATAATGTGTGCATTGGCAGGAATTCAAAGGGAAATTCTCACAGTCAATCCCCCCTATGCAAGAGTACTTGCTTTGAATGAACGTGGTCGGGAGCTGATGGGCATAGCAAGGAAAACAAGCAAAATTCCCGTGCATACTTCCCTTGCGAAACTCCGTGAAGAAGGGACAGCACAAAAAATGTTTGTTTGTGCGGAAGAGAGAGTTTCGCATATTTATGGATTGGCACAGGAAACAATTTCCTCTGCAGAAGAAGATTTTCGTGCTAAAATTGTAATGGAGACAAAGAAATGAAATTATCAGGAGTGATTCTCGATTTAGATGGAACATTGATAGATTCTATGCAGATATGGCATGAAATTGACGTTCGATTTTTCACAGAAAATGGGCTGGATGTTCCGGACGGAATTTCAGAAAAAGTGGCGAAAATGTCAATACAGGAATGGGCTGATTTTTTTGTCAGTGAATATATGCCGACTTTGACAGCGGATTACATCATTCAGCGGATTGGAGAAATGGCGCAGGAATACTATCATGATATTATCCCTTTAAAGCCTTATGTGAAGGAGTTGCTGGACTTTCTGGAGGGTAACAAGATACCCTTCGGCATTGTCACAGCGACTTACCGAAAATCCGCAGAGGATGCACTGCAAAGGCTGGGAATTTTGGAAAGGATGCAGTTTTTATTTGCTGGTGATGAATACCCCGACGGAAAAACCACCTCATTTTTATACGAATTAGCCAGCGAAAAAATGCATTCCCCCAAACAATCAACCCTCATCATAGAAGATGCACTGCATTGTGTAAAAATTGCAAAGCAGGCAGGATTTTTAACTGCTGGGGTATATGACCCTTGCACGGCTCCGACAGATTGGATAGAAATATGCCAAATTGCTGATATTTCTGGGAACCACCTAGGGGAAATCATTGAGAAAATTGACAAACATTTCATGGAGGCACCAAATGAATCTTATAAAGGAGTGTGAATATGGAACAAACTTCTCAAACGTCTGATAATCCGAGCTTAAAAAAATACTTACATCCCATAGAAGCTTTAGCGTTATCATTTGGCTGTAGTGTTGGATGGGGGGCATTTGTGATGCCTGCAACCAATTTTTTGCCATTTTCAGGGCCCATAGGAACTTTGATAGGGGTAGTAATAGGAGCGTTACTGTTGCTGATTATCGGGCAAAATTATCATTACATGATGAATGAATTCCCTGACAGTGGAGGCACATTCACTTACACCCGAAAAATTTTCGGGAATGACCATGGTTTTTTGAGTGCGTGGTTCTTATGTTTGACATACATAGCCATTATATGGGCGAATTCCACAGCGTTAGCACTTGCAGCAAGGTATACACTAGGGGATTTTTTTCAATTTGGGTTTCATTACCAACTAGCAGGATATGACATTTATTTTGGAGAATCGTTGCTGTGTTCAATGGCGGTATTGATTTCAGGAGTGATTTGTATTTCAGGAAAACGGCTTTCAGCGGTCATACAAACGATAATGGCAGGTTGTTTGATTGGCGGAATCATTGTTACATTTGTTTCAGCTTTACAGCATTCAGATGCAGGAATCTCATCAATTTCCCCGTTTTTTGCATCTGACCAAAATGAAGTAGGGCAGGTATTGAAAACGCTTGCACTTGTTCCATGGGCATTTGTGGGGTATGAATCGATTTCGCATTCAGCGGAGGAATTTTCATTTCCGCTGAAAAAGACATTCAGAATCATTCTGATTTCCATCATTGCGATAGCATTAGCCTATATTCTGCTGGTATTTGCAGCAGCAATGATTCAACCGGAAGGATACGAAAACTGGAAAGATTACATTGCAGATATTGGCAATTTGAAAGGAATTGCATCTGTACCCACTTTTTACACAGCAAGCACAGCCATTGGAAGCAAAGGAATCACAGTAATAGGATTCACGATGTTAGGCGGTGTATTTACTGGACTGATTGGCAATATGATTGCTTTAAGCCGTCTGTTATTTGCCATTTCCAAAGAATACGACCAAATGAAATGGTTCACGATATTGAACCGAAAAAATATTCCTGCGAATGCAATCATTACCATCACAGGGATTTCCATGCTGATACCATTTCTAGGAAGAATGGCGACAGGCTGGATAATTGATGTTTCCACGTTAGGAGCTGCCCTCGCCTACGGTTATACTTCCGCCTCTGCAATGAAAAACGCCAAAGAAAAAGGCAATCGAAAAATTGAGATTACTGGAATCATAGGGCTGGTATCTGCGGTGATGTTTACAGCAATTCTCCTGTTCCCAAATTCCGCCTCTGGTGGAACACTTGCCAAGGAATCCTATTTAATCCTTGCAGTTTGGAGTATTATGGGCTTTTTGGTATTCCGGTTTGTATTCCGAAAAGATAACAAACAGAAATTCGGAAAGTCATTGATAGTATGGATTGCGCTCATGTCGTTAATTTTCCTGACCTCAATAATGTGGATGTATGAAACGACAAAAGAAACTGCTGAAAATGCCACAGAAAACATTTTAACCTATCAATCGCAAGTCTATGACGAATATGACGTACATTTGAACCATCAAAACCAACAAAAAATAGAAGAGAATCTACAAAAGCAAATGTCAAATATCAATCATACGCTCTTATTGGGAATTGTTGTGCAAACTGGTTTGATGATTTTAGCGTTGGCAATCTTATTCAGTGTCTATTCCACCATGAAAAGCCGTGAAAATCAAATGCAGATTGACAAAATCCGAGCCGAAGAAAACAGCAAATCAAAAACATTTTTTCTTTCCAATATGAGCCATGATTTGCGCACTCCCATGAATGCGATTATTGGCTATACAATTCTTGCACAAAAGCAAGGTGTCACCGAAGAAGAAATGAGGGATTATCTCAAGAAAATTGACCAATCCAGCAAACAGCTCCTATCCCTTATCAATGACGTGTTAGAAATGAGCCGGATTGAAAGCGGAAAAATGGAATTGGAACTTGTTCCAACGGATTTAGTTCAAACGATGAAAGATGTTCGGGATATGTTTTCCACCCAAATGGAAAAGAAAGGAGTTATCTATTCCATTGATACTTCTGAAATCAATGACCGCTATGTCATGTGTGACCGTCAGAAATTGGATAGAATTTTATTGAATCTCATCAGCAATGCCTATAAATTCACTCCAGAGGGTGGTTCAGTCAGAGTAATTCTGAAACAAATTCATTCCGAAAATGAGAAAGGCATTTATGAACTCCGAGTAAAAGATAGTGGAATTGGAATGAGTCCGGAATTTGCAGAAAAAGTATTTGAAGCGTTTGAACGTGAGCGAACATCCACAGTCAGTGGAATTCAGGGAACAGGGTTAGGGCTTGCCATCACCAAAAGTATTGTTTTGCTGATGAATGGAACGATTCAAGTAAAAACGGCTTTACAGGAAGGAACAGAATTTATTGTGCATATAGCGTTTTCCATCACAGACCAAATTGTAGAAGAAAAAACGCAGATGGAACAATTAGAAAACCATCATTTTGATGAAATCCGTCTGTTACTGGTAGAAGATATTTTCATCAATCGGGAAATTGCCAAAAAACTACTTATAACGGCTGGTTTTGAAGTAGAAACGGCGGAAAATGGTCAAATGGCTGTCGAAATGCTGAAAGATTCACAGGAAGGATATTATGATGTAATTTTGATGGATATACAGATGCCCGTCATGGATGGACACACCGCCACCAAAATCATACGTTCCCTTGAAAATCCTGTTCATGCAAAGATTCCCATTATTGCAATGACAGCCAATGCCTTTGCAGAAGAGATAGAAGCAGAAAAAGAATCCGGCATGGATGCGCATATTTCAAAACCAATTGACCCAGAAAAAATGATAGAAACCATTGCAAAGGTCATTTACCAGCACAAAAAAAATAAATAAAATGCAGTTGACAATGCAACCGGAATGTGGTATACTTGAAAGTAGAAGTCCGCAGTCTGGTTGCATTGTTGCATACAAGGACAGCGCAACGAAAATAATACAGAAAAAGAAAGGCGGTCATGAATATGGCAAATGAAAAAAGCGAAGCAAAAGAACTGAAAGAACAGTTGTTTGCAAAGAAAAAACACGCAATTCAGCGCATGACAGAAGAAGAACTTACCCAATGCAATACCTTCTGTGAAGAGTACATGAATTTCATGAACACAGCGAAAACAGAGCGTGAGATTACAACATTTTTCAAAGAGGAGCTGGAAAAGAAGGGGTTTATTCCGTTCAAGTATGGAATGGAGCTGAAAGCAGGCGACAAAGTTTACCTGAACAATCGTGGAAAATCCGTCATTTTGGCAACAATTGGCACAGCTCCCATTTCCGAAGGTGTTCGTCTTTGTGCAGCGCATATTGATTCTCCAAGGCTGGACATGAAGCAGAACCCACTTTATGAGCAAGACGAAATTGGTTATTTCAAGACACATTATTATGGGGGCATCAAAAAATATCAATGGACAGCAATTCCGCTTTCATTGCATGGTGTAATTATCAGAAAAGACGGTACAAAGGTACAAGTCCGCATTGGAGAAGATGCCGGAGACCCTGTATTTTATATTACCGATTTACTCCCCCACCTTGCAAATGAACAGATGAAGCGCACCCTTGCGCAGGGCATCAAAGGCGAAGAATTGAATATTGTCGTTGGTTCAACGCCATTCCGTGACGACAAAGAAAGCCAGCTTGTCAAGTTGAATCTGCTGAAAATCCTGAATGAAAAGTATGGTATCATTGAAGAAGATTTTCTTTCCGCAGAATTGGAAGCCGTTCCGGCATTTCCGGCGAAGGATGTAGGCTTTGACCGCAGTTTAATTGGAGCATATGGACATGATGACAAGGTATGCTCATATCCGGCATTCCGTGCCTCTTTGGATGTACCGACTCCAACGCATACCAGCGTAGTAATTTTGACCGACAAGGAAGAAACCGGAAGTGATGGCAATACAGGGCTTTGTTCCTCTTACCTGAAATATTTCCTGATGGATTTAGCGGAATGCTTTGGGGAAAATGGTCGTCATGTAATGAGTACTTCACAGTGCCTTTCAGCGGATGTCAACGCAGGATTTGACCCGACATTCCCCGAAGTGCTGGAAAGAAACAATTGTGCTTACCTGAATCACGGAGTATGCGTGACGAAGTTCACAGGAGCAAGAGGAAAATCCGGAACATCAGATGCCTCAGCGGAATTTGTGGGAACAATCCGCAAAGTGCTTGATGATGGCGGTGTGATTTGGCAGACTGGAGAACTTGGGAAAGTAGACATGGGCGGAGGCGGAACAGTTGCAGCCTACATAGCAAACCTTGACATTGATACCATTGACATTGGCGTACCGGTACTTTCCATGCACGCACCGTATGAACTGGTAGCCAAAACGGATGTATGGTCAGCGTATCGTGCATTCAAGGTATTTTTAGAATCTTAAAGGAGTATCGCCATGTATCAGAATTACAAGGTGTCAATTTACACGAAATCGGGCGAACTGCTGAAAGAATTGTTCCTTGAAAATGTATTCATCCAGCAGGAAGACGACTTAATCCGTTTTACTGCGAAAAAGGGACATTATCCGCTGGTTGTTTCGACAAATCAGTGTATTGTTCTTGCAGAAGAAGTTGACAAAATCGGGATTTAATCCTGATGAAAAATAATTTTATGGAGGGCATGAATAATGTATAACGATTACAAAATCACAATTTACAATGCAAAGTCTGAGGTTATCCGTGAAGAAACGCTCAATAATGTTATCATGAATATCATGAATAACACGATATTTTTCAATGATAAGGAAGACAACACACTGTTATTGATTGCAACAAATCAGTTTGGTGTCATTGTAGAAAAAGTATGAAATTGATTTCATGGAATGTCAACGGCTTTCGGGCTTGTCTGACAAAAGGATTTGAGCAATATTTCCGGAATTTTGATGCAGATATATTCTGCATACAGGAAACGAAAATGCAGCCTGAACAAGTCACCACCAAATTTGAGGGATGGCATCAATATTTCAATAGTGCCGTCAAAAAAGGCTATTCCGGTACAGCACTATTTACAAAGACCATACCGGAGCAGATAACGTTCAATTTTGGGGAACACACCACAGAAGGCAGGGCAATCATTGCCGATTATGGGAAGTTTTATTTTGTAGGGGTCTATGTTCCCAACGCACAAAGGGGCTTGACACGCATTGATTACCGTATGCAATGGGAGGATGATTTCAGGCAGTTTCTGACCGAATTAGACCAACAAAAGCCCTTGATTATCTGTGGAGACTTAAATGTTGCACATAATGAAATTGACCTGAAAAACCCAAAAGCCAATATAGGCAATGCCGGATTTTCCGACCAAGAGCGAGGAAAATTCAATGCACTTTTGCAAGCCGGCTTTACAGACAGTTTCCGCCATTTGCACCCCAATGAAAGAGAAGCATATTCATGGTGGTCATACAGGGGGAATGCAAGGGCTAGGAATGTGGGGTGGCGGATTGACTATTTCCTTGTATCCAATAGGATAGCAGATAAAATCACGAAAGCGGAAATTTATCCTGATGTATTAGGCAGTGACCATTGCCCTGTTGGGATTGAAATTGAGATATAACACAAAAAGCACGGAGCATTCAGCCCCGTGCTTTTTATGATAGAAGAATTACCGTGAACGGAAATAAACGCTGGGAGAATCCGTACCGCCTGCGCCGAGGTATGCCGCATACTCAAAAATCATAGCAGCATCTCTGGAATCAAAGAGGGAATCACCATTCATATCAGCGGATTTTTCTTGCAGGACATTCCAGCCGGAGGATTGACCACCGCCGATTTTTGCCGCACCAATCAGAAGAGCCGCCGCATCAGAAGCAGTGACCGCTCCATCTCCATCAATATCCCCTGCAAGGGGTTCAGAATCGAGGGAAATAAAGTTTCTTCCATAAGTTTCCGCATAAGTCTGCGTGGTAGAATTGGAATAGCCATAAATAGTCCCCTGAAAGACTTTCGTTTTGTTGACGAGATTTTCAGTATTCCAGAAAACTTCATTTGTTCCGCCATCAAATTCACAATTGGGATTCATGACAGTAACACTTTGTAAATTCTTACAGTAGATGAAAGAAGAAGTACCAACTTTTGTCACATTTTGTGGAAGAATCACCGACTGCAAACCAACACCCCAGAATGCACCGTTTCCAATTTCCGTGACAGTATCCGGAATTTGAATGAAGCTCAAATTTTCACAGCGTGAGAATGTCTCTGCTTCGATTTTAGTAACACCCTCTGGAATGATAACAGATGTAATGTCCGTATTATTTTCAAATGCATTTGGTGCAATGGTATGAACTGTGTTCGGAATGGTAACAGCACCATTTGCCATATAGCCATTCACCAGAATACCATTGATAACAACAAGGGGATTTTGCTTTTGTTGTGTTCTCATCCATGGAATTTCTCCCATATACCTCCCGAAAGCATATGCTCCGATTTCCTCAACACTTTCCGGAATGGTGATGTCCTGCAAATAGGGACAGTCAGCAAAAGCTCGTTCACCGATAGACTTTACAGTATCAGGAATAACGACCTTTCTCAGATTTTTGGAATAACTATCTTGAAATGCACCCATTGCAATTTCAGTGACAGGAACACCGTTGACATATGCCGGAATTTCCACCTCTGACGGCATAGATGGATTAACGCTGAACAATACGGCATTTGTTTCAGAGACAATATAATCAATCCCATCAATTGTGACACGTTCGCTGTGTTCTGTAAGGCTAACAGAAATCCCGTACTTTTCTCCATAATCCTGTGCTGTGCTTCCCTCATGGGCAATAATGGTTTTGGCTGAGATTGTATCCGGACTGTCGAAAATATCGCAGGTATCGCTATCGATTTTGACAAATTCCAATGATGGACAATCTGCAAAGGCACGTTCTCCGATAGATTGCAGGGTATTCCCTCCTTGCAAGGTGACTTTCTCCAATTTGCCACATCCTGCAAAGGCATTCGCTCCGATATGAATCAACTTACATCCTTCAGCTGTCAAAACGCTTGTCAATTCTGAACAGCCTTCAAACGCTCCTTCCGAAATCACAGTAACAGGCAGTCCTTCAATCATGACAGGAATATACACACTAGTGGTATCCAATGAACAGCCGACAATTTCAGCATGGTCTTCATAGGTTCTGTATGTGAGATTTCCAGCCTTGATAAAATCAGTCGAAGAGATATTTTCCGCACTCACGGAAATTTCCAGCGGAATGGCAACTGTTGGAATACTCGTGCAAAGCATCATTGCAGTTGTCAGAATTGCAGTAATTTGTTTTTTCATAAGCCATAACCTCCTTTATGATTTGCAATCCAAAAAATCTCAGGATTGCCATTGATAATATTATAGCACATCATTGGAAAAAAGTCAATAGTCTATGAAAAAAAAAAATGTTAATCAAAATGCGAATTATAATTACCATTTTTGAGAATATCAAGTATCAAATGTTCATCTTTAGGGATAGTAACAAAGGAAAATTTGGTAAAAAAAGTACAATCCTGCTTAGAAAGCTCAAAAGCCTTTGTTTCGTTTTCCCTGTAATAAGGGTCAAGAATGGCATCATATTTCGTGACATCCTCCCCCGCCTGTAGAGGGGGGGGTTTCTTGCTAATTTTTGATAAATTTTTCATAGGTATTCCCCCTTTGATATTTCACAGAAAAAGGGAATGCTCACCCGAATTGAGGAAAGCATTCCCACTCTGTAATTTGCATAGATGAAAATTTCAACCTGTCAAGCGGATATTGGTTGTTTTTCGGATATGTTCTTTCATTCTTTCCTCCAAATCAGAATATAAGAGGAAAGACATAATTCCGATAAATCCCCATGTAATGAGCTTACAATAAAGCTTTGTATAAACAATGTATTCCGTCGGTTTAGATGGGTTATAAGCCACCTTAATGGAATCATATTCATGTGGAGAATGACCGAATGGAATGCACCAAAGTACTTTCTGTTTCGGCACTGAACCCGTATGATAAGCATTGTCATTCCTTGCCGTAAGATACCGAAAATAAATAATATCATCTGAAACAACCATGACTTCCGCATCCACCTGACTCCATCCAAAGTGTCCCTTTGCCCATTGTACTCCATTTGTAAGAAATGGAAAAATAGCTGCAATCATGATAACAAAAAAAGGAAATGTTACCATTTTACGGCGCAAGTAAGCTCTTGCAAGAATTTTCTCATCTGTTGACATTGGCATAGCTTTTTCCCTCCTACTTTCCACTCCTGATTTTATTATACCATAAGTAATTACAAAAGTCAATAGATGTCACAAAAAGTTCAAAAAGTAAAATTCCCATTTTCTCCCTTTGTTTCCTTTTTGTAATTATTTTGTTTCTTTTTTTCATAAAAAAATTTAGCAAAATCAAGTTTTTTTTGAAAAAGTGAAAAAATGGTGTTATTTTTTTGAAAAAAAGGCTTGACATTATCCCCGAAATATGTTATACTGTAACAGTCAGCAGGGGAATTGAAAACATGCCCTGTGTTAAAAAATGCAAAATTAGCGAAAACGATTAACCATAGTAGATAAATATTGACAAAATACTTAGGAGGTATTTCAAACATGGGTAAGTTAAAGAAGCCAACTCAACTGATTGCAGCAATTTCTGCATTTGTAATTGCATCACAGATGACCGGAACAGGTTCTTCTGTACTCTTTGCAGTGAGGAATGCTGTCGCAGATGCGGTATATGAATCTGAAGTTGGAAAAGATGACCCACAAAGATTTCATTCTTCCAATGATAATTTAGCAGAGGCAACACCAAGCGTGAATTCCCTTGCACATAATCCGAGATATGCAGACTACATGAGAATGGACTGCATCGACGTTTCTAGATATCAGAAGTCCATCAATTGGGATAGCGTAGCCAGAGATGGTGTCCAGCAAGCCATTATTCGTATGGGCTACCGTGGCTATGGAAATGAAGGAACACTGGTAACAGACCAGTATTTCCGTACCAATCTGGAAGAAGCCACAAGAGTGGGCTTAGACGTTGGACTGTATTTCTATACACAAGCTACCACAGTAGCAGAAGCCGTTGAAGAAGCAAATTATGTTTTGAATGGCTTGAGAGGCTATCCCCTTTCTCTCCCCATCTATTTCGATATTGAAAAGGTAGAAGGCGCAACCGGACGTATGGATAAAGCGAACCTGACAACAGAACAGCGTACACAGCTTTGTGAAGCATTCTGTGATACCATTCAGGCTGCTGGTTATCGTGCCGGTGTTTACGCAAATAAAACATGGTTGACAAATTATCTGTATGCTGACCGCCTTGCATCCAAATATTCCATTTGGCTTGCACATTACACAACCAGTACAAGCTATGCAGGCGATTATCAGATATGGCAGTTCACAGCAAGTGGTTCTGTAGCTGGTATCACAGGCGGAGTTGACAGGAGTGTATCATATTCTCGTAAAGTAAACATCATTCCGGATTCACTCACATTAGAGGAATTGAATGCATCTGTTTCACCTGACTATTACGGGGATGGCAGACTCACATTTGAAAGCTCCAATAATGCAGTAGCAGTTGTTGACAATTTCGGTAGAATTACAGCCGTTGGAAATGGCGAAGCAGACATTGCATTGTATTCCAATAATGGTTCATGGGATACAGTTCATGTAGTTGTCAGTGCAGTAGCAGAGCAACCCAATGAACAGCCCACAGAACCGCCAACAGAAGAAGTTCCGCTGGTAACTGAAATAGACCCTGAGCCATTCCTTGACCCTGCTGAATTGCTCCTGTTGCCTACAGAGCCGTCAACAGACGGTAGTGGATTTGTCTTGACAGATGACCCAGAACCCACAGAACCAGTACTGGATAACCCAGACCTCCCACAAGAGCCAACAGAACCGCAAACTCCTCCACTTCCCACAGACCCAGTAGAGAAAGCATTAAGATATGCAACAATGCTTTTCAACCAGTTAGGGGAAACAGAAGTTTCCGTAGGTGATGCAGAAGCCCCCGTTCGTTCTGGAGATGAAAGTGTTGTAACCGTCAACCAGAATGGAAAATTAGAAGTTGTCGGAGTTGGACAAACACAGCTGATTGCAGAAGATGCCTATGGAAATGTAAAAGTATGCAATGTCATTGTAACAGGTGACGACAGTTTCCAAGCTGGTGACAGCAATCTTGATGGGGTTGTAGATGTATTAGATGCAAGTGTGATTCTGGAATATTCCGCAAGTGTTGCAACCGCAACAAGTGCCTATTATCTTACAGATGCCCACACAGCATTATTGGATGTAAACAGTGATGGAAAGGTTGATTCCGTAGATGCTTGTGCAGTGTTGCTGTACAGCGCACTCAATGGAAGTGGACAGCTTGAATAATGGCAATACATCTTACATAAAAATAAAAAAGCACCGTTCAGAGATTTCTTTGAATGGTGCTTTTCATTTCCCTTTGTTGAATATAGCTGTTTCAAGCTCATACAGCACAGTATACAAGCGTCTCTGACTGATGCAGTATAGGGAGATAGGCAAAGCCCCCACACAATCGAAATAAGCCCTCTTTTGGCATCAACCGAAAGGGGGCTTTAAAAAGAAGTCATCCGGATAAAATTTGAAATAGTCATCCTCATAATAATCATCCACATAGGGAAACCATCTTGAATCAAGCTCAAAGCATTCTTCCAATGCACCATGTTCAAGTAAAATTTCCCTGATTTGCTGGAAGACAGATAGAACAGTCCGAGCATGTTCGAATTGCTCCAGCGTTTCAGGATGCGCCGCAAAGTAATGTAAATTCACACAACGAATGGTATGTAATTCCTTCCCATCCGAGAACGTAAAAACCTGCACAAACCCATCCAAAAGAAAGGGCAATCCCTCAATCTCCTCATAGCTGAAAATTTGGTGATTCTCCTTAACGATTTTATAAATTTGGTTAATTGGTCTCTTTTTGATAGTGGCTTTTCGTTGCCAATCGTACATATGATAGATGCAGAAAATATTTCGTCGCTTCTCATCTGTGACCTCTGTCTTGAAAATGATATTTTCCCATGGGTCTTCCAGCACATACGAAAATACAAGAGCCATACCATCCCTCAAATCGACAAATTTGTGAATACGAAAAAAGCTCCCTGTTTTTCAACAGAGAGCCATCATGCCGGCACCTATCCGATTTCCCAGCTCGTCACCAAGCAAGTATTTTAGACGTAAAAGAGCTTAACTACTGTGTTCGGAATGGGAACAGGTGAACCTCTTTGCAATCAGCACCGAC
>Ga0326511_10002646_pt1 | contig 14494 bp, 14 predicted proteins | sample 0_2496_0518_D_FD_203701 | JGI IMG/M metagenome (GOLD analysis project Ga0326511, IMG submission 203701) | Bovine rumen microbial communities from UC Davis, California, United States - 0_2496_0518 | ecosystem: Host-associated > Mammals > Digestive system > Stomach > Rumen | place: USA... | reverse complement strand
GACGCCTGAGTAGCTAATTGCATTAAAATACGGCTGTCTTTAGTTTTAGACATTTCGACAAGCACTTGTCGATCTTTAGCTGATAATTTCCAAGCAGCACTTTTTGTATCAAGCACTTCTGCTTGACCTTTAACAGTAGAATTATAAAAATTAGCTTCAGTTTTGGAAATCTGTTTTCCGTTAAGTTGTCTCTCTTCAAGGCGCTGTAATTTATTGAAATTTTCAGCTTTTAACGTTTGTGCAGATTCATTCGTTTTAATACCGGAACCGGTATTAGCCTGCGCTGTTTTATAAAGTTTTTGCCCGTTTTTATAAATTTTACGCGCATCATTACCGACTTCTTTAAAAGTATTAGAAGTTTTCTTGATTTCCTGAGTATTATCCTGTCTCTTATAGCTATTATTTCCTTGCGCCATTTTACTCTCCTACAAGGCTACATATTCTATAAGTATTATTATACAACTTACTCAGTAGCCTCTGTTACCTCACCGGTATATGCTGTGTCAAAAGAATTTGTACCGAACATATCATCATAGATCAAATAAAGATCATTTGTTGTTAAAGGTTTATTGAATTTCTCATTGATCTTAGCAGAATACGCTTGTAAATCAGCATCTGAATTAAGTTCAACAATACCTAAAATTTCGATATCCTTGGTTTTTTCATCTGTCGGGGTAAGTATATACATCCCGTCTTTACGGCTAATTATATATCTCATATTGTTTTCCTTTCTTACTCGTCATCATCTTCCAAATTGATAACATTTTCATCATCATCATCGAAAATTGGATTCGGTGATGATTTTACATTCTTATATAATGCCGCATTCGCATCCAATTCCGCCTGTTCGGCAGCTTCTCTTTGTCTTTGAATGATACTTGTAGGCGATGTATCATACAATTCGTAAAGTTTGGTATTACGAGGGAAGTTGTTGGCGAACGGGATCAGGTTCTTTTCGACCTTTAATAATCCGTGTCCGGGCGGAACCTCTGTAATATAAGCGAGCTGTGCATCTGAAATATATAAAATTTCCTGTAATTTAGGAATATCAATAGCAGACTGAGAAAGCAATACGATAAACTCAGAGTTTGCCAGCATAGTCTCAGCAGTATGCGACTGTAAAAGGTCGGTTACGTTCTGCGTAATTCCGGTACAGAATCCGTAATACTTACGAATACGTTTCCAGAGCTTGAACAAGAACTCAGCGGCATAACTGTATTTAAACAGCAAATAGATCTCATCGATAAATACGTAGGTATTTTTCTTGTTTTGTCTATTCTGTGTCAAACGGTTCATGATCGAGTCAAGGATAATAAGCATGCCGATAGGAGCAAGCTGTTCTCCTTGAGAAGTAAGTTCATTGATATCATAACAAATAAGTCGATTATTGATATCCACGTTTGTCGGAATAGCAAAGGTATTTAATGAACCGGTCGTAAACAACTCTAAGGCTAAGCCAAGCTGATGTGCTTCTTCCTCTTCTTGTAACATAAGCTCATTATAGAAATCTCGCAGTGTCGGAACCGTTCCGGTAAAATCACTTTCTACAAAGTCTTTATAAACGTTACGAACACAACGGTCAATAATAGATTCATCACGGCTTGTAAGGTCTTCTCGTTTTAATGCCTGCTGGCACAAAGACATAATAAACTGTGATTTCATTGTAATAGGATCTTTACCGTCAGCATAGTTCTTATTAATATCGAGTGCATTGATATGATTATCTGATGTAGCAGAGATATTAATAACAGAACCGCCTAAAGACTCGACAAGCTCTGTATACTCACGCTCAGGGTCAATAATGATAATATCACCGTCAGTTCCTAAAAGATAATTCGTAATCTCTTCTTTAGCAGCAAACGACTTACCTGCACCGGACGTTCCTAAGATCCAAGAGTTACCGTTTTTGAGCTTCGTCTTGTCTGCAATAATAAGGTTCTTATTAACAGCGTTCTGTCCGAAATACTCGCCGCCCGGTTGCATAACGTCCTGTACGTGGAAAGGCATAAATGACGCAAGCTGTTCTGATGACAAGGTTCTAAAGCCCTGAAGTTCACGAACGCCCCAAGGAAGTACCGTATTAAGACCTTGTAACTGTTGCCATCTTAATACTGCAAGCTGGCATCTGTTCTTCGCCGCAATAGCCTTAAGACTTGCTGTATCATTATCCAACTCTTCAATACTATCCGCTACATGAACTAACGTTAAGATACAAAGAAGCATCTTCTGATCACGCGCCGTAAGGTCATTGAGGAAGTCTTTAATTTCTTTTCTGGCCTCTTCTAACTGAGGCGGAACCTCAGATACAAAGTTCTTGTTCTGAACCTGTCTTTGACCCCACTTAGAAATATTTGCCTCAGCACCCAAAAGAACTTGCTCAACGTCTTTAACCGCTTCATCTGTAGGAATCAAGATACTGTCAATAGACAGCATAAGATTCTTTTTGACTTCAGTAAACTCAGGTAAGATTTCAACCTTGTTATAGTTTGCATAATCTCTTAAGAACATAACGCGAGCATACTTATCGCCGAAACGGATCGTATGATCGTCTATCAATTCCATATCATCAGGGCAAATAAAATCTTTAAAGCTGTGACCTAATGCTTTATGGCTCGCAAAATTATAATTATACTGATCCGGTTCGTTTCCTCTAAAGAAATCATAGAAAATTCGTAAACGCTCTTCTGTAGTCATTTCAGTTAATATAGAACCGGCGTTATTAAATTTAATACGAAGTTCTGTATACATACGGGCAAAAGCGGCTTTAGCCTCTTCAAGACTTTTACGGAAGATAGAAATCGTAATATATTTCTCTTGAATGATCGTATTAGATTCATTAATCTTTTCCAAAAGAACCTTATTATATTCTTTACGATAGAAATCTAAGCCGTCATCTTTCAAATTCAAAAGAACTTCTTTTTCAAAAGTCTTCATATCAATATGCTTATTATTAATTGTAAGCTTTACTTCAGCGCCAAGATCATAAGCATTGATAATATCTTCATATTTATAAAAAGTCTTTTCCTGATCTGCGTCTGAAGAAACACAGAAATTAACATCTGTAAATTTATAACAGATCGAGTATTTGTCCTGACCGTGACGGAAAATACCGTTTTCATAAATAGCTGTTACAGGTACCAATTCTTGTACAGACTGCGGAACAAGAACTGATCTGTTCTTTTTATCCTGTAACTTAATTGACTGTAATGTTCTTAACATCGTTTATTTCCTTTCTTTCTTCGATCTTTTTGAATTAGAACTTATTTTTTGATCAGTTTTACTTTTTGTCTTTTTAGTATCTTGAACAGGCTTAGGATCGGCTAAACAAGCTTTTTTATGATTTTCTAAGTACTTTTGTACTTTATCATCATAAATACTGTTTTCCGGAACCGAAGGAAAACGCCTGGGCTGTGTATAAAACTTAATTACATTAAGCATTAACTCTTCGCCTTGCATTTTATTATAGGTAAAAAACCCAATAATAGCACACGGAATTACTGGAATAATACTAAGTAATAATTTCCATGTCGACATAGGCATCGGCAATAAATTATATGTAATTACAGCTAAGGCCACGCCAATTCCAATACATAAGGCCTGGCGCATATCGAATAAACCCAAGACGATTTTTTCTTTATAATCTCTAATTTCTTTATTGATTTTAACATCTTGCATATTATGCGCCTCCTAAACCAAGCATTTGAGAAGCAAACTGATCTAAGCTCTTCATAAATTGCTTTAAAATACCGAAACAGGTCATTAAACCTATACAACCCCAAATAGTATTTAAATACCAACCCATAGCACCACTGGTACTTAACCAAACAGATGACGGATCAAACCCGGTGCCTGACCATAAAGTCATAATTAAACCGGTCACGCCCGGGAAGAATAGCAATAGCATAATACCTATTATGGCTTCTAATCCTAAACCGATAAAACTTTTACAAAATTGTTTACCGACAAATGATGTTTCAGTACAAGTCATTGTTGAAATCGCTAAAGGCGCAATCGCAACATGAATCCAGATACGTAAAAAACGTTGTCCTAAAGTTACAAAGCAATCAAGCATTGTAGACATAACAGTAATTGAAAAAATCAGAAGAACGATTGTCGAAACAATTACCATAATAGGACTTAATACCAAACCGAAAATATCACCGCCGACAGCAGACAACGTTCCTGCGGCATCTGCTGATTGCTTTATATTATTATATAAATCACTTACAGTATTCGCAGTACCTGACGCTTCCCAACTGGTTGGCCAACAAGTGTCCCAAAACTGATCCCACATACCCGCACTGGAACCGGTAATATAAAACGTAAAAGAATGACTTAAGGTATGTCCGTGCGAAGTAGATAATGACGCGGCAATCGGTTGAAAAGTTAAATTATAAACATCTTTTAGTAACGATTGAACATTTTCAACGGCCCACCACGCTAAACAAATACGAATAAGGGCTTTAACTGTTGTTTCAATACGCTTCATTTCAAGCATTGTAGTCATAGATTTACCTAATTCTGCAAATGCTAAACAAACAACGATTGCAACGGCAACAGTTTTAATAGTATCTCCGGCAATGTGCGCAGCTATTGAATATTTACTAAAAATATCGCTACCGGACAATCCGGACGCTGCCATATCTTGCGTTAATAACGATATCATAATCCCAATGCCTTTATTCCACAGTTCTTCGCTTAATTCGATCGAAACCTGCATTAACATCGGGAAAAATACAATTATTGCAACAATTATGATAACTAATATAATTGCTAAAACAACGGATGCTACCATAAACTCACTTCCTTAATATTTAAATTAAAAACCAACCGGCAAGGTGAGAATTGCCGATTCGATTTTTATACGGGCTTAATTTATGCCCAAGGCACCGGAATACCGATAGTCGTCATAATCGTCGGAGCTGACGCTACGATGATACCACCAGCAAGGAACAGGAATCCGTTGATTCTCTGCTGTGAATCATGCTGTGAGATTGATACACCGATCTGAACGAAACCGAATAAGATCAGGATAACTCCTGCGGCGGTAACGACATTCTGGATCAGTTTACCGATCTCATTGATACCTGCTGTAGGATCAACATCCAACTGAACGGGCGGCACCGGTGCTGAAAGAATCTTATTAGCGATAAAACTGTCTGCTGCAGCGATAAGATTAGTCATAACCTTATACCTCCAAGTAAAAATTAGTAAGGGATTCGGCCGTATATCCCTCAACGTTGTCGATTACGGTAAAATCAGGAGAATCTAAATCAAGAGTAATCGCATCTGGAGATAAGGTAAAACCTGTATCGATATGGCGATAATTCAAGACATCTCCGTATTTACCGTCTGGCCCTAAATTTATGTTAGGGTGTTGCAAAAGGTCGTACTTTCTGTCAAGGCACGGCCTTTCGCCCCTTATCATCAAGATCGCAAGCGTATCATCCAGGAGTCTCACCTCATCCGGAGACATAAGCTCACGGCCCTCGACGTTATAATTAGTTGAAGAACTTCCGTGCGAACCACGCGTTCTTCCGTATGTGTTAAGGTCAATGGTTTCTTTACCAAGGGCCTTAGAGATATATTCGTGTGTTCCTTGTTCCTGACCGCCTAAGTACAGGAATTCATCGCAGTTACCGACAATTGACTCCCACTGTTTCTCGTAAAGAGTTTTAAGCTGAGCCATATTCTGAATAATGATCGATACAGAGATCTTACGAGAACGGATCGTTGCAAGGATCTTATCGAAGTCATCAGGTAAAGCAACGTTTGCAAACTCGTCCATAAGGAAATGTACCGGAACAGGTAATTTACCTTTATGCTTAAAGTCTGCAGAATTCATCAAAGTCTGGAAAAGCTGGGTATAAAGGATAGATACAAGGAAGTTAAACGATGTATCGTTATCCGGGATAAGAGCATACAATACGGTCTTTCTTTCACCCAAACTCTCTAAGTCCAGCATATCAAACTTAGTTAATTCACGAACGGCATTAATATTAAATTTATTAAGTCTTGCAGATAACGTAATCTGAATAGACTGTAAGGTCTTCGCGCCGCCTACGTGATAGTCTCTATAGAACTTCTTAGCTAAGTGCTCGTCATCAAGCTCGTCAAACAGCTTATCTAAGGCAGACTTTGCTTTCATACTTTCAGAGGTAATAGCACCCGCTCTAAGCATTTCACCGACCATTGAGAAGTTCTGTTCTTCAACTGGAGCTTCATAATGTAAGTAAGAAACGATCGCCATCAAAAGAGCGATAGCGGCATTGTCCCAGAAAGGATCTTGTTGACCGCCGGATTTACCGTTTTCTGTTGCCTTAAATAAGTTCGTACAAAGTCTCATGATATCCGTTTCTGTATGCAGATACTCAAACGGATTATAACGGTCGGATTCTTCCATATTGATAAGGTTAAGAACTTTAACGTTATAACCCAAAGACTTCATAATATTTCCGGTATCTCTTAAAAGCTCACCTTTAGGGTCCAAGCATACAAAGGAACAGTTTCCCTGCATCAAGTTCGGTTTAGCATAAAATCTCGTCTTACCTGCACCTGAACCTCCGATAACCAGAGTATTCATATTACGTCTGTGCTTAAAATCGTTATAACTGACTGCCACATGTTGAGTCATGATCTTAGGTGCCATCTTAAATTTAGTATCATATTTTTTATTAAGAATCTCCGGATCTTCCCATTGTGCATTACCTTTAGGACCTTCTCTTGTCCACTTTTTACTTGTTATCATAAAAAATACGGCAAACAAATAAATAAACATGATAATAAAAGTAATTTTTGCCGTATGCTCAGTAATAGTAAATAAAGGACTAAAAGAAAACCAATTTACATCACTCATGTGAGTTAAACCGGTTAATAAATTACCTTTTGCGCAGGCAGGTGCTATTTTAAGAGCAAAAAATAAAGCACAAACGCCGCCGACAATATAGTACGGCAGCATTTTTTTCCACCAACCTTTACGTGCTTGGCCGGCACCAGGTAATTTTTCGCTTAAATTTGCCATTATTTATCTACCTTCTTTACGTTATATTCTTCGATTGCCCTGGTGATTATTCCATTTGGTTTCATTTAAACAAATCCCGCATCATCATCAGGATTGTATTTAAATTCATCTTCATCAGGTTCAAAAGATTCGGATTGTTCCTCTGTTTGAGTAGGAACAAAGCCTCCTGAAGAACTGTCATCACTGCCGGTCGTATCATTATTTGCGTTATTAATCTGTCCTAATAAATCTTCATCAATAACAGTACCCATATTAAACAGATCATCGGATTTTAAACCTGTTTGCTTCTGCTCAGGCTGATTTAATTCATCTGATACATTATCCGGGCTGATAAGTCTGAAAGTAATCAGAATTAAGTTAATATAAGACTTAAAATCTTCAGGATCAGTATATTTCTTTAAATATGTAACCGGAAGTCCTGAAACTGAAACACCCAACAACTGTTCTTTAAGATATGTCTGCGCTACAAAGCCAGCGAGTTCTTCTTTAATTTCTGTTGAAAAACCGTCAAAACCTGCATTTTTATTAAACAATTCCAAAACGCAAGCTTTAATCGCAGACCAGAAAGTTAAACCGATCTGGTCTTTTTTCGCAGAAATAATTAAGTCTTTACGACCGTTGTTATCGACAATAAAAGATCTCGGCACATTATAGTTCGGATCACATTTTTCCCATTTAATACCGGTAAATAAAGACGGGATCAGTGTTGTACCTTTTCTGAACCTGACAAACAGGCTATTCATCTTATCAAACCATTCGGCTGATTTTGCACTGGCTGACGGATCTTCATCGGTATCTTCTTGTAAAGTCTTATATTTATTTAAATTATAAACATAAGTAATAGTCTTATCCGGACCGATAAGTCCTATCTTATCTTCAGGATCAGGCATATACCCTTCTGCTTTGATTTCATCCGCTGTCATTAAAACTGCTTCTGAATCCTGTACCATTTCAGATAAAATAAGAATATTCTCAACTGAATAGTTTTTAAACATAGCTACAGTAGTCAACAAGTGATTAAACTTTGCTTGACTCTGCGCGCACTGATCTAAAGCCAAATCTTGGCAAGCTAATAATTGGCTCATTTCCATAATCGTTTTCCTCTTTCTTCAAAAATTAGCCCTGACCGCTTCTGTCTTTTAAAGCCTGCAAAGCAGCCATAGCCTCAGCTTTTTGCCTTTCCTGTTCCTTTTCAGCCTCTCTAATTTCTTGCTCAAAAGCAACCAACTTTTTGTGTACACTGGGTCTCGCTTTCATTTCTTGGATTTTCTTCCAATCTTCTTTATCTTTTGCAGATAAATGAATAATGTCACTTAAATTGCTCATATTAGCCTCCTCCGAACATATTGCTATAACTTGACATATTTTCCGATTCTTCCTTAAAATCTTTAAGTTTCTGTCTGACAGAATCCTTAGCTTTTTCGGTAGGTTCTGCAGTAACAAGCTGAATATTCAAACAATACTCGATAACCTGAAGAAGTGTGGTTTCGATCTGATATTCTTCGATCTCGCCTTCAAATTCAGGCTTTGCGATAGTATCATCAGCTTCCTGTTTAACCTTTTCTTGAGCTACAAAGCCGGAACCTTCTTTAAAAACTTTAATATTTTTATTTTTAATTAAAGAATTTACCCAAATAGAATCTGCTGCAGGCCAGAAAATAATAACCGGCCTGAAATCATCTTTCTGGAAAATACCGGAAATCGAATAGGTCAGATTACCTTTAGCGTCGGCATGAGCAATAAAATCGGTTAAATAAAAATATAAACGGTCAGCTCCGGAAACACCTAAGGCATTAATTCCCTTTAAGAATTCAGATAAATTCTTATCTTCGATCATTGCGCAATTAAATGATCCGTGAATTACATTAGCCAGATTAAAAAACGGTGTTTCATCGGGATCTTGACCGTTAGTTCTTTTATGTTTGCTTGCTTTTGCGGCAGCAACTAAGAACTGTAAGATATCTTTATCGCCGGTATATTGAACCGAAATATGATTTTCTTGAAAACTGTAAACAGGCGCCTGAGCCCCGGTCTTAGGCAGATTAGGCACAGGTCCTGTTACAGCAGTATCTTTTGTTTCTTTCTTTCCGGTTAATTTTCCAAGTTTTTCCTTTAAATTAAACATATCGACTCCTTATCTACTTTCAGGAATATGTCCGTCTCCGCCATGAACAATCGTATCCATAGCATCAGTAAATTTATCGGTAACCCTGTCAAAAGTTTTACCGACTTTTGTCTGGCTGAGCTTTTCATTAACTTTATCCACAGAAGCATCAAGATCACGCTTAACTTCACGGATACGGCCGACTCTGTTAATACCTTCGCCGAATTTGTTCATACCGGTCTTTGTATAACCGTTTTCTCCGTAAACCAAGTCTTTGCCTTTCTGCAAGATATCACCCGCGATAGCGACTTTAATCGCAACATTATCTGCAGGAATCTTGATCTGGTAATCTCCGGGTTTAAAAGTACTAACTTTATCGGGATTAGCATGATCTTCGATTAACATGTCCCGCATATAGTCCTGCTTCTGTAATTCCTGGAATACAAACTGATACATTTCGGGAGTAGGACATTTTTCTAATACGATTCCGGCATTTAACGGATCCTTTTGAACGATCTGTTTACCGAGATCTGATAATTCAGGCTCCTTTAACTTAACATAGCGGAACATTCTCGGATCGCCTTTACCTTTTAAGATCTGCTGTCCTTTATCTGTAGAGACATCAGCCTCGCCGCCTAAACAAGCAATGGTCGCTAATGTCTTACTGCTTTGAATCGGGTGTGCCATCTTGCCGCTTTGTAAGTAAGCGAAAATATCAGGCTGTGTTAATAATGCGCACTTCGCCCAATAGAAATAAGAATTCGCAGAGCCTTTATATGAGCTGGCATCTTTATGGCCTGCATCATATTGAGCGCAGATATCTAACTCTTGCTTTCCGAAAAAGACGATATTAATAGGATTTCTAAGAACAGCCTCTTGTAACGTATGGAATGTCAGCTGGCTACGGTCAAAATCCTTAAAACTTAAAGTATCGGTCTTTAAGCTAGAAAGAAAAGCGGTAGGATCTTTAATTTTATCGCTTCTAAATCTTTCTGTCTGCTTTCTCCAAGCATCCGGATCACCTAAACCGAGATCTTCTCCGATATTTCTGATATTTAACTGTTTAGCTCTCTGATTTAAGTACTGAGCATGAATCGTTATTTGGCTTTCTTTTGCTTCTGCTTCATACTGATCTGCAGAAATAGAACCACCGTCTAATTTACTGCTGAAATCGGCAATTAACTGAGCCAAGGTTTCATCCTGGACAACGGATTTATTCTTATAATCCGTTAAGCCCATTTTAGCTTCTTCACCGAGCTCTTCAAATTCGATCTCATCAGCCTTTTTACCGGTGATATCTTCGATATTACCTTGTTTTAAAACAATCTGCATCAAAGCTTTCTGACTGCCGGGGAAAGTAACACATACCTGCTTATCGTTTGTCAGATAATCTCCGTATGTTGAAAATGCAAGACCGGTCTTCTTAGCAAGATAGCTGAAAGCATCTAACTGTTCTCTCTTTAAGATAACCGTACATAAAGTATCTTCACCTTTATATACATCATCTAACAGCTTTTTAAGCTCGCCGGGAGACATCTCGCCGCCTTCGCCTAAAGTCTTAGCAGCTTTCTCGTGCTTTAATTTTTCGTTTAACTCTTTCCACTTTGCCATGATAGTCATAGTACCACTGGCAAGTACTCTCACACCTTCTAATAAAATATGTACAACTTGAGTTGCTTCCTGGACGCCACTAGCTCCTGCCACTACTGCCATGTTCTTTTTCCTCCTTATCTTGATAATAGGCTGCTAACTTTTTATGCTTTAAAATTTCACCTATTCTTTTATCTATTGCCCCGGTATCGTAAGAGGTCCTTTCAACTTTTGAACGATTTTCCAAAAGTTTTTTCTGCTCTCGTAATTTCTTTAGTTCCTCTTCTTCTTTCTCTAAAAACCGTTTAAGATCAGCTTCACTGTTAATATTATGAACTGCGAGCATTTCTACACGATCTAAAGTATTTTGCATCTCGTCGTTTACTTCATAACGTGTCGGAGTAAATCCGCCGGAATACCCGAATTTTCTACGGCTTCTGTCGGATCCCGATCCGTCAACAAAACGCTGATACGGATTTTTATAACCGCCCATGGTACCTAATTCTCTAAAGGGCCTGAACGGTCTGAACGGCATAATCGGCCTGATCATTAAACATCTGGCTAAAGGCATCCAACCCGGTAAACCGCAAACTTTTGCCACGTCAGAAGATAATCTTGCGAGCAAAACTGAATTGGCTTGAAAATTCAGCATATGATATTTTCGGATATATGCTTGACGATCAAAATACTTGTTTTGTCTATACTCCGAATCAGATTTTTCCTCATAATGAACTTCTACATCCGGTTCCGCTGCTAATCTTTCAAGCATTGCTTCTTTCGAATAATGAGTTCCGGGAAAGACTTTTTCTAAGTGGTCGATACGATACGGCTTAGTCCAGCCTTTCGGCGTAATAGTCCAATACTTATAGTGAGGATCGAACTGGCATTTATGTCCTCTTTCGAGTAAGTACTGTTCAAGCTCTTCTATAGAACCGCACCTGTTAAGACCATAATCTAATATATCTTTAACATACTTATCTCTTTTGGTCGGTTCTCTGGTTTTAAGACCTTCAACTGTCGATTTACCGTATTGTCTGCAAATATCATCAGCTGTATGTTTAAAATAATTCCAATTCTTTTCGTTATCTCTTAATTTCGTACCGTCTTTAAAAGATACGGAATTAACGACAAAATGACAATGTAAGCATTCTGTATTAAGATGAACAGAGACTACTACCTGATATTTGTCACCCCACATGCGTTTAGCGAATTCTGTACCGATCTTCATGGCTTCATCTGCGGTACATTCGCCTGGTCTGAAACTCATGTAACCGTGATAAGCTAAAAGTCCGCCTTCTTTACCGTAATAAGCTTTAGTATCTGAAAATTCTTGATAGGCAGTATCCGCAGAACAATTAATACCGGTCATATAATACTGATGTTCTGTTTTATCACTATTTTTGGCATAGTCAAGTACAGATTTTAAATCTGTCATTTTATCTCTGTCTAACGCATATTCTTGTACGCGTTTCAGATTATTTCTCACTGCCCATAGTTTTGTCGTTGCCATAAATATATTTCTTTTTTAAAAGCATTAATGTTTCTGCTATACTTTTTTTATCCGGTTCCGGAAGTTTATTTAAATCTTCATGTAATAAAGAAAGAGTTTCCCAAAGTTTTTCGGGAACCTCTATAACAGGGCGCTTTTCAATAAGACGCTTTAAATAAGTTGTTTCGCTCAGTCTTGCTCTTTTTGCGTCCTCTTTTAAAATCTGATATGTTTCATCTGAAAAGTTATAATGACGATCTATCATAACAACGAATCCCTTCCCGGAAGAAAATCCGGAATTTCTTTAGTTAAGTTATTCACGATCAATTCTTTTCCGAAACGTTTAATCTCGCTTGCGATCTTATGCGGTTCCATATCTATTGCAATCGAAGGTCCTGTCCAAGTACCGAAAGTACCGTTGATCTTGTTACGGCATTTGACGGCACCGAATACAGGACTTTTACGGTCAAAATCAAAACAATTTTTCGAGTAATCGTCTAAGATTAAGACCGGCGTACCGTTATCTAATATAAAATCGCATTTTTTATGACCGCAAGGTACTAAATAAACCGGCATTGTAGGCGATATATGTTTACGTACGCTTTCTGCCTTTTCTTTTGCGGCATACTCTGAATCAGGCAGATACGCAGATAAGATAATAACATGGAATCCTTCTTTTTCCAATTGTTTAACCGCATCACAAACATTTTGCTGGGGCGGAAGATTTGCGAAGTAACCTTCATCATATAAATCTTCCATGTGAAAATGCTTTGTAATACCGTTGGTGTCCTTGTACTCTTCATTCATCTGTCTGAAAACAAAAGCAGTACCGTCTAAATCTACTGCGATCGTAAATTCATTAAGGACAATGCTGTTCTTTTCAGTAATGATGTGTACATTAGGATCTTCCATAATAATTATTCTCCGTCATAATCACCGTCAACTACCGGTTCAACAGGTGCTACCTGATCTGCTAATGTTGTTTCACTGGGCACAGGAGCCTGTGTAGTCTCAGTAGGCGCTGCTGTAGTTTCAACAGTCGTTTCTGTTGTTGTCTCTTCGACTGTGGTTTCTGATGTTTCTGCCATGATCATACCCATAACATCACAAACTTCAATCTCGTCTGCATTAACGAATACATGAATATTACCGACCTGGATTTCTAATTGAGAGAACGGTCTGTAGTATTCATAAACCAAATATCCGTTTTCTGTTCTGTTAGGCTGGATCTTTGTTTCTGTATAAATTAAATTCGGGTTAATTACGTAATCCAAAGGGTTTGTTGATTTTGATAAACTGTTAGTTTTCAGATTATCGTAAGTACGGATAACACATTCTTCATTATCGGTAAACGCATAGAAGAAAGACGGTTTTACCGTTGCGACGTCGCTTGACAGATTGACATAAGTCATATCAACGACCAGAAAATAACGATCATTCCAAGCAAAAGCTTGAACGCCGTTAACAGTAAATTCCATCTGGTCATCTGCCTGTGTATCTCCGATACCGGGCAATTCTGTTTCTGCGGTTTCAACATCAGTATTTTCTGTGCCTTTAACTTGAATTAAGTTACCGCAAGAAGTCATGCTTAAAAGCATAGTACCTGCAACTAAACCGGTTAATAATTTTTTCAGCATAATCAATTTCTCCTTTATACTTTTAATTATCGATTGCTGCCGGGCCCGTTACTGTCATCATCATCACGACTTTGAACACTCGGGTCGATAACATCATGTTTCTTGGCATTTGCCGCGTCTGCTGCGATAAGTCCGCCTAAAGGTGTATTTTCCAAATCTTTCAGACTGTCTTCTTTAGCCTTAGCTTTTTCATCGGCAGGCTTCTGCTGTTCTGCTTTAGATAATTCTCCGAAAACTAAAGTTTTAAAATATGCCTGCTGATCAGCAACAAGGTTTTTGATCTTATTTACTTTGCTGGTCAACTGTGACGGACTGACTCCGGCGAGCGCTGCGATTTCCTCATACGTCATAAGCTGCATATCGTAGCCCTGAACGAGCTTGTCAGGATTTAAAGCTGTGTACTTATGTGTGTAGAACGGAAGTGTCTGGAGTGCCTCCAGGCTCGCCTGGGGCAGTGCATCTAACACCTTTTCCTGATCACCGATATCAAGGAACAATAAAGCACCTAAAAGGTCCTTCTTAGGCGGCTGTTCCAAACCGAATTCTGTAAAGACCTGCTTGATCTTGTCGATAGCTTTATTAGCTGTTGCTTTAGCTTTTAAGATTTCGGGAGCAGTGCCTTTGCCTCCTACTGCCGCCAGATAATTTAAACG
>Ga0326511_10002645_pt1 | contig 14496 bp, 27 predicted proteins | sample 0_2496_0518_D_FD_203701 | JGI IMG/M metagenome (GOLD analysis project Ga0326511, IMG submission 203701) | Bovine rumen microbial communities from UC Davis, California, United States - 0_2496_0518 | ecosystem: Host-associated > Mammals > Digestive system > Stomach > Rumen | place: USA... | reverse complement strand
GACATCGTGCCGCCTGTCGAAAGCGAGATGGAGTCCACGCCGCAGGCACGCATCTCGGCAGGGAGCACCACATGGGCGTAGTGCTCATACTCCTTCTTCGCCTGTACGGCCGCCTCTTCCGCCGCCAGCTGCTTCACCTTCAACTGCTTCAACTGCTCGCCCATGTCGGAGAGCCGCTTCAACACCTGCTTGTCGCTAGTGTCTACATTGAGATAGTCAAATTCGTCTGACATGGTGAACCTCCTAATCATTGATATGCGTGATAAACGTAAAGCGGTACTGCGCCTCGGCGTCAGGGTATTTTTCCCTGTCCACTTCCGACCAGAACATCTCCAAAGGCCTGATGTACACGTCATTGTCCGTAGCCCAGTCATCATGCAGCTTCTGGTAGACAACCATGAGTTCCCCTGTCTCGGAGAACTTTCCGATGGTCATGACCCTGTACAGGTTGTTGCATCCTGTCTCTGGATTCTTCTTGAAGTGCGCCCAAATATCACCACGCCTAGGCACACGCCTTCTCTGCTCTTCATCGAACAAATCGAGCACTTCACAATCAATCATTTTTTCATCTCCTTAGCCAGACGCTCAGCCTCTGACTTCATCTGATTTGCCATTATTGTCGTATTGTTCCGAAGCACACCCAACGTAGTATCTATGACAGTTTTAAGAAACTGCTCAGAATCCACACCATCAGGTGTAAGTGCTTCATCACGCTCGAACGCAGCAATCATGGCTTCCGCCATTTTCGCATAGTCGTCGCGTATTTTTTGTTTATAGCTATCATTCAATATTAGCCTCCGTGTTTCAATTCACGCCCTCATGAAAGAGCGACTAAAACCTCCATAGAACCATGGTAGCATGAAAACGGCCAAGGAACGGGAATTAGCTAACAATTTATAGCATTGTTGCTAGTCATTATTGCATGCTTTCATGCGCTCCAGTAATATGCGTATGCGCTCCAGCACAGCAGGGTCTTTCAGCCACAGTCTATAGAGCCAGTGCACGAAGTCATGCGTCTCGCTGTTCAGGGGCATGAACCTCTCGACATCTGTGATGTTGGTGTAATGCTCGTCACGCATGTCGAGATGGTGCAGGTGCCAGTGTTTACCTAGCACCTGCCTCGTCACGAAGTCAATATAGTTGTGCGCCTTCTTGCACAATATCCTGAACTTCTTCCAAGCCGGAGACATCCTGAAATCAGTCTTCTGCTTCTGTGTCACTTCACACCCTCAAAAACAACAACTCATCAGCATATGGCAATGTACGTGCCCAATCAATAAACATCTCACTCCATTCAGTGAGCCTGTGGCACTTGCGCTGACACACCATGCTCAGCACGTTCTCATAGTTCATTGTAATGGTTCTTTTTTGCAGCCAACTTTCGGGGAGCAGACGGATAAGCTCTTTCCAATAGACTTCATCGTTTGTCAAAGCGTATGCAAGCCTCAGCTTCTCACAGGTTGCAATAATGGTATCCCAAATCTCCTTGACTGGGAAACCCTCGCTAACCTCAGGTATGTTATCACCAAAATGTTCAGGCAACTGAACATTCTCAAAATCATCCATCTCGAAGCAGTCTCTCGTTATCGGAGTGCTCGCCAACTTGTGCATAGTTGAAGTAGAATTACTCACCGTACCGACTTTATATGTGTCGAACTCTTTCCAGAAATAAAGTGGAGCAGTAACGTCCACGCTTACGAAAATCTGTCGCATGAACTTCCGATGCTCACTGCCCGATTTAATGAGAACCTGCATACGCGCCATATCATGACTGCCAATACGAGCATATTCAGTAATACCATTACCAAAGTCCCTGATGATACTACCGCTTCCAACAGGTATAGCTGTCCCTGCAACATTTACGCCAAAGCTGCTGTCTGACTGTTTCCAGCTCTCATAAGGATTCCGCATCCCACGCACTGCATGTTCAAAACCCCATACTTCTGTATTCTCAAATCTCACTTGTTTCCTCCTTTTCATGCGCTATACCCATTGGTATTGCAATCTCTTTCCAAGCAAGTACATTGCGCAGCTCCTCCAAAGGCCTATTACCACTAGCAGCACTAGGGTACCAGTAGTGGTCAGAGCCGTGATAATCAAAATACATCTGTGCAGTGATTGGATAGGACACTCCACAGACCCCAAGACAATAACACAGCACAATCTCACCCTCTTCGGGCAAGTCGTCAGGTTTCTTCCGCAGGTCATGCCATTCACTGGCCTTGGTATAGCCGAACACTGCTCCGTTCCGCCATGTATCACGGACACGCTCGCAGTAATCAGATTTTATGTAGCTGTCCTCGTACTCTTTTGCTTCTTTCTCGAACATAGTTCACTCCATATCTTCATAAACAACAAGCATGCATTTTATACGACTGGCAAAGCAGATACTGGTAATCCTATACCCACTTGAGATAAGTTTATCCAAATCTGCTTTAATTTTATCGGCAATATCAGTAGTAAAATAGCTATACCTGTAGTATTCAACATACTGCTTTGCTGATATCATAGTACTGGCTGACAGTAAGGCCAGCACAATTAAAAGTTTTTTCATATACACCTCACTCCTAAAAATGACCGATGATTCTCTGCTGTTTCCAGAAAGCATAGTCTTCTTGCTTCGACGGCTTCGCAGGGTATGCCTTGTATACCCAACACTCTGCACCATCATACTCAAACCTTTCCAGCCACCAGTCCTCACCGACAACTTTCAAATCTGGATTGACCTCCTGGGAACCGTAGCCGTTGTCATACGTACGGTCTGCCAGTATCTTGAAGTCTTCAATGCTGGTTGTGGACTCAGCATCACCAATCCACAGAACATCGTCCCATGTCTTGCCACACGCTGTAAGTTCTTCTGTTGTTTCTTGCAACAAATTCATAGTTTATGCCTCCTCAAATCTTGGTATCTCGCACCAAGCGACTACATCCTCAACTACTTTCAGATGAGGGTAAACAAACACATTCCCAGAAAAGTAATACCTTCCTAGCTCGTATCTTTTGTTTTCAGTTCCTTTTAATTGAACAAGTAACAGAAGCACATCTGATTCAATGAACTCTGTTTCTTTTGGCAAGTCTCCGTCAGCAACCTTGTGCCATTTCGGTTTCTTTTTCTTGAGCCGTCTGTTTTCCTCATGCAGACTGAACACCCTTGCGTTTATGTTCTGCAACAACTCGGATATGGGGATATCGTTCACAATATCCTGCTCGTGTAATGTCATTACATTGCCTCCGTATTATTGAGCCACTGTGCTCTCTACATCTTCGTATCTTTTCGTGGCAGGGTCATATTTGCTTGTCGGAGCGGATATGACCCTGCCATCACCTGTAGCAAAGTACTTATAAGAACCATTGTCTCTGAAGCGGTACACCCTCACATTGTCCACCTCGAACAAAAAAGTAACCTTGTATTCGTCCAGGGCTGCTTGGGCCATATATGCTTCTTTATCATCTACAAGCACGTACTTGGTCTCACTAGAACATGCAATAAATACTAGTGATGCAAGCGTGGCTACCAGAAGACCACCCAATAGCAGCAGCACATCATCCAGCAAGTCCCTTATTTTAACCATCACATCACCTCCGATTTCAGAAACCTTTTATAGCAGGTGTTGCCGACCGGGTACCAACCCATGTCATCCTCAAAATCCTCTTCGGAATCAGTAATGTACCTTCCGGCTTTGACAAGCCTCAGTAGCTTGATGTTTGGTGTCTCCTTGACTGCTTTCCCGCAGATTATGCAAGGCTCACCCTTGGTGTAGTCACACTTGTCAGCCTGCTCATCGCGGTCTTTTGCAACGATTTTAGCATATTCAATTACCATAATTTACCTCCATATACCCAAAATCAGCGTGAAATTTGCGGAAAATCTGCAAATTTCACACCAATATAGCTGTTCCAAGCTGAAAGTCATACGTAAACAATGGCGCATACAGCACCGTCGCCTGCCGTGTAGTCTATGCTCTCGCAAGCATACTCTTCCCAGCCGTCTGCACTGTATATCAGAAGACTACCTGTCGGTACATAGTGGAATGTGAACGCTCCACCTATAGTCTTCACTAGCAGCAGCCTATCATCCTTCCTAACATATAGTCTCAGCTGCATGCATCACCTCCTGGAACACCGCCATGAGCACCTGCTTGACGATTGCGTTGCCGGCCTGATGGTACAGCTGCGTGTTGCAGCAAACACTTGCGGCCTTGTTGAAGTCGGCGTCGCTGAAACCCATGAACCTCCAGCACTCGCGCGGTGTGAGCTTGCGGATTCCCTTGTCGTCAGCGACACAGGCGACACCTCCAACGGAGCGCACAATTGTCTTCAAGGGAGCGTAGCTGTCATACACCGAACCATCAAAGCCTGAGCCATGCTTGTAGCCGCAGCAGTTGCCAAGATAGCGTGGAATGTATGTGCGCTCATGCTCGCCCACCAGGCCCGCCTTGACAAGCTCATTGTACAATGTCTTGGCGGAGGCACGCGTCATGTAGCGTGACGAATCCACACTATCCTCAAGATAGTCGACTATGACGCTCTCCAGAGGAACCTTGGCCGGAAACTTGAACCCTACAGGAACGTCGGCGAGTATGGACACCATGAAGCACCTCTTCCTGTTCTGCGGGACGCCATAATCCAAAGCGTTCAGGTCGGCGCAGAAGTTCTGGTAGCCCCTCTTCCTCAGATAGTCCTTCCACTTGTCGAAATCGGCGGCGTTCTTCGGGGAGTGCACCTGCGTGACGTTCTCCATGACGAGAACATCGGGAAGCTCAGTGTCGGGAAGCTCGCCGAGCAGTCTCTCGACCTCCCACAGGAGTCCGCTCCTCGTGGATTTTCCGGCTGCCCAATCAGCCTTGCTCATGCCCCTCATGGCACCCTGCGTGCTCAAGTCAGTACAGGGGAACGAGTAAGTGAGCATGTAGCACCAGTCGTCGACATCGACAATTCCAAGGTCGCTGCCGTGAAGGCTGCGTATGTCCGTCGGCTCAAAGCGTGTTCCATGTATGGCGTTGTATGCCGCCACACAGTGCTTGTCGAGCTCCACAAGCCTGTATCTTTCAAAGTTAGCACCAAGGTCACGCAGGGCCATCGCCTGTGTACCTATGCCACCAAACAGCTCGATAAGACGAACTGGTCTGTCCAAGCTCATCTATGCCCTCCCATATCTGACATAGTTGCACATGCGCAGACGCTGCCTCGACTCGCGCACAAGATTGTCGAAGTCACCATACTTCACGCACTCCTCATACTCAACCGTGCTCAGGTGGTTCTCTTCAAGTGCGCTGCACACGTACTCGATAATCTTTTTTGCATCTGCATTGTCCGATGTCATGTCAATCCTGTACATCACAGTACCTCCTCAATATTCTTGTCTCGTATATAATCTAGCATACCCTTCTTCATGCGAAGGGCATTGATTATTGTCTCATCACACTCTGCCGCACTGTAGTCCACGTACAGGCAAGGATGTTTCTGGCCCATGCGGAATGTCCTGAACTCCGCCTGCTGCCTGACCTCCATGCTGAACGTGTTCGAGTAGAACAGCGTTGTATGGGCGACCTGCAAGTTGAATCCACGTGCTATTTTTGAGCTGTTCGCCACGAGCACATCCAGCTTGCCCTCCTTGAAAGCATCGACACCACCGACGACCTTCCAGCCTGTGAACAGCCCGGTGTTGTAGCCTTCCTTGTCGCAAAGCTCGTATATCTTCGCAGCCTCGGCCGTGTACCTTGTCAGTATGAGCAGTGGCTTGTCGCACTCAGCCACGTCCTGCATGATGGCGTTCAGCTTCGGGTTCGTGTCGCCCAGCCACACCACCTCGTCCGGCTGCAAGTCAACGTCATCATACACCTCAAGTGGGTCGCCGTCCTTGAACGACAACATGTCCTCGTATGAATACTCCTGCCTCTTCCCGACGATGAACCCAGATGAAATCTGCTGAAGGCGCATGCTTGCGACCAGCTTGTTCGTGGCGGAAACGGTGTACCCTGCATACTCGGCAAGCAGCTCCTTCTTCATAGAAGAGTACGCCGCTTTCTGGGCATCCGACAGCCCCACGTGGCGTGTCACGTAGCTCATGGTTGGCATGTCCACGCAGTCGGTCAGCTTCATGAACATCGCCGTAGGCTCGAGCAACCTCTTCAACTCATCCGCATGTTTGTATGGCCCCATGTACCTGTCCTGGTGCTTGATGGTCAGGTAGGTGTCCTCGGAGCAGCCAAACAACGACTGTGCTTCCATGAAGTCGCCGCAGGCGTGTATGCCGTACCATGCCCTCTCGTTCAAGAGTATGGGCACGTCATGCTCACGAGCCACGCCCGACGCACTGACGGTCTTCACAGTAGCTCTTGTGAACATACCATAATAATCACGGAACGAGTAGTAATTCCTTCCGAAAAAGTTCGGCTTTACGAACTCCATGATTGCCCACAAGTCCACAGGGCCGTTCGTCACAGGCGTTCCTGTAAGTACGGCACGCACAGGACACTTCTTGACGGAAGACACGACCACGTTCCTGCACCGGCGCACATCATTGAACGAATACAGCAGCCTTTGGCTCCTCTTTGACGACGGATTCTTCAGCACAGTGGCCTCGTCTATGGCAATCATGTACCTGCCACTGTTGGCCCATTCCACAATCTGCTCCCACTTGTGCGGCTGCGAGAACGTGTCCACGTTCACGGAGACGAACTTGAACAGGTTATCCGTCTCGAAAGGGTATAGCTCCTTCTGCCCGCCCCTGCCGCCGACACACTGCGCCTCGAAGTCTATCCTAAGCTCCTGCCATAGCAGGCCGTCATGGTCTTTGTCCACGCCCCTGACAAGCTCATCGAACCACTGCCTATGCACGTCGTTCGGAGCGACGACAAGCAGCCCATCTATGTACCCGCGCAGGAACTTCTCCTCTGCAATGCGCAGCGTGGTGAACGACTTGCCACAGCCCATCTCGAAGAACAACGCTATCTCGTCGGAGCGGATGTACTTCAATACGGCCTCCTGCTGGTGCCCGAACGGTGCCAGGAATGGCCGCCCCTTGTCGGCGCGCACGAGCACAGGCTCCGCTCTCCTCCCTACCTGCGAATGAGTTGTCATTTAGCGGCCCCCTTGCTGCCTGGCACGTATGCGCCTCCCCTCTTTGTGATGAAGAGCTGCGAATCACAGCCCTTCTGCGACAGAGACAGACTCACAAGGTCGGTCAGCGTCGAGCACCATTCCGACTTGAGGAAAACCTCATCATTACTGTCCTGTCCAGATTTCACAATGGCTGCGGCGAGCAACGCCCAGCCCATACCTGATGTCTTCATAGCATCACCTCCAATATCCGACATCGCGCATCCAGTATGCCGTCTCGTTATAGTAGTTGTATGCAGGGTCATACTTGCTGCCCCAAACAGACGGCACATCATAGTAGTACACGTCCTGTGCCCATGTCTCGACAAGCTGCCACCTTCCGTAGCGGCCAAACCTGACACGCGCGAATATGTGGTTCATACCCGTTCCCCTTGGGTTGTAGTTGCGGACAAGCTCGCAGTCCGAAGCAGGGTAACTCCTGTCCCACATGTACTTGAACGTCGTGGCATAGTCCAGGCAGTTGACCTCGCCGTCCCTGTTCACGTCATACACCGCGTCGCGCACCCGGAGCAGCAGCGTCGGGATGTCGTACGCCTGGGCAGGCGGCCTGTTGCAGAACGCTGACATGCGGATGAGTACCGCCAAAGCAAGCAAAGAAACAATCTTTTTCATATACCCTCCTCGATAAAGGCCCGGCAGTCAAACCGGGCCAGAAGCAATCACTATATACCGTGTGACTACAGGCTTTTTACCGTGTATGTGCTGTCGAGGATGTTCGCAGCGTTCTTCGAGAACTCCACGACAATGCCCTGCTCAGCCCACTTCTTGACGTATGCATCGATGGCAGACTTGCCCTTGAGCGTCTTGTTGAATATCTCGCTGAGCGTCATGCTGTCGCCGACCTTTGGAGACGCACCGAATATCACGTTGAACATAGGTGTGTTGCTGCGCGCAGGGCCTCCGCTGATAAGCTCCTCGATGAAGGCCTTGATGTTGTCGGAGAGCCTGTCGTACACGCCTGCCGCAACAATGTCGTACTTCATCGCCTTCGCAAGCTGTGAGCGTTCCGCCTTCTCAGCAGCCTTCCTGTCACGGAAGCGTTTGGCCGCCTCACGCCGCTGCTGTCTCTGCTGCTCCAACCTGTCGGCAGCCTCCTGCTCCTGAGTCGTCTCCATTTCAAATTCGTCCATAATATATACCTCCTATATGGCACTATTTGTTAGTCTCATGTGTCCATGCTATACCCTACAATATCAAAATGTAGGGTATTAGCTAATTTTTCGTTAGTGTTGTGCTTCTACTTCCTTATTATAGATGAACCTACACAACCACCTGCTCAAGTCATAGCCGTTGGTAGTGGCAAGGTTCACGTAGTAGTTGGCAATATGGTCGCGCACAGTGTCCACTGACATAGGGAACACACTAGCATACAAGTTTGCGAAACGCTCCTTGTATGTCTCAAGAGTGTCCTCCTTCTTTATCTGCACATTGCATACGCATGTGTTCCAGCGCAGGAAATGTGGAAGGTCCAGCTCCCTCCACTCACGGACGCCGAACCGCCACACGTTAACGGCCGCTTGCACAGGCACCTTCCTGTCATGATAGAGGTCATCCATGCGTATGGCGACGACACCATTGGCGACAGCAACGAACGTCCATGTGTACCTGTAATAGTGCAGCCCCACATGATGAACCTGCGTGTTGAAGATGTACCTCCTGGCGAACGCCTGCTGCCCAGGCCGCCAGTCAACCTTCAAGTAGTAGTCCTCAAGCCGGGCCTTGCTGTCGTTCTTGAGTTCCACGAAGCAGTCCAAACCTTTCAGCGTGGCATATATGTCGGGGAAGCCGCAGCACGTACTCCCAGTCTCGACACGGTAATAGTCAGCACCACCCTTCTTCAATTTCTTCGTGAAAGCTGCGCTAAATGATTTCTCAGAAATATACATTGTTTCCTCCAGTATGTAGCAACCAGCAACGCCCAGTAAGGCGAGCCGACTGCGTTTATCAATGTCATAAAAATTTTTGGCTTTGTTTTTTCAATTCGGAAAGAGAAAAATTTATCCCGATACGAGTTGAAAAATTGAAAAGTCAAATGAAATTTATGACATTGATGATTAGCTAATAGCTACAGTGTCGGCACCAGTCTCCTCCTGATGCCAACCTGCTCAAATCAACCCCAGCTTGGTGATGGCCTGCATGGACTCATCACCATACACCTCGTTGTTCGTAGGCTGCTCAAGCAGCTCCCCGATGAGGTAGAGTATGCAGATGTCACGCTTCAGCTTGCTCCTCGCCACCGTCGCTGACGTCTTCTTTATCTTGTCGCCCTTCATGCCACAGTCGTAGCACGACTCTCTGTACTGCTTCTTCATCTCGACAAGCCTTTTGTCGAGCAGGGCTTTAAGTCTTTGCTTGCTTATCATAGCTGCTCCATTACATATATTCGTCGACAATCGCCTTCATGAGGGCACGTGCCCTGCTGTTGGTGAGGTGCTTCATCACGTGCTCGACAAAGGTATCTGTGTCCTCAATGTGCGACAGATAATCATCTGAGCACTCCTCCATGAACGAGTCGCCCTGGTTGTAGCTGAGCCACTCCGTAGTGATTTCGTCGCAGCGGATGTAGTCGCTGTCCACATCATCGCAGCGCATATAAGCCTCGTCTTCCTGAACACGCTCATTATAGTAATTGTCGAGTGCGTCTGGGTTCGCTTCCTGCAAATCCCAAAGCAGCTGCTTCTGCTCATCGCCGCTTTCCTGCTTCGAGCAGTAGCTCTTGAACGCCTCCCTTGAGTCCACGCTCGACTCTTCGAGCTGCGCCGAGAATGAATCCACTGCGTTGGTCAGGATGTCCACGAGAAAGTCCTTGTGCTTTTTGATGTCCGCTACCAATTCTTTGTTTGTTGTCATGATACTGTCCTCCTTAAAATCTTGTGTCTTTGTTCATGAACTTCACTATTCTGATTGCTTCTTCCAGGAACGCGCGAACCTTGTCATTGCCCGCACGCTCCAAGCTGTCCTGAAGCTGTCCCACCTTCAAGTCTACGTTCTCACGCACATAGCGTACATGTGCAGGATATGCACTGTCACACAGCCAGTCCTTTTCGGCAGTCTCCCTGTCCGTCGCATACGTCAAGGTGCTCACCTCTCCGAGAGCCACAAAGCACCTGCTGACCGTCTCATAGTAGCTGTCCGTGAACACGTTGTAGTACAGCTTGCTCACCACTACCTCAAGAGCGTCCCTGTATGTGTCCACGCTTGCACACTGCACTCTCACACGCTTGCTAGCGATGTCTTTCTTGAGCGTCTCAACCTGCTGTTTGTCCAATCTTGTCATTTTACACCTCCCAACATCTTCAAGAATGGTATCTGCCGTGTCAACTGCGACAGACTTCTGAATGTGGCTATGCGCTCGCCCTTCTCGTTGAGCACATACCAGAACTGTTTGCCATGTGTTATATTCATAAGCAACCTCTTTGTGTGTATGGTATCAGCCGCCAAAGCAGCCATCAAAATGGTCCAGTCCATCACTGAACTGAACCATTCGGGAGCTGCTCTACTTTAGTCTCCTATGCTATATGCATCGCCCTCATCGTGGACGCTGTGCTGTATGTAGTCCAGCCACACACGCACACCCTCCTCGTCCCTTTTCGGCTTGCCGTCAGCAATCCACTGCCTGACGACGTGAATCGCCAGCATCAGTATGCCGTCTCTCTCCGTGGCGCAGAGAAGCGACAGCTCCTCTTTCGTCCACGGTCTACCTGCGGATGGGTTCCTTTTATTCTCCATGACTGTCCTCCGAGATACCGTCGAATGTGACGTCCATGTCTTCAACACGAAGCGCGCCCTCTCTTTTGGAGAAGCCCTCTATCATGTGCATATCATCAGCCATGCTCACGCCTACCCTCACGGCGAAATGCCGCAGCGTCATGACCTCACCTGCGGATGGGTTCTCTGTGAAGCACAGGTCAATATCCGCAAGAAGCATTTCATCGGTCATGCATGCCGCGTAGTCTTTTCCGACATAATCAAGCACTGCGCTTGCGAACGCGTTCACAAGCTCCTTGCACTTGCTGCTGAACTCTTCTTTATTCATTTGAACTCCTCATATAACACTGCTATCACCATACACACGAAAAAGCATATAAACATGAAAGCTGCTGGACCCGGGTCGTCCAGAAATAGGCACTGTATGATGTCAAACATAGGCCCTCACAGACAATCATAGACGTTTCGGAGCTGCTCGTCGCTCATCTTTCTGAACAAAGCTGTTATGAAAGCCACGACTCTTGACTCCTCACTGAACAAGTCAAGGAACAAGTCCACGTTCGTGTCGAGCAGCTTCGATTCTGTAACGTCACTCATGCTGTGTGTGTACCTGTTGGTATACCTCCAAACCATTTCCTGTTCAGCAAACGACTTAGCATCAAGCGGCGACAGGTGTATGTCTGACAGCCGTGCGTCGGGCACACTTGTCTTGAGATGCTGTGTCACGTTGAGGCAGCACAGTGATTCCACAGCCTCGTTCACTATGCTGTCTGTGGTGAGACCATTTTTCTCGAAGCATTTTTCAATCACATCGGCATTGGCCCTGATGTACATGCCATCAATATCATCAAACCTGTAGTCGGAGCAGTGATACTTGGACAGACCTTCCAGCGCAGCCGCAAGGTTTATGGCTCCCCGCCTGTTCTCAAGCTCTGCGTCTCCTGAGATACCATTGTTGTAGAACTTCGTGAAGTCGTCTGTCATGACATATTCTGCTATGTCGTCCAACGCTGTGCAGGTGTATGCCTTGTCGACCACACCCATGTCAGAAGCCATGATGACTTCCTTCAGTTTTTGATACAGTTCCATATTCTTTGCCTCCTATATTGCGAAATTTTCGATTACTTCTCTTCTTGCTGAGATACTCTGCTCTTTGACAGCCATGCTTTTTGCGACGTGGCTCAGAGCATTGCTCAATTCCCAGTGAAAGGACTTCTTGATGCTTGGCCAGTGTTTGAGAATGTCCTGCTCTCTCTTCTGACGCCACACGCTTTCCTTGATTCCACCTGCTTTGTCGTAAGCCTCCCTGCTCCTAAAGATAGGCACCCACCATACCATGCCGTCAGCATTGAGCGTAAGGTGCCCATAGTCCTCATGGATAAGTGCATCTGCGAAAGGCTCCAGTGTCTTGTACAGGTAGTCATCAACCTGCTTGACGAGTTCCTTCTCAATCGATGCAAGCTCAGTGCTAGCCTCACGCACTTCATTGACGTGCTCCTCATACACCTGAGAAGGTGTCCTAGCACATACAGCGATAAATTCTTCTGATTTTTTCATTTTCTTTCCTCCTAAAAGCAGGCTCTCATCATCAGGGAGCCTGCCCTATCTCTATGCATTTTCAACCAAGTCACTGGGGAGCTTTCCATGAAGGCTCAGTGCTTCGAGCACGTCCTTTTCCTCCACGGACTCCCTGCCTTCCATGTCAGCGAGTGTCCTTGCGACTTTCGCAGTCTCGTGCATACATCTTATCGGCATCCCTTCAGGGAAGAGCTTGCTGTACTGGTCCACTATCTTTTCAGTGACGTCCTTGCCGAGGTACTCGTTCAGGTAGCCTTGTCTCAAGAGCTGCGCTTTCCAAGCACGCTCCACGACAGCTCTCATTTCCTTGAGCGTCATGAAGTCGCCTTTGCCTTTGCCACTGTCCACGACGCGTATGGCGACCCTGTCGAGCAGTGGGTTGCCGAGCTTCTGCCAGTACCTCAGTATTTCCTTCATGGAGCAGAGGCACGCTTTGTCAGTTCCAAAGTTTCCGCATGGACAGCTTTGGGCCGTCATGAGCAGCTGGAACCTGGCCGGGAACATCGTCGACCGACCTGCGCGGCTCAGGACTATGCTGTTGCTTTCAAGTGGTACCCTGAGCATTTGCAAACAAGCACCACGGAACTCCTGCGCTCCACGAAGGAACAATGCTCCGCTGTGCGCCATGGAGATGGCTCCAGGCCTACAGTTTACGCCTCCTCCGCACATGCCCTCGATGCTCGCTGTGGGGTGTGGTACCACGAACGGACGGTTGACAGGAATTATATTGTTCAGCACACCACCCACTGAATGAATCCTGTACACCTCTTTCTTCTCATCAGGGCGGAGCTGCGGAAGGAGCAGGTTGAAGTGCTGCATGAGCCATGTCTCCACGGAGTCGTATCTGCACACAGTGAGCATATGGTGCCCACCGCAGGCGGCGACCAACATCGCCTTTTTCAGTGCTCCATAGCCTTTTTCATCGTCAAGGCTGTCGTCATCGTCATCAAGTTCCTCGAACCTGATGTCATACTCTGGCACTGTCGGAGCCTTGAAAGCGTCGACTGCTGTTCGGGCTTCATGGAGGTTCTTCACGAGCACAGCCTCCATGCCCTTCACGAGTGCTGACTCGGTACAGTCGGGAAGGATAGCATACTTGATACCCTGCTCCTTTGCCGTCTCGCAGGCGGCGAAGATTCCTGGACAGTAGTTGAGTTTACCCTTGTCGTCGAGCCTACCCATGACGAGTATGTCAGGTGCTTCAACACCCTCGCTGGCGAGCACGACAGCAAGCGCAGTCGCCGCCAAGCAGTCAGCGTTCTTCTTCACGTCGGCAGGTGAAAGGCTGAGAAGCACGCGTTCACTAGGGAACTTGAATCCGCTGTTCACAACAGCAGCCTTGACAGTCTCCCGGCCCGCCGCAACCTCAGCATCCGCCAAGCCCACAATGTCGCAAGCAGGGATTCCACTGCGCAGGTCGACTTCAACGTCAACCAACTGTCCCTCATAGCCAAAGTTGGCATAGGTTTTAACCATAATTACACCTCTTAGTATAAATATTCAGTCGCAAATGCAACCATTCAAACGACCCACAGTTTGAACTGTGAGCCGTTCAAGAGTTACACTATTCGTCAGACGCAGAGACTCTCTACTTCAGACACCTCTTCAGGTTCGAGGCGCAGCTTGTAGGTTTTCTTGGCTGTCCTATACATGAAAAATGCTGTGTCCACATCATTGACAGTTACGATGTAGCAGTAAGCTACGCTGAACGTGTGGCAGCAATGTGCCATGACGATTACAGGTGTATGCCATGGCAGTATCTCGACAGCGTTGCAAATCTTGTAGTATGCTGCGACTTTTACCGCTGAAGGGCGTCCATACGCCGCGTTAATGTCAGGGCAAATACCCTGCTCCACTTTTTGAAGGTACATATCTGCGTATCTTCTCAACTGTTCCTTAGTCATTGCTCTCCTCCTTGCTGCTCTCCTCGCTGTCGTCTTCGTCGCTGTCGTCTTCGTCGTTGTCGTGCCATTCCACACAGTCCCAAGACGTGCCCCAGTGGGTGACGAGCAGCACCCACACCGAGAGCTTCTCGCACCATGCAAATCTGAGGTCATACCTTCTGCGGAGATAGTCCACGTCGCTGTC
>Ga0326511_10002644_pt1 | contig 14497 bp, 17 predicted proteins | sample 0_2496_0518_D_FD_203701 | JGI IMG/M metagenome (GOLD analysis project Ga0326511, IMG submission 203701) | Bovine rumen microbial communities from UC Davis, California, United States - 0_2496_0518 | ecosystem: Host-associated > Mammals > Digestive system > Stomach > Rumen | place: USA... | reverse complement strand
GGACTTCCTTGCAACGCTCATATTTGTACTCTTTGTTTGCGTCATGTTCTGCGTCTTTGTTCGTGCAGATTCAAAGGAACGCGAAAAGAAGGAGAAATCCAATGCCGTAAAACACCATGCCCGCAACCACAGAAATTGCTAGTAAAAACAGGAGACAAGAAATGAATAAAGCGTTTATCTACACTATTTGTGTCAACCACAAAGACATGTATATGAAGCTCGGCCCTTGCATTACTTTTGGTGCCCTAAAGAATGCCGATATCAAGCGCGAATTGATACACGCACTTTTCAACTCTGATATGACCGACATTACAGCAGACGAAATCAAGGACATTATTGTTGTTGGTTTCTCCGACGAATTCTCGATGACTTTGAACCCCAAAATTACCGACGTTTGGCCTGACGAGGATGACTGGGATTTTTTCGTCGCGGATTACGTAGGCAAAGATGGCAACCTGAAATACTAGAAAGTGAGGTGACATTTATAAGGCAATGGCACGTACCACATTTGCACGTACTGTAGTGAAGACGCATTGTGAGGTACATTATATCGACCAAAACAATGAAGAACAAAACGCTACGGTTACACTCTTCGGAGATTATGACTTAAATACCGCGCAAAGACCTGCTATAAAACAGCTCAACGCAAAAGGCGGTGTAGTACTTTCGATAAGTCATTCCAGTTATTACGGAAAGATGAGTATCCAAGATTTCGACAAGAATTGTTCCAAAAGCGATTACAAGGAATGGTGATTAAATTGACTAACGCTCTCGCTAACACTAACGGCAACGCAATTCAGAACAACTCCGACTTCGCAATTCCCAACGGCTACATCTGCACTCTTGACACTTCCAATATCAAGGGCAAAATGCAACTCGCAAACGCGCTCAACGGTGCAGTCTCCGCAAAGGACGTTTCCAACACCACGCTTCGCGTGACGGATATCGTGACGATTCAGGGCGCGCGTGCGCGTACTGGTGAAGCCTGCACCAACACGTACCTCATTACCGACGATGGCACGGTCTACTTTTCGCAGTCCGACGGCATTGCGCGTTCGGTCAAGGTTTTAGTCGCGCTTTTCACTGACCCCTCGACGGGACGTTTCACCAATCCAGTTGAGCAGGGGATTGGCCTCATGATTAAAGAGCAGACTTTGCCCAACGGCAACACGCTCAAGACCATGGTGCCTGTTGAGCTCGATTAGTACGGACTTACTGCTAGCGTAAAAACAAAGGGCATCACGACTACGGTTGTGGCGCCCTTTTATTTTCTAGAAAGGGGTGACAGGTTTTGGCTAAAAAGAACTCAATGGGTTACTACGGTGGATTACTGCGTAGGCAGGGCTATAGAAGAATTGACCAACTTAATCAAATTATCAACGATAAAACGATTACAAAAAGCAAACGCGAATGGGCGCGCGAACAAAAAAGGGAAATCAGAAGCGCCATTCAGGGTACGCGCATGTACTCGAAAACAGGTAAGCGTTACAAGAAAACAGAAAAGTACATTGGTCAACAAATGGTGCGTCTGGCTAATGCGATATCTGGAGTTAAACCTAGATACAACGCAAAGAACGACCCATTCGAGCGTTCGTTTTGGATGACGCAACAACAACTCAATATGGCATCGGCAGGCAAACCTAGTGTATATTCCAAAACCGAAGCCAAATTACTCTACCGCGTAACACAGAAGATATGGCAAAAAGAGGGCGTAAGTATACAAGACAGAAATCAGGAAATACTAGAGCACTTTAATTCCATACGCAGACAGAACAACCTATCCATGATAACGTTCGACGATTTAGTGCAGTATATCATAAAGGCAAACGAGCGATTCAAAGACATACAAGAAGTCAATCCAGAGAAAGATATGGATGACGAGGAAAAAGAGAAGTTCAATCAAGCGCAAAAATCCGATAACTCGGATGCACCAGTGGGTTCACCTCCAGGAATCGGTCAATCTGTAGTCAACGCAATTGAAGACGCATTGGAAGACCTTTTCATACTTCCTGACCCGCTCAAAATCTAGACGGTGAACTCATGAAGCGGCCGACGTTAGTTTTAGCAGCAGTATACGACACAGAGACAACTAACATAGGTGACGGCGAAAACACACGCGCATTCCCGATTCTATTCATCGACAACGATATTAGAGACGTAGACCTATACCATTACACACCAGATACTGACGACAAAATACACTTCTATAGGACGGAACAAGAAATGCAGGACAGAATCGACGCATATGTTTTTTGGGGCGAATGCCTAGGTGTTGTGCCGATTATTTGTGCCTACAATTTGATGTTCGATTTGCAACCACTAATGGAGAACCTAAATGAACGCTACGAAATCCATGCAAACGCTCAATCAACCACTAACGTCTATACGCTTGACTTGTATAAGGACGGAAATCAAGTCCTACGATTCTGGGACACTTACCACCTCGAAATGCGTGGGTTGGCAGCTATGGGTGAAACGTGTGGGATTGCCAAAGCTAACGGCGATTGGGATTACTCCCTTATCCGCACACCCGAAACTCCCCTCACAGATATGGAACTCTTTTACGCGCGAAGAGATGTGCAGGTTATACCGGCCTATCTATCATACCTTCTCCATGCAAACGAATGGATGCAGCAGAATGACTTTGGATTTAGAGTACTCACCAAAACCTCGGTTGTTAGACAAATGGCACGTCGCGAAATTGAGCGTCTTACTGTTCCTAAAAGGGATGGGTCGAGACTAGAGCTTAGAAACGCATTTATGCGGCTTTGCAAAAAGGAACTTCCTTCCAACTATTATATCTATGCTCTGCGCAAAGCGTGTTTTCGCGGCGGCTGGACGTTCACCGCGGCGCGCTTTGCACTTACACTCCAAACCAACGTACTTTCTGCCGACGCGGTTTCCATGCATCACACGTTCATAAACGGACGATACATACCGCAAGACTTCCAACCATGCGCGCCCATCGACTTGCAAGCGCATTTCAGGAACGTATTACGAACGAGTTTTGACTACGTACTGGAGCATTACGAAAAGCCCTTCAATTGCGCTTTTCATGCTAGGGTGAGAATCAAGGGAATCAGGTTACGCAAAGGCACGTGTTTCGAGAAGTGGGGTATAGCGCTGGAATCAACGTCGAAATTCAAGAAGAACATAGAAGCGGGCTCGGAGATTGGATTCGACCCCTTGAGCGTAGCGCAAGAGAACTCCGTAAGGGATAATGGTTTCTATGACAGGTTTGAACGCGCGACTTTCGCGTTTGGCAAGCTATACAAAGCGGACGAAATAATACTACACGTGAACGAGCTGGAATTGTGGACGCTATCTAGGGTGTACGAATGGGACTCCCTCACAGCCGTGTTCGGTGAAGCAACGGTAAGGTTCAAACTGCCGCCAGACTTTGTGACGCTGCAAAGTAACAAGTTGTTCGAGCAGAAGTCGGCTGCAAAATACATCAACAACCACTATACGAAAGGCGTGCCGTACACTGGAAGTGTTAATTTTATACCAGATGGAATCGCCGCAGCGCTCAAGGACGGAATACTAGAACCGCAGTTCTTCGAGCAGTGGTATACGAGCACCGTAAAAGGCATGTTCAACGGCATATACGGAACCATGGCTCAAGACGTGTTCAAACCACAATACAAATGCGAAGACGGGAACTTGGTGATAGATGAGGAAACGATAACGACTCCAGAGAACTATGACGAGAAGAAGCCTAGAAGCACGCGCGTACTCTACACCTATGGAATGCGCATAGTAGGCGGCTCAAGAATGCACCTTTGCATCCTCATGGAACTACTCTATAACGCACTAGGGGATAGGATACGCATTTTGGGCGGTGACACGGACTCGGTAAAGGTTAGCTGTAACGACGACGTTACAGACGAGGAAGTGGAACGCGCTATGGAACCGCTTGCAAGGGCTTCAAAGACGGCGATTGACAGATGCATGAAAAGGCTGCGCGAAAACTTCCCTGACTTGGCTAGCAGTCTTGACGGCATCGGCTCATTCGAGATTGAGAACAAAGGGCACCATTATGGAATACACTACGAACTCTGGAACAAAGCACGAGTTTCTTACGATGGTAGAACTCATATTACGTGCGCAGGACTTCCACGGCCTATTGGCCGATACACAATTGAGTCTTTTATGGATGAGCTCATTGGAGCGGGGAATAGCCCTCAAGATGTGCTCAAAGAGACAGTCGGATTTGACACGTTCGTTTCAAACGCTATCTCACATACGCTGGAACACCACAAGCCAAAGCCTACAGATTTATACGTCGGAGAGGTTACGGATTATCGTGGCGTTACAACGCACGTTTCGGCTCATCAGTCGATATCGCTTTATCCAGCCCCGCGATGGCTTGGAGAGACGCTTAAACTCACAAATAGACTTTCTGTTGATTTTCTTGAGCGAGAATATGGAAGAGTTGTCGATACCACTACGAAATATCTGGAGCGTGACAAGACCACGGGTAAAGCGAGATTACTAAAAGACACAGAAAATGGGATAACGGAAATAATGCACGGATAAGGAAAGGAAATAAAATGCCAAAAGCAGTTATCAAGTGTGAAGCGATTGATTGCGACGATTTGATTTACTCGATGGGTAGGTACGAATGCCTACAATTGAGAAGGCCAGTTGACGGCAATTTTTGCATGGGCTGTAAGTTTGTGGATTTGAAGATTAAAGAAGCTAAAATTAGACAGGAGAAAAAACATGGCTGATTTTTATGACTGGCACAAGACGCTTTCCTACGACGCGGACGTTACGATGGTCATCGGCCCTAGAGGTGTCGGAAAGACCTTCGGTTTGAGGAAACAATGCATCAAGGACTTTCTGAAGGACGGTTCCAGATTCGTGGAAGTGGTACGATTCAAGACCGAACTATCAGGTGTCGCGGACGGCTACTTTAATAGGTTGCAGGACTTGCCCGACTTTAGCGACTACATGTTCAAGACCGACGCACGCTACGGCTGGATAGCGAAAGTACCGAAACAACCAGAGGAAGGAGACAAGAAGGTAAAGCCAGATTGGCATCTGATGACGTATTTCATTGCGCTCTCGGATGCGCAAAGGATGAAGAAAAGAACCTTCGATAAGGTAAGGAGAATCATATTCGATGAAAGTATTTTGGAGTCTTCTGACCGTTACCATAATTATTTGCCAAACGAGTTTGGCATTCTTGCTAATCTTGTCGATACTGTGTCCAGAGAACGAGCGGATACGGACTCTATTAGGCCGCGCGTTTACCTTCTCGGTAACGCTTGCGATTTGTCTAATCCTTACTTCGCTCATTACGGCGTTGGGACTGATTTGAAGTTCGGCTATCGTTGGTACTCACAAAAGACCTTCCTATTGCACTACGTCGAAGCAGGAGAGTACGGACGCGAAAAGTTGGTCGGCACCGTGGCGGGCAGGATGATGCAGGGAACGCAGGCAGCGAAGATTGCGGTTTCCAACGAGTTCGTAGGCATCAACTCGGAGTTCGTGAAACGAAAACCAAAAGGAGCGAAGTTCACGTTCGGTGTGAAGTGCAACGGAAAGACGTTCGGAATATGGGTGGACATGCAGGGTGGCCTTTATCACGTAACTTCATCCATACCGAACAACACCGAAAAACCGATATACGCATTGACCGCCGAAGACAACCGCATAAACTACATAGCCGCAAGGAGCGCGAACAAGACGCTTTCCTACTTCAAAGAAGCATACTACCTAAACCTAATCAGGTATCAGACCGTAAATGTGAAACGAGACTTTTACGAGGAAGTGCTAACGAAATTCGGAATCAATTAAGGAGACGAAAATGAAACTGATTGAGTTGCTTGTAGCTTTAAACAGAAACGTATACGTAAGAATCGAAGCAATTGATAGTGCCTTGAATACACATACGATAATAGGAGACAACAACACCAAAGGACGTATTAAACTCATACGCAAAATAATCGAATTGGAATGCGCAGAATACACGGTAACTGACGTAGACTGCTTTTGGGGTTTGCAAGAGCTTTATATTAAGTGTATCAGATAGGAGACAAAAATGAAACTGATTGAGTTACTTAGAGTTCTCGACACTCACACATACGTAAGGATAAACGCTATTGACCTTGGCAAGACAAAAGGCCGTATCATATGCGGCGAAACCACCACAAAAGGTTGGGTAAGTCTAGTAGCCGAAATAACGAACGTTGGCTGTATAGATTACACGGTAATAAACGTTCATTGCCTTTGGCATACGCAAGAGCTTTACATTGACTGTATGAGAATGTAGAATGAAACCATGCGGCGCTTTCGTATGGTCAAGTATTCGCAGTGCGGGGTACCGCTTGGTTGCGGCGCACGCGATGGGATGTTTATCCAGTCCTTTTAGGCACTACCAAAGGTCGTTCGCATACTGTATAATAGGGGTGACCACCAACGTCGTTGTGTGGTTGCCCCGTTTTCATTACTAATCGAAGGGACACAGAACATGGCCGAAGACGATAGCAGACGCGAAGAGGAAGAAATGAACGAGGAAAACGATGCACGAGAGGAGGACATTGTAGAGGACGAGGATTCTGATACGCGAGATATCGAAGATACAGCGCGCGAAAATGAGGACAGAAATGAAGCGCGCTTTTCCAACATTGAAGCGACACTCGATAAGATACTCGGACAACTCTCCAGTATCCGTGAAGCGCAGGGTATCATGGTGGAGAACGGCGCGGTGATTCAAGAGAGCGACGCGGAAGTGGACTATACCGACGCAGACGCTTTCGTACCGCCCGCAGAGCTTGACCTTTTGATTTAATTTTAGGAGACGATAAACATGGCAGTTGACAACTACACAATTCTACATGACGTTTGGCTCAAGGGAACCAACGACTACCAACAGAGAATCCCAGAGCCTACGCAGACCAACATCGACCAGACGGTCGGAGCGCTTTTCGACCCCATGAACCAGAACTATTTCAATCAGTTCATGGACGCTCTGATTATGCGTATCGGAACGACCTACGTACACCAACAGAGTTTCAGGAACCCGTTGCGTGAGTTCAAGCGCCCGCAGATGATTTACGGTTCCACCATTCAGGAAATGATACCTAAATGGATTCGCGCCCACAGCTACATCGATGATGCGGAAGACGTGTTCAAGATGGCACGTCCCGACGCGCGCGTCTGGTATCACTCACAGAACAGGCGCGACAGGTACGACATTACAATCAACGACAACGAGCTTAGAACAGCGTTCACGGACGCGAACGGCCTTAACAAGCTGGTTTCGAGCATCATGCGCGTACCCATCAATTCGGACGAATATGACGAGTACAGAATCATGATGCAACTAATCGCGGTTTATGAGCAGAAGTGGGGTTTCTACAAGCACGCACTCTCTGCCGCACCGACTGACGAGACAACTGGCAAGGAGTTTTTGCAGGCGCTCAGAGAGTACGCTGGACTACTGCGATTCCCTAGCACCACATACAACAACGGTGCGATTCCCGATATCCCCATCTTTGTGAACCCGCAGGAACTCATCCTTCTTGTGACCCCGAAGACGCAGGCGGCTTTGGACGTTCAGACCTTGTCTGGAATCTTCCAACTGGAAAAGGCGGATATCCAGTACCGCACAATCCTTGTAGACCAATTCCCGATTCCTGATGACAATTGTGTTGCGCTTCTTACGACCACGGACTTCTTCATGTGCGCGGACACGGAATACCGCAACACTTCCATCTACAACCCGAAGACGCTCGGTACTAACTATTTCCTTCACCATTGGGGTGTGTATTCGGTGTCTCCGTTCGTACCCGCTATCATGTTCACGGCAGGCGGTTCGACAACCACCATTAACGAGGTTACGCAGACGGTGACGGGAATGACGCTTACTCCCGCAACGGAAAACGTTGCCGCAGGCGATACGCTTGAGCTTACCGTTTCGCTTACTGGCTCTCTCAACCCTGATGTACCGTATCTCAAGGTTGCACCTTCGGCCGCAACTTTCGTAACAACTGTTACCAGAGGTGGCAATGCGGTAAAGAGCGCAAGGACGCGCGTTGACGAGTACGGCGTTCTCCATGTCGCTTCTAACCTCGAAGCGGATGACGTTATCACAGTCACTGCGACTAGCACCTACATCAATCCGTCTGGAACGACCACTACTTACACGGCTACTGGTACCTACACCGTGATTTAATCTGGACGCAACTTCTAGGTACCAACTTGGGCGGCACGTTTTGGGCATGGGCGTGCCGCCCATTTTAGGAGGAAAACGAAATGCAATTCCCTCACTTATCAGATACACAGTTTCCAGACCTTCCAACGGTCAATGTTTATCAGTTCCAAAATAACTTCGACTATTCCAGATGGAACGAGAAGACCAAAATCAAGCTCTGCAACGTCATCTGGAACTCCGACTACACAGACGTTGTGAAATGGGATACCAACGAGGAACGCGACGAATGGTTCGACTCTCTGCTCGACTTTTGGACGGTAGAGCTGCGAACGGCTGCGCGTATCGTGCCAGAGGGCTATGTAAAGCTACCGATACCCTACGACGTTATGGCACGATACAATTACCTATTCGTGGATGTGCCGATAGCGACAAGCGCGGACAATCCGATTGACTACGAGAACAGCGAAGGTATCAGGCGTTGGTATTTCTTTGTGAACAACATCCAATATCTAGCGCCCAACGCAACGCAGGTTTTTGTGGTCCCCGATATCTGGACTAACTTCCAGAACGACATTGACATTACCTATATGTTACTGGAAAGAGGGCACGCGCCCGTTGCGGCTTCTGACACCGCGCAGTACCTACAAGACCCGATATCGAACAACAGGTACCTTCTTGCGCCAGACGTTAACTTCGACAATGCATCCATCACGCGCTCTTCTTCTTTCGCGCCTTTTGGCAACGGAAGGAAGTACGTCTGTTTCGCAACGACTTGCTCTCCAGATTTGATTGGAACTTTGGGTAGCGTAACGGATGACCAATCCTATGACCCAACGGGAAACATAACCTACAGCGATGACCCAGCACGCTATGGCTACCAACTCATAGTCAACGGCTACGGTATGGGAAACGGACGCAACTATGCGAACGCGAACACGCCCGCGGCGGTCGGTTTCTCCGACGGACTGATAGCCAACAACCTAGCGGTGTACGCGATTGCGGCCGAAGAGTGTTACGGAAACGGAACGTTTTTCGCCGACGTTCTGCACTACTGCCCGCAGTTCCTCACGACGGTTAAGGCTTGTTTCGTCGTGGATGAAGCGTGCATCACGCTCGGAACACCTTACGGAATCGCAGGGCATTCGGTGTACAAGTGCGTTGGCAAGGAAAGCACACTGCTGCAAAAGGCGCTTACCATTGCCGACTTCGGTTATCCGCAGGAGCTACAGAGGTTTGCCAAACTCTACACCGCGCCTTACGCGCAACTTGAGATAACGGACAACGACGGTACCACCTACGAGGTGCGCATAGAGGAAACCACGACGCTCTCCGTCAAGTCGGTTGTGAGTGTCGCTTTCCCATACATAAACGAGCGCGTTTATGTGGACGGAATCGGCGGCAAGGGCTCTCAGTCCTACACATGGACGGACTTGAGGGGTCAACTTGCGACGCTCGGAATGCAGAACTCCGATTGGTTCAAATATTGCTTCGATTGGGAAATACCGACTTTCGCGCTTTTCATGGACGGACAGACGGCGTTCATGCTGGAGTCGTTCAACCGCAACGTAAGGCAGGGCATAGACAACGCGTTAGTCGCCTACCACAATTCCATGCGCAGTGCGAACACCGCCTACGAGAACGTTTTGGAGCAGGCGGACGTTGCGTATGCGAACACGATTAGGAACGCCGAAAACGCGCGCGATTGTTCCTACGCTTCTGCCGACACTGGAAAGCTCAACGCGGACAACCTAGCGGACACGGCACACACCAACGCATATCGGATAGCCGCAACTAACCGACTGAACACGGGAAACTCCGCTGCAACGGAAAGGACGAACACTTACAACGCAGCAGACACCAACCATACGAACACCTACAATTCGGCGGACTTGGCGTACAACAACATAGACAGGAGCTGTACCGCGCAGAGCCAAAACCTCGTTACGGCAAACGCGGCAATATCCACTAACGAAGAAGCAGCGATGCAGCTTGCGACCTACATAACATCCACGACGAACGAACTTGCACGCGCAACTACAGTGATATCCAACAGCATGGTTACAGCGACTGCGGACGCGAACATAGAGAAGGCAACCGCAACGACGATAAACGGCATGATTGGAACGGTAACAACATCGGCCATAAACGGTGCAACTTCTGGCGCTATGTTCGGCGCGACATTGGGCGGCGAAACGGGAATGGTAACGGTTCCAGTAGTGGGTACGGTTCCTGGCATTGCGGCAGGCGCGGTAGGCGGTGCCGTGATAGGCGGCGTTGGTGGCGGTGTGTCCGCAGCCGTTAGCATGGTGAACAACGGCGTAACGACAAACACGAGCGCGTCGATAGCGAGCGCGCAGCGTAGCGCGAACTCGGATAATCAGTCGAACTCGAACGTTGCCGCAACAGCCATAACCAATGCGCAAAACCAACAGAAGAGGGATGTCTATACCACGAACGCAACAGCGGCGACAACTCAGATGAGTGTTTCCAACACCGCTAGTCGCGCGAATGCGTCCGACGCTAGGACTACGCAAAGGACGAACGCCGACAACGCGCAAAGCACGACGAAGACAAATGCCGACAACACCAAAAGCACATCCGACACGAACGCGGCGAACACGGAGAGCGCGGCTCAGACCGTGGCAGACAACTCACAGACCACGGCGAAGACGAACGCCACGAACACAAAGAACACGTCTTACGCGAATGCGGCAGCGACTTGCGAGACAACTAGGGTTTCTGCCGGAGCAACCAGAGACAACGTCAAAAGCAACGCGGGATTCACGCGACAGGTTGCAGAGCTTAACGCGAAGGAGATTCTGGAGAACGCAAAGAGCGCTGGAATGGCCGCTATCGACGATTCCAGAAACTCCGCGCCAGTAGAGTGCTGCCCATACAGCGGAAATCCGCAGGCGGACTACATGCGCACTAGAGGTGTGCAGATTAAGGTGAAGACACAGAGCGACTCTGCCATACGCCAGACAGGCGACATTTTCGCTCGATTCGGTTACACGCTAAACCAGATATGGAACGTTGCGCAAAGCGGACTCAAACTGATGAACCACTTCACCTATTGGAAGGCCACCGAAATATGGGTGGATGACACGGAGTCTTCCAACAACGCGGTCAACAACTTCATCCACCGCATGTTCTTGAACGGCGTTACGGTATGGAACGACCCCACGGAGATTGGACGAGTAAATGTGTACGACAACTGACGAAAAAACGAGAACCATTGACGAGCTTCTTGCCCTCGACACGTATCAGGGAATGTTAGACGCGGAAATCGACAGCATCTTGAAATACAAGATTGAACACGCTTTGGCCGACCGCGAACGGCTTGCGCGTGTGGCTATGGAGATAGAGCTAACGGAGCAATTGATAGAGGACAACACGCGCAGCGCCCAACGAGCGCACGATATGCTACAATCTATAGTAGAAGCGGAGTTTCCCACAGTGAAGCCCGTGGAACCGAAGCGTTTCGAACCGCGTAGCTTGGAGGTGTGATATGGCACGTAGGGGTGGAAAGAATCGCAGAGCGCAGAAACCGAACACTTCTTGCGACTATCGCATAGGACGGCACAATCACAACTACTGGCAGACTGCCGACAGAAACGAGCGCCTTTATCGCTACTATATTAACATCATAATGCAAATGGCAATGTCACGCTTCAGGTGGCTCAACCTTCCACCCACTTGTGACGAGCGCTATCTGGAGTGGGTTTTGTGTCTCGAGGGTGTTGCCACAATCGCATTCCCAAAAAAGCAGCGCGGTACGTTCTACACGACGCAGGCGGTACAGCAGGGCGTTTTGAACATCTACCAGAATCCTACGAAATGGATTAGCTACGGCAACAACGGGTGGCGCTTCAATTGTGACAACAGTAACGGCGTAATTATCTACGACAACATTTCGAGGTTTCCCATCATGGAGGGAATCGAGCTTTACGCGAACGAACTTACCCATATCAGGATGACCAAACAGATTAACCGCATGCACCAACAAACGCCTTGGATTCTAAAAGGCCCACAGGAAAAGCGGCAAGATATGGTCAACATGTTCAAGCAGGTCGCAGGCGGTGAGCCCGCGATACTCGGAACGGACGGTATGGACGCTATCCAATACGAGGTCATGACGGCGAACGTGGAATACCTCGGCCACGACCTATCCGAAGACGAGGAAGCCACGTGGAAACAGATTTACACCATGCTCGGCCTTGCGAATGTTCCATTCAAAGCGGAGCGCCAGACAGAGGACGAAATCATGGCGCAAAAATCGCCTACCAATCTGATACTCCTTGCCAGTCTTGAAGAGAGACGCAGGGCAGCGCGTAAGTTGAACAAGCGTTTCGGTAACTATCTTGAGAAGCCTATTCAAGTCGTACTCCGCGCCGACAACGAGTCCGAAAACTGGAACTTCGAGCACAACATCCAATCGCAGCTCAGGGCGGTGAACTAAAATGATACCCGAAGACGTTACGCCTTTTCCCGAAGATTGGACTTCCAAAGACGAGTGGCATGCGGTTGTCACAATCCAGCTCGGAGAGCTTGCGGAATCTGGATTCTTCGACCTTACGAGAGAGGATTGGGACTTCGGCCCGAAATTCAGTGCAGAACAGCACGCGCAATTGTGCCAGAAAATTACCAACCACTTTTGGTATCGTGAGATAGCGCTAGTACCGCCTGGACTTTGGAAACGCGAATTCCTTCGCAAGATGAACGAGATTATGCCAAAGTATATGTATTGGTATAAGACGCTCGATGACGATATCCTTTTGGGCACCGAAGGGGAATACTACAAGTCGCGCAACGTGTTTAGCGACTTCCCACAGACTTCTTTGGTCGGAGATAGTCAAGACTATGCAAGCACTGGAAACGACGTGGAATACGAGCGCATAAAGCAGATGGACCCGTTGGAGCTGGAAGACAGAATCAAGAACTACAACGACGTAGACCTTGCCATAATCAACGAGATTGAACCACTATTTTCGTGTCTATTCACCGTTAACGTAAATGGTTTCTGATTGGAGGTGTATTGTGGAAGACCTTGTGCCATTGGTTTCAAACGTCGGTTTTCCAATTGCGGCGTTCGTCATGATGTACTACATGTGCAACACGACGATTAAGGAGAACACAAAGGTAGTGTCGGATTGTGCGGAATTGATACGCACGATTGTTCACGGTAAGGAGGACACGGAATGAGCTTCACTCCAACTACGCCAGTAGCACCGTTTTGGGGTTGGCTAGACTTCACGCCCGCTCTGCCCGACTTTTATTGGGACGTGGAATCTGCCGAACAGAGAATCAAAAAGATATGTTGCGAACTACACAAACTTTGTGAGTACGCTAACATGCTAGGAAATAACATCAACATCGACCATGATTTGATTGACGAATTGCAAAAGGCTTTCGAGCAATTCATGGAGAGCGGTTTTGATGACTACTACAAAGAGCAAGTCCACGACTGGATTAACGAAAACTTCCAGATGATTATGGACGGCCTTTTGGGTCACATGCTTTTCTTTGTACTTGACAAAGACGGTTATTTTAAAGCGTATATCCCCGAAAAATGGGCGTTTGTTTTAGATACGGATGTTGACTACAATTCGCCTAACTATGGTTGTCTGGAAATCTACTACTAGAAAGGTAACTAATTATGGCTAACTTCACCCCGCAAGAAATCGAGGAAATGTTACGCGAGTTTTTTGACGTTGTAGGTAAGCGGCAATATGTAGGCGCGCGCTATGTGCCCATCTTTGGGCGTAAGGGTGAGGACACTATCGAGTGGGACAACCTTGCACCTTATGAGCCGTTAACTATTGTACTGTATCAGGGTAACAGTTACACGTCGCGTACTTACGTACCAGCTAGAGTTGAAATTACGGACACGCATTATTGGGCACTTACTGGCAACTATAACGCACAAGTTGAAGCGTATAGGCGCGAGGTAGCGCAGTCTGTTGAGACGGTGCATGAATGGCTCGACGAATCGCAGGAGCTTTACAAAGAAAAGACGTTCTCCTTTGATAGCGTAAAAACCATGTGCGAATCTGACACTCTATATAAGGGTGCGATAGCAACCACGGCTGGTTTCTACAACGCTGGAGACGGTGGCGGCGCAACATATTCGATATCTGATAGCGGAATTGTTGACAACATTACCGTGTTTGCAGCGGGAGAGCTTTATGCAACGCTAATTCCTAGCAAAGGAATGTGCCCCGAAATGTTCGGTGCTAAGAAGGACGGCACGAATGACGCTAATGCGATATCAAAATGTATAGAATATTCATTAGGTAACGTACAACTGCTAAGGGGTACCTATACAATTAATGA
>Ga0326511_10002643_pt1 | contig 14498 bp, 15 predicted proteins | sample 0_2496_0518_D_FD_203701 | JGI IMG/M metagenome (GOLD analysis project Ga0326511, IMG submission 203701) | Bovine rumen microbial communities from UC Davis, California, United States - 0_2496_0518 | ecosystem: Host-associated > Mammals > Digestive system > Stomach > Rumen | place: USA... | reverse complement strand
TGACAATTACATTCTGAGAGGCATCATCCGGATATTCCGCCATACCGGAGCTTCCGGCGGCGATCAGGAAACCGCCTGTTACAGAGATTCCGCTGTTGGAATCAAGAGCACCATTACCGTCATTAGTCGGGCCGTCTACAAGAACTGTACCGCCGCTGATTATCATTGTTCCGTTGGAATCCAGACCATCGCCATCAGCATTGACATAGACATAACCGCCGGAGATTTCAAGCGAACAATCAGAAGCCACACCCATAGCACCTTGTTCTGTACCGTCACTTGCATTGAAGCCGTCATCAGAAGATTTCAGCCGGACAGTACCGCCGGAGATGAGAATATCAGCGGCTTCGATTCCCTCATAAGACTGTGAAATATTCACATTTCCGCCGGAGACTGTCAGATCAGCATCTGCATGGAGTCCCTTGTCTCCTGCGGCGATCTTCACAGAACCGGCTGTGATATACAGACTGCCGTTGGAATGCAGAGCATCATCAGCTGTATCAAGAGACAGCGAACCGCCTGAGATATAAAGCATAGAACCTGCTTTCATACCCTTGATGCTGACAGTATCAGATTCAGCATTTTCTGTATTCTGCATATTGAACTTGCCCATCATACCGCCGAAATCGTCATGTTTTTCGGGAGCATTGGCAGTACCGCCGCCGGATGTAATATCAAAATCGCCATTTTCGATAATTAATTCAGATTCTGCCTGCATACCGTCCTCTTCGGCCTGAATCGTGAAACTGCCGTTCTTGATATAGATAAAGCCCATGCCTGCATCAACAGCATTACTGGATTTCAGACCATCGCCGCCGGATGTGATATTCACAGTACCGTCATAGACAGCGATATAGTCCTTGCCTTTGATTCCGTTTCCGACAGAATTCACATTGATGATTCCGCCTGCAATGACAAGATCATCTTTACAGGTGATTCCCTCGTCTTCATTGGCATTGAGATTCAAAACTCCTGAGCCGTTGATTGTCAGGCTGTCAGCACTCCAGATCACAGCACCGTCAGTAGTTTCATCAGAATAGCCTGTCTGATCAGAGAGTGTATTTTCAGAATTTTCAGCAAGTGTAATAAATACTTTCTTGGCATCTTCGATATAAATCGCTGAACCGTCTGCACAGCTGATATTTGCCTGATTCAGAACAAGCTGAATTTTGCCTTCTGTTTTGATTCTGATCTGACCGCTGAAAGTTCCGGAAAGTTCATAGACACCCTCCTGAGTAAGCGTCAGTACGGAATCTGTGAGTTCATCAAGATTAATTTTTTCAGTAATTTCATAATCAGAGCTAAGATCACGTTCTGTGAACAGATCGCTGATATCTGTCGTATAAGGAACGTTTTCAGAAACCAGATTCAGCACAGGAGAAGCTGTTACAGCATCGGCTGAATTCTGATCATCATCAGCGAGACTTGCAGTCATTTCAGTAATTTCCTGATCGGAGCTTTCAGACTCTGTTACGGAAGAATTTTCCTGACTGCTGATTTCTTCAGCGGAATTGATGCCGCAGCCTGTTACGAGAAAAGCAAATGCAGCAGCAGCTGCAATCATAGTATTTAATTTTTTCAGATTTATTTTTTCAAACATAACAATACACCGCTTTCGTAAGATTATCCAATTCCGCCGAGTTGTTTTTTATTTTATCTCTCTATGTTTAGTATTATACAGATCGAATATGTTGATTTTGTGATAATCAGTAAAAAGCGAAGTTAAAAAATGAAAAAAATTCCTGTCAGGAGAGTTCTTCCCAGCTGATTTCCTGACCGCTTCCCTGCTGTGCGGCATAGATCAGAATCTTAGCGGCATCTTCGGAATCCAGAGTAGAATTTTCTTTTCCCTCGCCGTCAATATCAGCGAGGAAGAAAGCAAATTTTTCTTCGACAGAATCCGGATTGCCTGTCAGGGAAGTTTCCATTCCTGAACCGTCTTCGGCGGCATAGATCAGAATCTTAGCAGCATCAGCGGCATCTACAGAACCGTTCAGATCAGCATCGCCTTTCTGACCGATATGATATTCCAGAGCAGAAGCATTTCCCAGTTCACTCAGAATCTGAACGCCTTGATACTGCAATTCTGACCGGAGTGTGATTGGTTCGGAAACAGCCATATCCGCCGGACTGCCTGTATCGAAGACTTCGAGTAAATCTTCTGTAGCGATCTGCATAGATGTATGATCAGCGATCAGAGAAATTTCAGCCGGAAACTCCTGTACAGAAAATTCATTCTGATCATGAGCGTACCGGAAGACGGGAGTAATTTCCGTTTCAGAAACGGGATGACCATCAGTAAGAATAATTTCAGCATCGTACAGAGTAGGAATCATCTTGGAATAAATGCTTTTATAATAGCCTTCATTTTCCGGATCGGGAATACTGTCATCACTGGTAATATAAGTACAGTCGCTGTTCAGCTCCTGATTGATCATAAATCTGACAGGATATTTTCCGGCAGGGGTATCAGAATCAATCTGCATATCGAATTCAATAAAATGATAATCGTCCGAAGCATTGCCGAAAAATCTTGCTGAAAAATCTTTATTGCCGTTTTCGTCCTGATTATTATAATCATAAATCCACAGCAGATGCAGATTATTTTCCTGAATATTTGCCGTACAGGAAAAGGCGGCTGGTTCATAGCGATTCATCATATTGATTCTGCCGAAACAATACGGCTCGAATCTGGAAGAATAGACATTTCCGTCAGTATGAACAAATTCCTGAGCTTCGGGAAACGCATAGACAGTAGGATTTTTAAAACTATCTTTATAGAATCTGATCGACTGGGATTCCATAGCCAAATTAATATTAAAAATATCTATAATTGCGGGATCAGTCTCGAAAAATATTCCGAAATGAACGAGATGATTATAATTCTGAAGATCATCCGGACTGACATAGATTTTATGAACATTTTCTTCCGGAATATAGCCGCCGCTCATAGCCCTGAGACTGATTGCAACATCTTCCGGACTGGAATAGGCCGCCTGAGCGGAAATTCCTGTCAGACAGGAAACTCCCATCAGCAGAGCGATACTCTGATAAAAAATTTTCTGCATAAAAAAACAGACCTCTTTTCTTGATTTTATTAATTTTATTATAGCATAAGCTGATTTCTATGTCAATGTCAGATTTTTACCCAAAAAAAATCATTCCTGAACTGATAAAAACCAGATCAGGAACGATTCTTTAAGAAAGGAGTAACCTTATGAAATTAAGATTTGTATATAGTATAGCATATTATGCACAAAAAGTCAAGAGCTTTTTGGAAAAAAATATATTTTTTATAAATTTCAGGAAATAATCTGATGAATCAGAGGCGATTTCTCCGGTTTCTGTTCAGTAATCCGGATGGCCTCACGGAGTCTGATTTCAGCCTGTTCGCAAAGAGATTCAGAATTTCCATGAATCACGGCAAGAGCCTCGCCCTGCGTGATCTGATCAGCAATATCATGCAGGAATACAATCCCCGCACTGTAATCAATTTCCGGACGATCAGCCGTTTTTCCCGCGCCGAGTTCCAGACAGGCAAGACCAGTTTTTTCGCTGTGAATTTCTGCGAGATAGCCGGATTTTTCTGCTTTGAATAGTTTCTGATATTTAGATTCCGGCAGTTTATTATAATTTTCTGTAACAGAAGCATCACCGCCCTGCGCTTCGATCATAGAGGCTAATTTTTCAAGAGCCTTTCCGGAAGCAACTGCTTCGGAAGCGAGTTTCCGGCATGTGGGGAGATCGCCTTTTCCGGAGAGTTCCAGCATCTGAGCCGATAACTCCAGAGCAAGATCAGACAAGGCATTTTTTTCACGGCCCTGTAAAATTTTTATTACTTCCTGAACTTCGAGGGCATTTCCGACCGCATGACCAAGCGGAGCATTCATATCAGTAATCATGGCACGGCATTTTTTTCCGGCGAGATTTCCGATTCTGACCATTGCTTCCGCAAGGCTGAGAGCTGTTTCAGGAGTTTTCATGAACGCACCGTTTCCGCATTTGACATCCAATAAAATACAATCTGCTCCAAGAGCTAATTTTTTACTCATGATACTGGAGCAGATCAGAGGAATACTATCGACCGTTGCTGTTAAATTCCTGAGTGCATAAATTTTCTTATCTGCCGGAGTGAGATTTCCGCTCTGAGAGATCACGGCACAGCCGATATTTCTGACTTGTCTGATAAAATCCGGAACAGGCATTTCTACAGTGAAGCCTGCGATACTCTCTAATTTATCAATTGTACCGCCGGTAAAGCCCAGACCCCGTCCGGACATTTTCGGAACGAATCCACCGCAGGCGGCTACAATCGGAGCGATCAGAAGTGTCGTCTTATCGCCGATGCCTCCGGTACTGTGTTTATCGACTGTAATTTGTCCGATCTCTGATAAATCCAGACAATCTCCGGAATCACGCATAGCAAGTGTCAGACTGACAGTTTCCTGATCAGTCAGTCCCTGACAGCAGACAGCCATCAGCCAAGCGGACATCATATAATCCGGAATCTGATTTTCTGTAAAGCCGTTGACAAGAAATTCAATTTCTTCGGGAGACAAAATTTCTTTTCTTCTGGTTTTCTGAATCAGATCATAAATCTGCATAACGAATCACCTCAAGATTATCATAGCATATTTTTTTTAAAAATACAAGTCTTTTGTATGAACAGGAAAATTTTTCCCATAATCTCTATGAAATCAAAAAGGAGGCTTTTTTATGAAAAATTTACAGACTGCTATGTGTTTAGGGCTGATTCTTGCGATTTTTATCGGGAGTTTTTCAGGATTCGCTCAGAAACTGAATCAATTACAGCATGATGTATTAAGACTGCATATTCTTGCGAATTCTGATTCTGATTATGATCAGAATCTGAAATTAAAAATCCGTGATAAATTACTGGAAGAATCAGAAAATTTATTTCAGGGCTGTGATACGCTCGAAGAGATGAAACAGCGAGCCTCTGAACAAAAAGATACAATCCGGATGATTGCAAAATCTGTCTTGGAAGAAAACGGCTGTGATGCTGATGTTGCTGTACAGTTAGTTCAGATGAAATTTGATACTCGTCAGTATGATGAACTCACAATGCCGGCCGGATATTATGATGCATTGAGAATCCTGATCGGCAAGGCTGAGGGGCATAACTGGTGGTGTGTGATGTATCCGCCGTTATGTCTGCCCGTGGCTGAACCGGAAAGTTATTTCGATTCTGATACAGCTGAAATTCTTGAAAATCCTCAAAAATATGAAGTAAAACTAAAATGTGTGGAAATCTGGGAAGATTTCAAGAATCAGCATCAAAACAAAAAGTCCTGATTTTCTCAGGACTTTCTGTAAAAATCAAACTCAATCAAGAATCAGGCTCTGACCTGTCATTTCTTCCGGCTGAGGGAGTTCCATCAGTTTCAGGATAGTCGGAGAAAGATCAGCAAGCACACCGCCCTCAGTACGGAGTTTTCTCTGACCTGCACCGACTACGATGAACGGCACAGGATTTGTTGTATGTGCTGTAAACGGAGAGCCATCGGCTTCATACATCTTATCAGCATTACCGTGATCAGCAGTAATCAGAGCGACACCGCCTTTAGCAAGAATGGCATCGACCATTTTTCCGACACAGGTATCTACAGCTTCGACAGCCTGTACAGCGGCATCAAAAATACCAGTATGGCCGACCATATCGCAGTTTGCATAATTCAGAATAATCACATCATATTTATCAGATTCGATTGCTTCAAGAACAGCATCAGTTACTTCATAAGCACTCATTTCGGGCTTCATATCGAATGTTTCGACATCAGGGGACTTGATCAGGATTCTGTCTTCGCCCTCGAACTGTTTTTCTTCGCCGCCATTGAAAAAGAACGTCACATGAGCATATTTCTGAGTTTCTGCGATTCTGAGCTGAGTCTTGCCGCATTTTGCGAGATATTCGCCGAGAGTCATAGTCAGTTCTTCCGGAGGGAAAGCAACTTCCACATTCGGCATAGTAGCATCATACTGAGCCATGCAGACAAAATGTACAGGGAAGAAACCGTTCTTTCTCTCGAAGCCGGTGAAATCCGGATCGACAAAGGCTCTTGTAATCTGTCTTGCACGGTCGGGACGGAAATTCATGAAAATCACGCTGTCATTTTCTTTGATCATGCCATTCTGATCAACGACAGTCGGGAGCATGAATTCATCAGTAATTTCATTTGCATAAGAATTTTTAATTGCCTGAACGGGATCAGATTCCTGAACGCCTTCGCCATAGACAAGAGCAGAATATGCTTTTTCGACTCTGTCCCAAGCATTATCTCTGTCCATGGCATAGAATCTGCCTGCGATCGTTGCAATTTTTCCGACACCGATCTGATTCAGTTTTTCAACGGCTTCCTGCATGTAATCAGCGGCGGAAGACGGCGGTACATCACGGCCATCCAGAAACGCATGAACATAGACTTTTTCCAGACCGAATTTCTTTGCCATTTCTGCAATGCCATACAGATGTGTCATATGGCTGTGCACACCACCAGGGGATAACAGGCCCATCACATGCAGAGCGGAATTATTTTTCTTAGCATTTTCCATTGAATTCACAAGAGCGGGATTTTTGAAGAAATCGCCATCTTCGATGGATTTGGAAATCTTGACTAACATCTGATAGACAATTCTGCCTGCGCCGATATTGGTATGACCGACTTCGGAATTACCCATCTGACCGTCAGGGAGTCCGACACACAGACCGGAAGCACCGATAATCGTATTTGGCTGTTCAGCGAGATATTTATCCAGATTAGGAGTTTTCGCCGCCATGATGGCATTACCGTAAGAATCCGGATTATAACCGAATCCGTCCATAATAATTAACGCAACAGGTTTTTTTGACATAAAAAAATCAACCTTTCATGATTTCTATTGATAAATAAGGGAGACCGGAAAAGCCTCCCTTTTCAGTAATTATTAGTGATACAATACATCACGGATATGCTCCTGATCTATTCCGGCAACGATACCGATCGAAAACAGAATCATACTGATAAATATGATTCTCATGATGATTTGCAGACGGGTCAACCACTGCGGATTAAGCCTGTTTCTGAGATAAACTCTTCTTGTGATGAGTATCACCAGAAACCAGAACCAACTGAAAAAACTCAGACATTCCAGCAGTATCGTCATCCTGTCAGAAGAGACCAGTGCAGAAAATACCGTACTGCTCACAGCCGAAGTAAAAACAAGAAGCACATCACGCTGATACCATTTTGTATAGCCTAATCCAGACTTAGCCATTCACAGCGGCCTGAACGATGACATTAAAATCTTCTGCTTTGAGGGAAGCTCCGCCGATCAGACCGCCGTCAATATCAGGCTTTGCGAGCAGTTCAGCGGCATTCTTGGCATTCATAGAGCCGCCGTACTGAATTGTAACGGCATCAGCAGTTTCCTGATCATAGAGCTTTGCGAGCTGTGCACGGATGAAAGCACAAACTTCCTGCGCCTGAACCGGAGTAGCTGTCAGACCTGTACCGATTGCCCATACAGGTTCGTAAGCGATGACAACTTTCTTGACATCTTCTTTGGAAACAGCCCAGAGATCGAGCTTGATCTGACGTGCAATGACTTCTTCCGTGATATTGCATTCACGTTCCCACTTGAGTTCGCCAACGCATACAATCGGCTTGAGTCCGGCAGCAAGAGCAGCAATGGTTCTCTTATTGACAGTTTCGTCAGTTTCGCCGAAATACTGTCTTCTTTCAGAATGGCCGATGACAACATATTCCACACCGATTTCAGTCAGCATATCGGCAGAGATTTCGCCTGTGAAAGCACCGGATTTTTCAAAATGCACATTTTCAGCACCGATCTTGACATTAGAGCCGGCTGTTGCATTGACAGCAGTTTCCAGATTAGTAAACGGCACACAAGCGATGACTTCGATATTGCCTTCTGCATTGGCAACGAGGGGCTTGATCGCTTCTAATAATTCTTTTGCTTCGGGTCTGGTTTTATTCATTTTCCAGTTTCCGGCGATGATTGCTTTTCTTAAATTCTTATTCATGGGAAAACTCAACTCCTGATTATAAATTTATTTAATTAATCACAATACTGTTAGCGATATATCCGAACTGCTGGAGAATCTTGCCGTCTTTGACATCAGCGAGAATCACGCTTCTTTTCGGCACACCGCAGAACAGTGTATATCTGCTGACGGCTTCTGTAAAATTATTAAAACGTTCTGTAATACAAGTAACATTTACGCCGTCTTCTTCCAGATCAGTATAGCAGACAATATATTTTGTTTCTGTCATAGTCATGATGCTATACCTCCATAATGATATTCTCCGAGAATCTGTTTATTGGCAGTATCAGCAAGTACAACGTCAGTATCACTTGATGCACAGCATTGTACATAGTACTCGATGGCATCTTCAAAACTATCAAATTTTTCTGTTCCATGAGTTGTTTTTTCAGAGTCATTAATATTAGCCCATGCAACCATAAACATCATTCATCACTCCATTCAGCATATCCCTGCTGAATCAGCAGGGATAGCTAAAATCTTCTTACTTTTCAGCGATCACGTCAACACCAGGGAGCACTTTGCCTTCCAGATATTCCAGAGAAGCACCGCCGCCAGTAGAGATATGGCTGATTTTGTCAGCAAAGCCGAGTTTCTTGACAGCCGCAGCAGAATCGCCGCCGCCTACGATTGTAGTAGCATCTGTTTCAGCAAGAGCCTGAGCAACTGCGATTGTACCTTTTGCGAGAGTCGGGTTTTCAAATACACCCATCGGGCCGTTCCATACAACAGTCTTAGCAGTCTTGACAGCATCAGCAAACAGAGCCTGTGTTGCTTCGCCGATGTCCAGACCCATCTTATCAGCAGGGATTTCGCCTGCATTGACAGTCTCTACAGCGATTTCAGCATCAATCGGATTCGGGAATTCAGCAGCAACAGCAGTATCTACAGGGAGAAGAATTTTCTTGCCGAGTTCGTCAGCTTTAGCGAGCATCTGCTTGCAGTAATCGAGCTTTTCATCATCAACCAGAGACTTGCCGATATTGCCGCCCTGAGCCTTGATGAACGTGTAAGCCATACCGCCGCCGATGATGAGCGTATCGCATTTTTCGAGCAGATTGGAAATTACATTCAGCTTATCAGCAACTTTTGCACCGCCGAGGATGGCAACAAACGGACGAACCGGATCTTCTACAGCATTGCCGAGATACTGAATTTCTTTCTGCATCAGATAGCCGACAGCAGTTTTTTCAACAAACTTTGTTACACCGGCAGTAGAAGCATGTGCTCTGTGAGCAGAACCGAATGCATCCATGACGAAAATCTGATTATCTACCAAAGCAGCGAGTTCTTTAGAGAACTCTTCGCCGTTTTTAGTTTCTTCAGCACCGCGGAATCTTGTATTTTCGAGCACTACAATTTCGCCGTCATTCATATCAGCAACAGCTTTCTTAGCATTTTCGCCGACTACAGTATCATCTTTTGCGAAAGTGACTTTAGAAGAAACGAGTTCAGCCAGTCTTGCAGCAGCAGGAGCCAGAGAGAATTTATCTTCCGGACCGTTCTTGGGTTTGCCGAGATGAGAGCACAGAACAACTTTTGCGCCGTTTTCAGTCAGCTTGTTGATAGTCGGAAGCGCAGCCTGAATTCTGTTGTCATCTGTGATCACGCCGTCTTTCAGCGGAACGTTGAAATCCACTCTGACGAGGACTTTCCTGCCCTTTACATCAATATCTTCTACAGTTACTTTGTTTAAACCTGCCATAATTATGACATCCTTTCAGATAAATTTGCCGTTGTTATACGGCGTTATTTTTATTATACACTATCTGAGAAAATTTTGCAAGAGGAATTTGTAAATTTTTTATAATTTTCGCAAATCAGGAAAAAACTTGACAAATCTTTCCGGATAGCTTATAATAATAAAAAAGAAAAAATTTTCTTTCAGACAGGAGGCTTTTCACTTGAATACAGAAGATGGTAATATTATAAATCTCACAGTTGAGCAATATGCAGATATATGGAGAGCACAAGGCAATTCTGAAGATTCTCTGCTATTAAATTTTATGATAGTCAGTTTCATAAGCTCTGATACGCTTCTTACAAAACAGGACTGCTTAAACGCAAAAAATGAACTGCTCAAAATGAAAGAAGCTCTTGAAAAAGAACCTAACATAAAAGAAGAAAAAAGAGAATATTATCATAAAACATTAGTACAATGCCTTGAAATCTGTGACAGAGATTTTGCATCACTGCCAAACGAATCATAAGGAGTGTGTTTTTTATGAATATTCCTAACGATCCCGCCATTCTGGTAAGTTTTCTGAACACACAGCTCCGTGATTTCTATCCGGATCTGGAAGAATTCTGCAAAACAAATGACTGCAATATGCAGGAAATTCTGGATAAACTGGAGAAGATCGGCTATGTTTATGACAAAACTCAGAACCGTTTCAGATAAATCCGCATATCCTGACAGTATGCCGGAAACAAAACAGAAATTCCGGTTCTTCTCGATTCTGACAGGAACGGCATTTGTATTTTATCTTTTCTGCGTTCTGTATCTGACACTGGGAGAACGTCTTATTTACGGCAGTAATTCTTATTTCCACAAAGTCACGGCAGATGTTCCCTACTGGACACAAGTAAGAAAACATATCCAGCCGATACCGTTCAGTATGATTTTGTGTTATGCCCGAAGACTTCCGGCATCGAATCCGCTCCGGAGACTAGCATTTGTAAATCTAGCCGGAAATCTGGTTCTGTTTTTTCCGATGGGGATATTTCTGCCTGTTCTCATGCCGGAACAAAGAAAATTCTTCCGTTTTTCCGTCACAGTGATTCTGATGATTCTCTGTATCGAGATCACACAGGTACTGTCATTGCTGGGCACTTGTGATATTGATGATCTGATTCTGAATTATACTGGTGCTGTGTGCGGATTTCTCTGCTTTCAGATTTTTGATTTCATAAGGAGAAAATTTCATGCAGGAAAAAATACAAGATACTAAAATCAAGATTGTCTGCCGGTTCACAGAAGATCTGCAATATCAGCAGGAAGTTTTTCTTGATAATCAGCTCTGTACCAGTCATCCGGATATAGTTCGGGCGGCGGAATGCTTTCTGAATGCCTTTACTCCAGAAGCTCAGCTACAGATTGCAGAAGAAGAACTCGACAGCCGGAATGTTGTGCTTGTCTTCCGGACTTCGGAATCACAGATGCAGGAATTCTGTAAAATATTTCAGGAAAATCTTACAGATTTTACTTGACATATGCTGAAAAATATGTTAAAATATTAAAAAATATTTTATCATCAGGAGGCTTTTTTATGGATACAAACGAACTGAAGCTCAGACTGAAGCGTCTCGGTATAGATGTCAAAGACTCTGCCGGAAAATTAACGAAAAATGCTGTGGACGGCTCTAAAAAACTGAGCGAAAAAATGCGTGTGCAGAGTACGATCCGTAAGGCAGAATCCCAGCTGAAACAGACTTATGCCGAAATCGGACAGAAATACGAAGAGCTTTACAGCAACCGCAATGATGAGGCTTTTGCTCCTTATATGACAAAACTTGCTGATCTTCGTGCACAGATTGCCTCTGCCCGTGCGGAGCTTAGTGCGATTGAAAGCGCATCGGTATGCCAAACATGCGGAAAACATATCATGGAAGGTCAGAAATTCTGTCCGCACTGCGGAGCAAGAATCATCAGATCAGAGCATGTAGAAGCCGAAGTCGTTACTTCTGATGCATCTGTACAGGAGAAACCTCCGAAAACAGGAACTGATTCTGAATCTGAAAACGAATATCAGGAATATTAAAAAAATCCCCTGTATGCTTTGATACAGGGGATTTTTCTACTGTTTCTTGGCAAGGCGGATTTTTCTTCTGATTTCTTTGATGATATATTTTATTAATAAAAATAATAAAATCATAAAATATACAATCCAGCCGATCTGACAGAGAGCATCCAAAATCATCACAAACGGGGAAACTTCTGATAATTCTAAAATTAATTTCTTCCCGTCAGCATAGACTGCATTCGGTCTGCCTGCGTTATTATACCGGATTCCGGAGAGATTTGTCACTTGCAGAATATTTCCGGACTGATCGACATAAGCGACTCTGAATCTTCCGTACTGCTGATAAATCTGACTGATATGAACAGAATGCTGATAATCAAGATTCAGTTCTGATACCCGATCTTCATAGAGATGATCCTGATTATATTCACTGTTCCAGACGATCAGACTGTCTGCATGAGCATAATGCAGTGACAGACTGCAATAATCATCTTCATGATACTGTGCAATCTGACTGTTCTGATCAACAGGAAAATTCTGATAATGCAGAGTTGTCTTCGGAATATCCGTCCGATGCGTATAATATTCCGGAGGTCTTGTGAAATTCTGATAATTCTCATCATCCGGAGAGAGTCTGATTAAAATATCCAGATAAGCTGTCTGTTCCGGAGCATTCTCACAGATCAGACTGATCTGATACGGATCATATTCTTTCGCATTGAATGCAAGCATGATCAGATAAATCAGTATGCCCGTTAAGATCACGGGCATAAAGATAATGACATGAAATACCTGATTTGTCATGACTGTTCGGCCATTTTGAGTCTGAGCATGAGTTCATCTTTCATGACTTTCGGAAGAGTATAGACATTTCTTCGGCCGTCATCATTGATAATCAGCCATTCTCTTTCGTCTGTGATGACGATTGTCAGGCCGTAGCTCTTGAATGCATCGCCGGAATTTCTGAACGTCAGGATTTTTCCGTCTTTCTGATAAGCCTCCAGATAAGAAATATCCACATAGATTCCGGACTGCTGTGCTTCGGATTCGATCAGCCCGTCAGGAACTTCTTCTAAAAGCGTATCAGAATCAAGATACATCTCGACAAGCGAAACAAAACTTTCCGGCTCAGGCAGAACAACCTGATTTCCCTGATGATAGGCATTTATCACAAAATCATATCCGGCAGTATTCTGAGTTTCTTCCTGATTCTGATTCTGTTCCGGAACGGGAGCATCTTCCGGACTGACAGCATCCGGAAGCAATCCGGCCTGATAAGCCTGTTCTGCGAGTTCAGCGAACTGGATTTTATATTCATCATTCAGATCGCTCTGACTAAGCAAATTCATAATCTGAGAATAGCTTGCAGTTCCGGCATATTCGCTGTTTCTGAGAAGCATTCCGAATTCTGTGACAGCAGAAGCGAAGGCTTCATTTTTCTGCATCGCATCTGACCAGCTGGAAGATTTTGATACTTCAAATTCTTTATATAAACTCTGATCGCCGTCAGGAGCTTTATATCTCATTGCCAATTTCATAATATGACCGGATTCAGAAGCCGTATTTGCCGGAACAAGTTCATACAGAGCGGTGACAGAATGACCTGCGCCGATTTCTCCGGCATCGACTTTATCATTATTGAAATCTTCATTAGCGAGCACTCTGTTTTCATAGCCGATCAGACGATAGCTCTGCACTGTATCAGGATCGAATTCAAGCTGTAACTTGACATCTTTTGCAACTGTATAGAGTGTTCCGCCCATTTCCTGAACGAGAACTTTTTTAGCTTCTAATTCGCTGTCGATATAAGAATAATTTCCGTTTCCGTTATCGGCGAGTGTTTCGAGTCTTTCATCTTTGAGATTTCCATAGCCGAAGCCTAAGACAGACAGATGCACACCGGTATCACGTTCTTTTTCGACCAGAGCTTTCAGTTCTTCTGCCGAAGAGATACCAACATTCAGATCGCCGTCAGTTGCAAGGAGCACTCGGTTATTACCGTTCTGAATAAAATATTTTTCTGCGATTTCATAGGCTTTTTTAATACCGGCTTCACCAGCGGTAGAGCCTCCGGCTTCTAGATTATTAATTGCATTGGTAATTGTCTGCGTATCGCTTCCGGAAGCTCCTTCGAGAATCACAGATTCATAGCCTGCATAAGTCACGATCGAGATTCTGTCATTAGCATTGAGATTCTCAGCGAGCATATTGACTGCTTTCTGAACTAATCCGAGACGATCTTCACCGTACATAGAACCGCTGACATCAATCAGGAATACTAAATTCATCGGAGCACGGTTTGTCAGATCAATTTTATCCGCCTGCAAGCCGACAAGCATCAGCTGATTATTTTCATTCCAAGGGCAGGTGCTTAATTCCGTTGTGACAGAAAACGGGGAATCATCTTCGGGAACTGGATAATCATAATTGAAATAATTAATCATTTCTTCGATTCTGACGGCATCGGGAATATATTCATAATAGCCGTCCTGAATCATTCTTCTGACATTCGAGTAAGAAGCCGTATCGACATCGACAGAGAAAGTACTTGTATTTTCCTCAGCGGTATTGACAAAGCCGTTTTCGATGATTTCGGCATATTCTTCGTTACTATAATTATAGAAATCAGAGCCACCGTCTTCGTAAGCGATTTCAGCCTCAGCGGACTGCTGTACAGCAGGAGCACCGGC
>Ga0326511_10002641_pt1 | contig 14502 bp, 15 predicted proteins | sample 0_2496_0518_D_FD_203701 | JGI IMG/M metagenome (GOLD analysis project Ga0326511, IMG submission 203701) | Bovine rumen microbial communities from UC Davis, California, United States - 0_2496_0518 | ecosystem: Host-associated > Mammals > Digestive system > Stomach > Rumen | place: USA... | reverse complement strand
GCTTGCGGGCACGAAGATAGAGCCGTGAACTCCGCCAGTTGACGTTGTGTAAGTGCTTATCGGAGTTGAAGCAAATGCGGAAACACTATATAACTGTGCCACTGAATCTCCTGTTAAATATAACGATGTTAAATTATAGCAACTTCTAAACGCATTATTGCCTATTCCTGTCGCCGCAGGAATACTTGCTGTGGTAAGCCTCATGCAAGCATAGAACGCAGAATTGCCTATTTCTGTCGTCGCAGGAAAACTTACTGTGGTAAGCGACAAGCAATTATGGAACGCATTGCTACTAAGTACTGTCGCCGCAGGAAAACTTACTGTGGTAAGTTTAGAGCAATAAGTAAACGCAAACGCTCCTATTTCTGTCACCGCAGGAAAACTTGCTGTGGTAAGCGAAGTGCAATTATAGAACGCAGAGCTTTCGATGATTGTCGCCGCAGTAATACTTGCTGTGGTAAGTTTAGAGCAAGAAGCAAACGCATAAGCACCTATTACTGTCGCCGCAGGAAAACTTACTGTGGTAAGTTTAGGGCAAGAAGTAAACGCATAAGCCCCGATCTTGCTCATGCTACCGCTTGCGGCTGATATAGTCCTCGTGACAAGCTGTTCGTATTCTTCGCCACCGCCGCCGCCTGTCGGGATATTCTGAACCGCTGTCGTCGCCTCTGAAACGGTCATACTCGCGGCTGTGCCCGCCTTTGCGCGGATAGAATCAAGTAGCCCCGTCCATGCTGATTTTGCCATATAAACCAAATTAGCCATATTAAACCCCCTTACATTCCCGTTGTTTCGGCGTTCTCAAGCTGTGCCAGAACGTCGGCGGTTATATCGCTCTTGTCTTGCGTGGTAAGCTGATACTTAGGTATAACGAAGTTAAACACCGCCGCCGAACTCGTGCCCGAATTGGTTACGCTTGCGGTTGTGCCGCTTGTGACCGTACCGACCGAGATTGTCGCCGCCTGTCCTGTCGCGCCCGTCGCGCCTGTTTCGCCGCGCTCGCCCTGTGCGCCCTTGATATTCTGCGGCGTCGGGTTTGGTAAGCCCTTATCATTAGTCCACGAAATAACGCCCGCAGAACTAACCGACGGCGTAAATGTTGCGCCCGTTGCACCCGTTGCACCCGTTGCGCCCGTTTCGCCGCGCTCGCCTTGCTCTCCGCGCTCTCCGCGCTCTCCCTGTGCGCCTGTGTCGCCTCGCGGAATGCCGAAGGTTAAATGTCCGTCGGCGTAGCTTGCTGTCGCCTGTGCGCCCGCTGAAAGCGTCTGCGCGCTTGCTGTGATCTCGGTAAACTCTGACAGAGCCGCTTCTGCCGCCTGTGCCGATGCCGCCGCGCTTGTCGCGCTACTCTCCGCACTACTTGCCGCAGTCTCGGCGCGGGTAACAAGTGCGGTGATTGTGTCTATAACGTGTCCCGCTGTTCCGTCTGTCGTTCCGTCGGGGTGCGGGTTCGCCTCTACAAATAAGCGGGCATTAGCTGAACCGATCACGGTCGCGCCGCTTGTAATCTTGACTTCACAATACATCTGACCCGCTTCGTCACTCATTTCGGCGGTCGTGTAGAATTTCGCCGTTGAACCTGTCCACGTTCCCGCAACGGTAAAACCAAGACCCGACGGCTTTACGCCGACAAGCTGAACGGTTGCGCCGTCTGGTATCATGTAGGCTTCGTGCTGACTACCGAATAGGTAGATTGTCAGCTCGCGCCCTACATCATTCTGCGAGATTGCCAACGTCGGCGGATTCCAATCGGGTGTAATGTTTAATTTGTATTCAGCCATTTTTTGCCCCCTCTTTATGGTGTAACTCTGTGACTACTTGCTCGATTAAGGTTAGGGCGGTCGCCATTAGCAAAGTATCTTGACCCCTAACCCAAATCAGTTGTAATTTTTTCGATGCTTCTATCAATTTTTCTTCCATGTTGCACCCCTTAATAATTTGCAATCTTGATCGCTTGTACATAACCGTCAAATTCAAGATTTGAACCACTATTCTGCATACCTCTCGCACAAATACTTTGCCGCGCTGATAGGCTAATGATTGTGCACGTTGTTAAGTGGAATGCCCCGCCGTTAGTTGTCGCGTTTACTTGTACAAGAGAATCGACATACTGCGCCCCTTGCGTAACATTGTAAATGTTTAAACCGCGACGGCTCGCGGTTGTCGAAGCACCAAATCTCACCTTCGCGGTAACGACCCAACGCCCCGCGGATAAACTTAAATCTCCTGTTATGTTTGTGTATGATGTTGTTGAACCAAGACTGCCCGTGCCTGTCTGTCCGTATATTTCGCCAATGCCGACAAGATTCGCGACCGCGTTGTCTGTGTAATCTATCGCGGTCTCTTTCGCGGCTTTAACCGCTTTTGGCGTGGCGGCTACTCCGTCCGTCGTCGTGCTAGTGCTCGTAGTAGAATCAGACAATTTTAAATGCCCATATACAGACGCATTTCCGATGCCGTAGGTTGTCGCGCTTACCGCGTGACTCTTCGGGGCTTTGCCGTTTACCGCTGTCGTAAGATTGCTAATATCGGTTTGAATTAGTTGAATGTCCGACGCGTCTGCTTTGCTCTGTAAAGCCGTGTTAATGACTTTGTTTTGCACGGGGTTGGTCGAACTCGTGGACATAGCCGAATCAACTAACGCCGATATGTTGCACGTATTATTCAGCGTGGTATAGCGGAGCGTTGACCGCTGCGCGGCTTCGAGGCCGCCGATCGTCGGCGCGTATATAACCCCCTGAGCTTCGAGGTTATCGAACAAGCGCATCGTTCTCGCTCCGACGTACTGGAAGGTCGCCATCGAGTTGTCCGACGCTGTGAAGGTCAGCTTGTCCGCCCACAGTCGCGCGTGTTTGTACACGGTTGAGCCGTTCCAGATATCCGCGTCTCGTAAGTGAATGAACGCGGTGTCCTCTGCGGTGCTCTCGTTCCGCATATACAGAGTATCGGAGATATTCGTGATCGTCTGGTCGTTGTTCCCGTAGAACGTCGCATTCCGCAGCGTCATCGCGCCGCTTATCATGTCCCACGAGTTTGATCCCGACGTGTCGGAGATCACACCGGCTTTGATCAGGTTCGCTGTCAGCGTGCCCGTCGTGATATAGTCCGCAACGATCGATCCGTCCATCGTGATTGCTGTGCCGTATGTCCCGGAATAACCTGTAGACGAATAGCCGAGACCGTTCACATTCCATCGCCAGACCTTTGTCGCGGTGCTGATGTCGTCGGTGTTCATGATCAGGATTTCTTCCGGCTTGCCGTCCGCGTCCTGTTTAATCACAACGTGACCGCCGAGGCCGCCGGTGATCAAGTCCGTCGCGTTGTCGACTGCGGTCTGAATGTCGCTTTCAATTCCGGCGATGTCCGACTTCGTTGCGATCCCGGACGTGTCGATCTTGACGTCGTCCGCTATGAGTGCCGCGTATGACTGCGGAGCGTCGCCGAGGATCATTTCGTCGTACCTGTCCAGAAGGACGTTGTACAATGTCTCGATGACCTTGACGCCGCTGACCGTGACGCCTAACTCGGGATAGATAACGTTGACGGTGTCGCAAAGGTGCACGCGCTGAAGCGGTGCGTACTCCTTGTATTCCTCGGTCTGCCACAACTGCACAAAGTCGACTTTGATCGTCTGTGACGGCAGCCAGGCATCGGAGTTTGCCAGTTTTGACGTTGCTTTCGTCTCGAGCTGTGCGGCTGTCGGTTTTTCCTCAAAGTCGCCCGAAAAGTCCATCGGGATGATGATGTCGCGGTTGCCGTATGAATAGTTCCCGGATCGCAGAATCCAATTATTGATATTGACAATGCCGTCCTCGTCAGAGTACCAATACGGCACGATCCCGGTATATGAGTCTGAATAGTCGACGCTGTCCTCGATGTCGACGAGGTTTTTCCCGTACCTGATCTCGACGCCTGAGTCTGTTCCCCTGTGAAGGTGCAGCTTGACGTTAAACCGGTCGAACTCATATTCTCCTGTCCCGTACACGTCCAGAAGTGAGCCTTCCTCGCCGCAGAGCAACGCCCGCGCGGCTTTCGGTTCGGTGACCTTAAAGTCGCCCGCAGTTGACTTGTCTGTCCAGTACGTAAAGTCGTTCGTGTTCGCTGCGTTGGTCTTGATGCCCTGAATCGCTGCCGTGACCGATCCGGCCGTGAACGGTTTGACGGTGATACCCGCCTGTCTGTAGCTGATATGATGTGCGTTGAACGTCACGACGCCGTTGATCGGTTTGCTGTGCGCGTAAATGTCGAACGGCTGCACATTGCCTGTCTCGTCGTGCGAGGCGGCGATGATCCGCCCCTCTGCGATGTCCGCATAATGCTCGCCCGTGATCGGGTACTCGAACTCACACTCATACTCGCCGTTCCTGACCTCGTGAACCGTGCACGAGATACAGTCAGGGAGTCGGCAGAGACCCTCGGACGTGAACGCGGTTTCTGTTTTCTCGTATAGAATCGGTATCATACAGACCACCAGCGCGGCATGATCTCTATCTTCGTGACGTTCCCTGATTTAGAAACGCCGTTCGCCCCCGGCTTGAGTACGGGGTATTTCATGCCCGTGATTGTGACCGCAGAGCCAGCCGGGACGATCGCCCCTCCGCTCATGCGGTAGCACTCCATTAAATCGCAATCAATATAAGTCACAACGCCCGACGAGCCTGTGATCGTGATCGTGACGCCGCCGATCGTGGCTGTGCCGTAGCCCGTGATCTTGAGCAAGGGCTTCGCGTCGAAGAGCGTCGGGTTCGATATCGAACTCGTGACCGTCTGATAACTCTCGCCGCTGGTCAGATACCGCTGCGGTTTGCAGTCGAAAACGACGTCGAACTCGCCCGCGTGAGCGTTGAACGGCTCGAGGACGATCCCCGAGTGATACAGGCCGAGCCGGTACTCGCCCGGGTTGTACTCGTCCGTCAGCCTTGCGTAGTTGAACCGCGAGACAAGCGCGTTCCTGAAGTTTGCGATCTTTGTCGCAAAGTCGATCGCGCCATCCGCGAAACACCCGCAATGATACGTGACCTCGATGTTCTCAAATCGCCCCTGATCGAGCGAGAGCGCACCGTTTCGTCCGGGTATCGACACCATTTCGACCGATCTCTCGGGCGCGTTGTACACGCCAGAACCGGTTATGTACACCCCGTAGTCCATGCTGTTTATGTTGTCAAAAGTAAATGACTTAAATATAGCCATAAGCTGATCTTCTCCGCTTTTGTTTCGCTGTGAGTTTCTGCTCGATCGCTGCCGCTAGTGCGTTCACGTCCATCCCCGGCGAGCCGTAGACGTTGACCACGATCTGATCTCCGCCAGAGCCCTCCGCGATCCTGTCCATGTACCGCCATAATTTGTCCAGCGGAATGACGCCCTCAGGCCCAGCCTCGCCGATACCTGCGACGGTCGGCTTCGTGAAAATGCCGCCCTTTGCGTACCAGTCGATCCCGAGCGAGGGTATCTCGCCCTCGAGCAGATCACGTAACCGCCACCCGGGCGGCTGGATCGAGAAGTGCGGGAGCTTCAGTTTCGGGAGTTTGAACTCAAAGTCAAAGAATCCCCTGATCTTGTCAATGATCGCCTTGATCTTGTCCCTAATCCATCTGAACGGTTTTAAAATGCCTTCCTTCAGGTCGTGCGCTTTCTTCTTGACCTTGTCCCAGTTCTTATATAAAAGAACCCCCGCCGCGATCAGTCCGCCGATTGCGAGGACCGCGATCCCGGCCGGTGACGCGATCATCGGCAAGAACTGGATCAACGCACCGATCCCGCTCGTTATTTTACCGATCACGATGAGCAAAGGACCGATCGCCGCGACGACCAGACCGATCTTGATGATCATATCCTGCGTCTCGGGTGATAATGTACCCCACCACTCGCTGACCTTCTGCATTCCGACGCTGATCTTCTCGAGTACCGGGACAAGCATCTCCATGAGCCGCGCCCCGACTTCGTAGCCAGTGTCCTTGACGGTATTAAGCGTTGTCTGAAACTGTTCTGCGGGCGTCATGGTGTCCGCGAACACCTGATTCAGAGCTCCGGCAGAGCCCTCTGCGGCCGCCGTGAGCTCGTTGAAGTCGATCGAGCCGTTCTTAATCGCGTTGAACATCTGGTCGCCAGACTTGCCGAACAACTCGTATGCTTCAGTCAGTCCGTCGGTGTCGCTCTTGCCCTCTTTGATCGTTTTCTGCAGCTTTGCGAGCGCATCATTGAGCGGGATTCCCTCTTTTGTCGCGTTCTTCAGGGCTTTTCTCATACCTTGCATGACGGTTTCAGAGTTGACGCCCGACTTCTCGACCTGTGCCATGAGCGCGACGCTCTGATCCATGCTCAAGCCCATCTGCTTGAATGCTGACGCATTCTGTATGAGCCCGGCCGCAAGCGTGTCAACGCTCGCCCCGGACTTCTGCCCCGCGCGTGTGAGCGAGTCCAGGAGCGCGGGCGCGTCCTTCGCCGACTTGCCGAACGCGGCCAGAGCCTTCTGCGTCTGGTCGATCGAGTTGTTCAGGTCGACGCCGTTCACTTTTGCAAACTTAACATACTGTCCTGACAAGTCCTCGAGTTCTTTCCCCGCAACGTCAAAACGCGTCGCGACCTCACCGATCGCCGTGCCAGCCGTCTCAAAGTCCGTCGGAATCGTTTTGGCAAGGTTGCGGGCCGAGTCTTGCATCTCTTTGAGTTCCGCGCCCGTCGCGCCTGTCTTTTGCGTGACGATATTTAGACCATTCTTGACCTCATTGAACGCTGCGACCGATGCCGCCGCTCCCGCAACGATCGGGCCTGTGACGTACTTAGTCATCCCCTGCCCGACCGCTTGCATCTTCGCTCCGGCGTCCTTGAACGACTTTCCGAGCTGGTCAAACTTTGCGCGGCGCGTTTTCTGCAGCTCGCTGTTAAAGTGCTTGATCTTGCTCTCGGTCTCGATGATGTTGCGGCGTAACTCCATGAACTCCTGCGAGTTCTTGTCAACTCCGTCAGCTTTCATCGCCGCCTCGGCTGCCTTGAACGCCTCGAGTTGCTGTTTGCTCTGCGCGATCTTCTGCTTCAGCAAGGTCTGCTTTTGCGCGATCAGCTCCGTGTTCTTCGGGTTGAACTTCAGAGACTTGTTGATTGCCTTAAGCTCCTTGTCGACGCCTTTCGCCTTTGCGTTGATGTCATTCAATGCGCGCCCGAGTTTCGTGGTGTCGCCGTCAAATTCTATTGTTATTCCTTTAATGTTCTTGGAAGCCATAGTCACCTACAGAACGCATCCCAGTCAGCTTGCGTCGCTTTCCTGATCTGCGGTTTCTTTTCCTTTTCGCTCAGATCGTGCGCGTCGTTGTATTCTATGCAGAAGTCAACGATCTGGCCGATCTCCATGCGTCGAACATCGCTAACTGTCAGCCCTCTCTCGATGCTTGCGACGAGGAGCTGTTCGAGATCGAGCCTGCTTTCGTCTTGAGCAGATTCAGCAGGCGTCTCGCGTTTTTTGACGATACCGACGCGTCAATGATCATCTTGAACGCTTTCGGGAGTACAGCGTCGAACGGGAACACGTCAAACTGATTGAACCAGACCTCTGGCGGTTCAATGTCATCGTCCGCGTTCTTTGCCATCGCCCAGACAATTTGCATGACTGTTACGTACTCGAGACCGCTCACGCTGTAAAAGAAATCTGTCAGGACGCCGTCGTCGATCGCGTCGACTATGTTGTTCTTGTCCTCGGCGTTCTGCAGCACATTGACCGCAACATTCAAGACTCCCTCGATCATGGGCATGAGATCGGGTAGTATGTCATGCCCGAACTGTTCCCTGTATGCGAAAAACCAGCCCGCCGCGCTGTTAAGCGTGACGGACTGTTCTTTACTTATTTTGATGGTTTTTATCATGGTTCAGTACTCCTTTTCAAATTACGATGCGGCTACCGGTGCGGGCGGTGTCGTGAACATTGTGTCATACGCCGCGTCGCTTGACTGGTAGACCGTACGCGTCAGCCCTGTCTTGTTATCGCCGACCACAGTGATCGGTAAAGTGTCATGCTCGGGTGTCTTTGACGCCTCGGTCGTGCCGTGCTCGTGCGTGATCTGACCGAGCGAGACATTATACATAATATGACGACGTTTTTCCGCATCGCCCTCGCCCTCGAACATGATATATACCTTTTTGTTCGGGATGTTCTTGTACTGAGCGATCCCACCGCCTGTGAGCTCGCGGTAGTTCATGTACGTGGTCTTGAACTCGTCCGGGAAATACTCCATCTCGAGATCGCCCGTATAGCCGTTGTCCGTGTTGTCCACGTAGTACTTCGTGTTATCGGCATATTCGACGGTCTCTTCCCCTTCGGGATTGAGTGTGAGCTTGACCGCGCCCGGTACGTGCATCGGTGTGCCAAGCGTCGCTGTCCCGTCCACGCCGACTGTGTACTCGCCCACATGGACGTTACACAGACCAAACTGAACTTTATTTTCAGACATGATTAATCCTCCTTATACGTAGTAATAAATGACAAAGAGACCCTGATCCTCTATGTACGCGTCCTCGCTCTTCTCGTACTGGTAGCCAGCCGAGAGCAAGGCGTTCTCGATCGCGGTCTCGTTCGCCTCGTTCTTCTCTGTGTAGTAGTACTCGATCTGATAACTGTTTTGACGGTGATACCATGTATTGTCCGCCGCGTCAGTTTCCTGACCGTTGCCGATATAAACGACGAACGGCGGCTTCTGCGGCTTCTTAAAATGCGAGTATGCACACGGTAATCCCGTCGATTTCAATGTGTTGAAAATGCTCATGTTAAATCGTTCAGCTTTCTGAATAATGACTCGATCGCTTTTTGTTCTGCGCGTCTGATATGACCATCGCCAAGCGTTCGCCCGTACGTGCCATACTTATTCTTGATGATGTGCCCGTTGTTCAAAAGATGCGTCAGGCGGTAGTGATCGCGGTTATGTACGATGTACCGATGATGATCTTTTTTAACCGCCCAGCTCTCCGCGTAGTCGCCGCCCTTCGGGCCTTTTCTGCGTGGGCTGATTATGCGCAAGTCCTCCGCAGTCTCCTTCGCGGTCTCTTCCATGATCTCGTCCGTCTCTGCATTTAGTCGATCAGCGAACTCGTCAAGAATGCTGCCGAGCTGCTGTGCTACGCCATTAATCGCCATTGTGACCGATCCTCTCGGTGAGTGTCAGAGACACGGTGTCGCCGCTAAAGTCTGATCGGATCACGTCGTATATCTTGCCCTCGTACTCGACGATCTTCTCGCCGTGGTAGTCGGCACGCATCGCGATTGTCAGCACGATCGACGGCTGCAGACCGATCTGCGCGGCGGAATAGAACTCTGACGCATACACGGTGCGCGGTTTCACGTACACCGTTCTCTCGGTGTAGTCGAGAACCTCGTTGCCGTACTCGTCGAACGTATGAACCATATCGCCCTTTAAAGTCGCAACGCCCTCATACATCGCCGTCACCCCCAGACCGTGAAGCCGGTACACGTCGCAAGCTGTGCCTTCTGCTCGTCGTATGACCTCTTTAATCGGTCATAATCATCGGGCGATCCGAAATGAAGCCTGACGTACGTCACCGCCGCAGTCGTGACGAGTTTCGACTCGTTCTCTGGAATGACCACACCAGCCACGCCCAGGTCGAGAACCGCAGCCTCGAGCAGATCGGCGATCTCGGCGTCGTATGCGTTCGTCGTGATGCGGAGCGCGAGCTTCGCTCTGTTTATCATTGATTCATTTGCCATTGTGTACTACTCCAGAACGGGAGCGGATCGCTCCGCCCCCTTGTATCATTTCTTCTTTGTTGTCCTTACCTTTTCCGCCCAGTTCATTCTGATCAGCGTTTCGGCGTCGGCCTTTTCGACCTCGATCACGTCGCCGCGTTTGTAGCGTTTGCCGTTCAGAAGTATGGACTCTTTAACCGTCAGTTTCATGATCAGTTAATATAAGCAGCGGCGGCAGTCTTGCGCAGACATCCCTCAGCTCTCATATAACCGCCGATGACGAACTGCGCGTTCTTCGCATCGCGCTCAGACTCGACGATCGTGTCCTGAATCACGTCAAGCACGAACATGGACGGATCGAGGACTGTGACCTTTGTTGCGGCATTGTCGAGTTTGACCTCGCAGCCGACGGTCGCGCCGATATTGAACGGAGAACCGCTCTTGATCGCGCCGACGATCTCATAATATGCAGACGACGGTGCGTAAATAACCGGTCTGCGTGCCTGTGTGCAAAGTGCGAGTGCGAGCTTGACATTGTCGAACATATCCGAGCCGGATGCAGGCGTGACCTTCTGGCCGTTTCCGGCGTCGGTCAGAATGCGTGCGAACACGTCCTTCGCAAGGCTTTCGCCGATTGCGTCGGCCACTTCCTTGACAAGGAATCGCTCCATAGCACCCTGTGACATTTTTGCTTCTGCGTAGGACAGGCAGACATATGTGTGATAATCTGCGCCGACGAGGGTGACCTCTGCGGATGTAAATGTCTGCTCGGACGATGTCGCGCTGTCCATCTTCTTTGTGACGGCTGCCGGCGTCATCTTTGTGACCTTGATCGCCATGCCGGCGCGGAGGACGTCAATGTCTGCAAGGATCGGGTGTGCGGTTGTTACCTGATCCCAAATCTCTCTGTCAAGTCCTACCGGGAGAGACAGGCCGTCGCCGTATGCTGAATTGTCGGCGAGGATCGCTCTCTGCTCGGGTGTTGCGCGGCCTACAAGGTTCGCCATGAATGCGTCACGATATTCTTTTGTATCAATTCCGAAACTCATTTTCTCTTCCTCCGTTTTAATCTCTTCGACTACGATGCCAGCTCCAGCCGCGACCGCGTCTCTGACTTCCTGTTTCTTTGCTTCTGCCGCCTTGCGCTCTTCGAGTTCCGCTTTGATTGCGCGAACTTCCTCTTCGAGTGCGTCAAGGTCAGCGTTCTCTGCCTCCAGCTCTGCCGGGATCGCCGCGAGACGTTCCTCAAGCTGGTCGGCGGTCATTTCTTTGATATTCATTTGTTGACCTCCGCTAAAATTCTGATTCTCTGTTTCTGTCTCTCGCGTTTCTCGCGCTCCAGTCGCTCCGCTTTCTCTATCTCGATCACTCCGTCGAAATAGTCGCGCGTCGCCACGCTCAGAGACGTGTTCGGGTTCGCCGGGAACGAGACGGGTGAGACGTCATACACCTTTGCGATCCTGTCGATGACCCTTGTGTGCGTGTCGCTTTCAAAATGATCTTCAGCGACGACAAAAGCAAAGGACATTTGCGGATAATTGCCGGCCTCAATGTCGGCGTACAATTCCCGCGCCCCTTGCGTTTTGCTCAAGTCCGTACGATTGCCGAGACCGTGCTCGTCAATCCATAACTCAACCGTTCCGGCGGACGATCTCGCATAGACTCTGCCTTCGTGGTCGACTCTGAATACCACGTCGGACAGATCAGCGTCCTCGAACGCCGTCGGCTCGATTCTCTCTGAATAGTCAACCCCGTCAACCGTTAAAAGAACATACGGTTCAAACGTGGACGCATAACCCTCGACCTTGTAATTGGTTATACCGTCCTCATTAGCCAGGCGGAGCTCCATGTTCCTGTATTCACGATTCTGTTTCATCTTGTCCCTCCGTTACTTTGTCGTCGGCGTTGTAGTACTCGCCACGAATAATCCTTGCATCGCCGCCGTCCACGGGCGGGAGCGACCATATCTCTCTGACGTCGTTTATGCTCATAATCCCACGATCAAGCATCTGGCTCGAGACGTTCAGCTTGTCAGCATTGCTCAAGTACTGCAGTCTGTTCGATGTGAACGCGACCGCGTTCCCCTGTGCCTGTTCGCGCAATGTGAAGAACATCTTCGTCATAACTTCTGACTCCTGAATCGCGAACGGCTCAATATCGCCTTCGTAGAACGCCGCGTACACATCGCCGTATGCCTTGTTCTGAAGCACGTCATCATTGACACCGAAATAGTCGCAGACGTTCGCCTTGATCAGTTTCATCTGGTCAGCGTCGACGATCCACGGCTTGACATCGACCTGTTTGATGTTCGCGTACGTGTTCGGGAACAAGAGCATCCCGCCGCCGTCTGCCTCTGAACCGAAATTCTGCTCGGTGAACCGCTTGCGCTCCTTTTTTAAATCTTCTTCTTTTGCGAAGTTGGTCAGTTGTGCCATGAACCGATACGTCGCAGCAGACTTGACGCCTTCCTTGATTCCCTGATCCTGTATGTGGATCAGCTCCATCGTCGGGAGTAGTGCGCGGTTCGAGTCGCCGAAAAGATCGGAGTGATACTGGTGCTTCGTCATGATGCCGCAGTATGCAAGCTCGATCGCCGCGTGCTCGTGATTCTGAAACTCGTACCGCAGATACGGCACGCCGTTAAACTGAACGAGTTTGCAGCGTTCCGGGAGCGGTGCAAATATCCCCGACGGTTCGCCGTACTCGTCGTACACGGGAACAATGAACGCAGTGTTATTGATCTCGTAGATCGTCCTCAGTCTGTACTCAAATTGTGACCACGTCTGAAACTGGTTCGGGGCTTTTGTGATCTTCGCCCTGAGTGCGGGACGCGCCGCGCCCGTGATCTCAAATTTCAATTTACTCGTGTGTGTCGCGAGTGCGTGGATCGCCGAGCGGATCATCTCGCTCTCATACATACCGCCGCTACGCGATGTGAACACCGGCTCGTAGCCGTTTAAAAGCTGAAATGCGCCTTCATACTTTCCGACCGGTTTCGGCCTGTTTTTGAAAATAAAGTCAAAGATTCCCATATGTTACCCTTTGTTCATTATTTGCTCGCCTATTTCGTCGTGCCATTTTTGACGGACGCAAAACGCATCTAATAAAGCTGCCGTTCCGTCTATGTGAACAGACGGGGACAACTTGATCAGCCGCCCGCGCCCGCGCTCAACATTCATCTTGATCGCCGAGTTGAGAAGGTGCATTTTCAATAAGTCATTGTCACCGATCCTGATCTTGCGATCCTCGAGCAGCCCCTGAACCTCTTGAATTACAGGGTACAGATTGTCGCCTTGATACACGTCATCCATGTGAAAACCATATTGCCGCATATCCTGAACGAGATACTGCGCTGAGTATCTGTCATAACCGACCTTTAGCGGGAGTATCTCGTATTGTTCGATCAGGTTTGTGAACCACGCAAAACAATCATGATAGTCGATATAGTTGTCGCCGGATGGCGTCAGAATGCCGCGCTTGATGTACGCGTCGTACGGTACACCGTCTCGCTGTGTTGCCTCGTCTATCTTCTCGGCTGGCAGCCAGAAGTGCGCGAACACGTTCAGGACTCCGTCCTTCTCGATCACGATCGTCGCAGCCGTCAAGTCGATCGTCTGTGACAGGTCGAGACCCGCAACGCAATAGCACCCGCGAAAGTCCTCGAGGCGTAACGGTGCGCCGCTTGCGTCGCTGACCACGTTCGCCGGTAACCATGCGAGTGAGCTGTTCTGCTTTAAACAAGCATACTTGCATATAAACTCGCTCTTTTTACTGAGCGAGCCCTCTGCGATTGCGATCTCTTCGAGCAAGTAGTCGACCGACACAGAGACGCCGAGGTTCGGGTTCGCTTTTCGGAGCTCGTTTATGTCGTTCCATTTGTCGACGTCGTCGATCATGTACAAAAAAGGCAAGAGTCGCTTTTCTTTGCTCTCGCCTAACAAGAACCGCGTCGCGCGCTTGACAAGTTCGTCATAGATCGAGTCGTTGACATACCCGGACGTCGTACATGACAGGATCATCCCGTCAGGGCGTGCGCCCATTGCCGACTTCATGACCTCGTATTGTTTGAGACCCTTGTCGCCCGACCAGCTCGCGACCTCGTCGCAGATCGTCAGCGAAGGGTTGAATCCGTCGGATGACTTGCTGTTGAACGCGATCTTCTTGACAGTGCTGTTGATCCCCGGGATCGATAAATCGGTCTGTCTGTGTCTGGCAAGCATCGAGTCGTCGTGCACTTTCCGATGCTGTGTGTCCTTCTCGAGTGATTTCTCTTTTAGTTCTTTCCACTCTGGATCGAGTTGTGTCATCTGCCAGATGCACGTATAGATGATGTCGGCCTGATCGAATTTTGGCGCAATGCAAAATACTCTCGTGCCATAACCGCCCTCTGTTCTCCAAATGTACGCGGCCAGCGCAGACGCGAAAAGGGACTTGCCGTTCTTACGCCCGACCACGAGCAGCACTTCCTTGAACTGTCTGTTCCCGTTCTCGTCTAGTACGCCGAACATGACCGACGTCATTGCCTTTTGCCAGACCTCGAGAACCAGAGCACCCGGAGCGAGCGGCCCTTCTGTGTGAAAGCAATGCGATTCTATCCAGTCGATCGCGTCGTTCGCTTTTTTGGCATCAAAAAAGAACTGCTTCTCCTGCAGTCCCTTGATGATGTAGTCGTACAGGAGCTCGATCCACTTGCCGACGGAGTACTTGCCGTTCTTGATCCCCTGATAATACTCGTATATCCAGTTAACTCCTTTTTTGTTTCCTTTTCTTTGCATAAATTATCGCGAGTCGCGCGAATATGTGCGACAGCAAGG